>MDTD01090361.1_pt1 | contig 21809 bp, 22 predicted proteins | sample 811221 | NCBI WGS metagenome assembly MDTD01 (sample SAMN05326646, study PRJNA326480) | marine metagenome | isolation source: seawater | place: Pacific Ocean: South West | collected 2011 | reverse complement strand
CTGCAAGAACTCGGCCACGAACCGACTGCGGAGGAAGTTGCCGACGAAATGAACCTTCCGATCGAGCGCGTCCAGTCCATCATGAAGATGGCCCAGCAACCGATTTCCTTACAAAGCCCCGTGGGCGACTCCGATGACACCAACTTCGGCGATTTCATCGAAGACAAAGGCGCGGAAAATCCTTACGACATGACCGCCTACAGCCTGCTGCGCGAAAAGATCACCGACGTGCTCGACTCGCTCACAGAGCGCGAGCGCCGCGTGCTCTCACTGCGCTTTGGCCTCGCCGACGGTTACTCCCGCACCTTGGAAGAAGTGGGCCGCCAATTCAAAGTCACCCGTGAACGTATTCGCCAAATCGAGGCAAAGGCCCTGCGTAAGATGCGTCACCCGACACGCATCCGCCAACTACACGGCTTCTTCGAGGGCGACATCAACCTCGAAAAACCTGGCATGGACAGCATTAAAAGAGAAAACGCCAAACATAAATAAGATCGTAAAGGCCCTCATTTTACAGGAGGCTCTCTAAGACCGTCATCTATCTGTTACAAAAATATGCGTCATACATCTCTACTTCTCCTTGCACTCGCTGCCGGCTCTCTCCCAATTCTCAGTGGTTGTGGTGGGCATAACGGCGTCCGCATAACCGAAGGCGATCAGCAGATCGGCGCCGCACAAACGGGCACTGTGATTCCTGTAAGCTCCGCCACAGTTGTGCATGTCAATGTGTTCGAACGCCTCGCCACGCTGCGTAACGCACGTGGATTCGCCGACGGCGCCTTCCTGACCACTCGCGACAATACAGGTAAGCAGACGGCAACGCTCAAAGCCCGCGCGCAACGCGAAGGCCTACGCACCGCCGACATCCTCGAAGGTCTGCCTGACATTAACGATCGCGCAGAAAAAGTCAGCGCCAGCGAAAGCGCTCGTCTCAGCAAAATCTACCGCGACCCGATCCAAGAATAATTTAATCACCACAGCGGCACAGCACCTACCGTAACTAGCCGCCTCCGGGCGACCAACTGCCCGTTTTAAGTCCACATCTCAATCAGCACGCTCCAATGAGTTCACTCGCCTTTATCCAAAATATAAATGGTCCGGAAATCCTCCTGATCTTCCTGATCGTCCTACTGCTCTTCGGAGCCAAACGCTTACCTGAGCTGTTCAAGTCCTTCGGCAAATCAATTCGTGAATTCAAAAAAGCCACCTCTGAGATCGAAGAAGATGTACGCAACGCGATGGAAGAAGAGCCACGCAAGCCTGAGCCGACCACTCCCGCTGCGCCCCCCAAACAAGTCGAGTCTACCAACAGCGACGAGACTAAGGCGGATAAGGCTTAAGCGGATTTAAACTGATCCAAGGCGGCCAAAGCACGTGCGCGGCCCGCTTGGTGATCGATGATCGGCTCTGGGTAGTCCTTGCCGAGCTCCACACCGGCGTAATCCAAAACTCCGCGGGGTGCCTCCCATGGGGTATGAATGTACTTCGCTGGCAGCTTCTTGAGCTCAGGCACGAAGCGCTTTACGTAACTGCCGTTGGGGTCAAATTTCTGCCCCTGGATGATTGGGTTGAATACTCGAAAATAGGGAGCGGCATCGGCCCCGCAGCCACCACTCCATTGCCAGCCCAAGGTGTTACTGGCAAGGTCGGCATCCACCAAAGTATCCCAGAACCACTTCGCCCCCTCCTGCCAGTCGTGCAGCAAGTGCTTCACCAGCAGCGAAGATACAATCATGCGCACCCGATTGTGCATCCAGCCGGTTTGCCAAAGCTGGCGCATACCTGCATCCACAATCGGGTAGCCGGTGTGGCCCGTTTGCCAAGCTTTCAGCGTAGCTGCATCGTGCTCCCAGGGAAAATCCGTATACTCCTCGCGCAGCGGTGTATCCGGCGTATGCGGGAAGTGGTAGAGCACGTTGTAAGCAAATTCGCGCCAATAGATTTCTTTCAGATAGACCTGTGGCCCCTTCGCACGTAAATCACATTGCTGCTTGAGCCGGTGCGCAATTTGTCGCGGTCCGATTTGCCCCCACTGCAAATAAGGCGAAAGACAAGAGGTGCCGTCGTCATCGGGGCGGTCTCGCGCACGATCGTAGTTTTCCACCGCAGCGGCGAGAAAGGTATCCAAGCGTTTCATCGCGCCCGCCTCGCTAGGATCCCAGTGGGTATAAAAGCTGCGATACCACTGCACTTTCGGTAGTAAATGGAGCGCCTCCAATGGCGTCGACTGCGGGTAGCGCTCAGGGAACTGCACAGCCGACCAATCCGGCTGAGCCAAAGCTGGTAGCTCGCGGTCTTTGAGCTTTTTCCAATAGGGCGTATACACCTTGTATGGCTGCCCGCTCCCAGTGGCCGCAGTGTGTGGCTCATTGAGTAAGCTGCTATTGAAACTCTCCACCTCGACTCCATCTTCACGTAGCGACCGCTTGATCTCCGCATCCAACTCTCGCAAGGGGGATTCATAGCGACGATTCCAATAAATGCGGCGAGCCCCCGTCTTTGCGATAATGTCACGCAAGTGCTGCAAGCTGGATCCCTCACGCAGAATCAACTTTCCCCCACGCTCTTGCAAAGACTCGCCCAAGCCAGCAAGCGCCTGGTGCAACCACCACTTTGAGGCCGCACCGGGCGCCCAATCGCCCGCCTCCTCAGGCGCCCAGATAAAAACAGGCACGATCGGCGCCCCCCGCTTAATGGCGGCTTCTAGCGCGGAATTATCAGCAAGTCGCAAATCCTTGCGAAACCAAAGTATTGTAGGAGCTGTGGGCATTACAACTAAGCGAACTTTGGCCGTAAACATTACAGCTCTAACAGCGCTATTACAAAAATAATGTCTTCGTGCTGAACCAGCACGAAGACGCAGCGACTGCTACTGCAGAACCAAGCAGCCCAGTTTACGTATACCAAGCGCACACTATGAAACGGCTACAAAAGGGATTACAACTGTATTTCTAGTCAAATAGTCATCGCCCCAATCACACCCCACTTATGTATTTTAACAAAATCCCCCCCGCGGTTAACTTCATCCGGCAAGCCAGCAACGATCAAGCAGCACAACGATCAAGTGAACTAACACAACTAGGTGGGGATGTTTTTCGTTATCGCATTGAATCTTCGCAATGGGAGCAAAAGAGCCAGGCACAGCTAAACCTCGACTGTTTTAAAGACGAACAGGTGCGTGCACAGCTCTCAGAACATCCACACTGCGGCCTATGGTTAGACATAGACTACATGGATGCTTACAAAGTATTTACTGTAGTGAAAGACGGATTTGAGAACCATCGCAGACGAATCAAAGCGCTCCAAGACAACGGTCGAAAAATCGTGCCCATAATAGACCCTGGCGTCAAATACAGCGAAGGCTACCCGACCTTCGATAGTGGTCGCGAAAGCGATGTCTTCTGCAAGACATCTGACGGGCACATCTATTCGGGCTTTGTATGGCCTGGCCGCACGGCTTTTCCGGACTATTCGCAAGAAAGCGCACGTGAATGGTGGGCGAAGCAATTAGAGCAATACACCACAGAATACGCCTTCGACGGGTACTGGCTCGACATGAACGACCCATCCACTGGTTCTGCCGAACTGGAAGACATGCGTTTCAATCACGCGCAAGATAGTCATAGTTGCTTCCACAATCAATACGCCTATGGCATGCAACAGGCCTCTCGCAAGGGTTTAAGCGCCGCCATCCAACAAAAGCGGCCTTTCATATTAAGTCGCAGCGGCTTTATCAGCAGCTCACGCTACTCCGCCATCTGGACGGGCGACAATTGGTCCAACTACTTCCACCTTAAAGCGAGCATCAATATGTCACTCAACCTCTCTCTGTCAGGCATTCCATTTAATGGACCTGACGTGCCAGGCTTTGAAGGTGACGCGCCCCCGCAACTCGCCGTCGACTGGTTTAAAGCGGGCTTCTTATTCCCCTTCTTTCGCAACCACTCCGCCGCCAACACCAGACAACAAGAGCCATGGGCCTTCGAAGATCCCTACCGGCAAGTCATCATTCATTACATACGATTGCGTTACAAACTACTCCCTTACCTCTATCACTTATTCATGGAGCATGCGGAACACGGTGACCCGATACTACGCCCGCTCTTTTACGAGTTTTCACATAATGAGACGCGCTTCGATCAGCTGGAAGATCAGTTTATGGTGGGCCCCGCGATTATGCAGGCACCCTTCGTCCATGAGAGCGAGAACAGCCGTTCCATTCTTTTACCTGCTGGTCGCTGGTGGGATGCTCGCAGTGGCCGATGGCTAGCAAAACAAAGTGAGCTCAATATAAGTGCCGACTTAGAAAGCACTCCGCTATTTATTCGCGATGGAAGTATAGTGTCAATGCTCCCTGGAGAAAGAAAAAGCCAGCAGTCCGACCTATCCGACATTGAGTGCCATATTTTCATCAGCGAAGACTATCAAGCACCCGTCACATGGACCTATCGCTTTGATGATGGTAAAACAGTCGATGCGCCACAATCGGAGCTTAGGCTACAATTTAAGCAGGATGGTGAGAGCTTAGTGCTGACTTGTCTGGAGCACTCGTTGAAAAACAAAACTCTTAAGATACGCTTCGTCGCACACGGCAAATTTAATGAGCTGCACTTGCAGAAATCGACGCAATGCACCAAACTCTCTCTGCAGCCATATCTCATTCGCCTGACTGGCTCAACAATTACAGCTCAAGCAACCGCCCCCATCACATTCAAGGATCCAAGCTAGATCGTTAAAGTAAGCTCTGCGGACCTAACGATTCGCCGTCACAGCCAAAACCCCATCCCCAGTGAGAATACCCAATCGCCCGCATCGAACCTTTAATCTTAAAACATCCTGACACTGCCTCGATCAGTCAATGGATTCAAAGCAAACATCTGGATGCAGTCATCGGAGCCAGCAGTCAAATGCCTGAGCATTTACGACTGCTAGACATCCAAATCGGCACAGACCTAGCCTACGCGGACCTCGACCTCGACTTTGAAAATCCAGCCTACAATGGCATCAGCGGAATCGATCAAAATTCGAATATGCTAGGGATTGCCGCAGTCGACCTATTAATGTCTGGTATTCAGCGCAATGAAAATGGAGTGCCCAAAATCCCACTGACTATTCAAGTGGAAGGGAGCTGGCAAGACCGAGGCAGCACGCCGAACAAGAAATAGACATCGCTTTCTTGCAATATCTACGCGCAATCACACATTTCGCCCAATGGACACTACCACTGCAATTCACCAACGACGCTCCGTCAAACACTACGATCCGAATCATCAGATGTCGGAAATCGAGATCCAAGAGCTGCTCGAGCAAGCGCTGCTCTCCCCCACCTCCTTCAACATGCAAAACTGGCGTTTTGTGGTGGTGACCGACCCCGAAAAGCGAGCCGCCATCCAAGCAGCCGCCTGGAATCAAGCTCAGGTCACAGAAGCCTCCATCACCATCCTTCTCTGCGCAGACCTACATGCACACGAAAATGCAGAACGCTACTGGGTCAACGCACCAGCGCCCGTGCAAGAAATGCTGGTCCCTATGATTGCTCCCTTCTACGGCAGCAACCCTCAACTGCAGCGCGACGAAGCCATGCGCTCAATCGGCATCGCCTCGCAAACACTCATGCTGGCCGCCAAGTCGATGGGTTACGACTCCTGCCCCATGATTGGCTTCGACCCCATCAAGGTAGGCGAAATTATTCAACTGCCCGAAAATCACGTCATCGGCATGATGATCACTGTCGGCAAAGCGATCAAAGACGCCAATGCACGTGGAGGACAGCTCCCCTACGAAGAAGTCGTCTTCCGCAACAGCTTCCCCGCATAGCCGCAGCATTCCACTAATTTTGACTAAAAAAGTTTTGCTTCTCCAGCAGCACAACCGTTCACTCCTCAGATGTACGAATTATCCGGAACAGTAAAAGTAATTTTCGACGAACAGACCTTTGGCAGCGGCTTTAACAAGCGCGAATTTGTCGTCACCACCGCCGACGACAAATATCCACAAGACATAAAGTTCGAGTGCCTTAAAGAAAAGGTCGAACTGGTCAACAAGCTCAAGACTGGCGACAAGGTCAAAGTGACCTTCGACATCAATGGTCGCGAGTGGAACGAGAAATACTTCGTCAATCTCAAGGCTTTCCGCATTGAAGCCGCAGGCGCAGCCGGCGGCAACAGCGATGAGCCCCCCCCATTTGATCCCTCCGACGAAATTTTGGACGAAGAGCCTCCTTTTTAAGCGGCTTAAACGCAGCAAAGCGCGCCAAAGTCCCACAAGCCACAAGCCCGTGTCTGCTCGCCCTCACTGAGGACTTAGCAGCGGCAACGGCCCCGCTCACTTAAACACGAGCGGGATAGAATTCAAAAAAAACGGCCCCTCCTCACGACTCAATATGAGTTGCGAGGAGGGGCCGTTGTGTAAAGTAGTCGCTAGAAGCAGGCCTTAAGAACGCTTCGAGCGCTTAAATCCGACATACGACAAGCCCAGTAGCCCAACCAAGAGTGCACTCGTGCTAGGCTCTGGCACGGCAGTCACAACAATATTGTCGAAGGAAACAGCGCCCAACACACCTGCCGTGAGCACACCAGTGGCATGACCTACATACAGATCAATACCGATATTCTCGCCGGCCTCAGCAAAACCTGCAGTGAAGGTGTAGGTAATACTCGTCGTTCCTGCGTCAAAAATGCCTAGGTCCAGCAATGAATCACTACCATCCGCATAAATCGTAATCCCCCCACTGCGCAGGCCGATCCCCACTCCAGCGTCTGACAATAAAGATTCATTCATAACAATCTCTTTCTTTTAGAGTTAACGTTGATAGATCTAGACAAAAATAGCCAATCTGGAAAATAAGAGAGAGGTAAAAACTGGCTATGCACACTCGAACAAGAAAAGTCATAGACCCCTAAAGCAACGAGCCGTAAGTAGTACAACACTAGCAGAAGAAATTAGCAATTACTAAAAGAACTATTATCGACCAAGCTCCAAGGTCCCTCAGACTACACGAGGCACCCGCGTGCTTATGATTTACAAATCAAATGCCCGAATTCGCCACATGTATTTGCATAGATAGCACAAGCGCATTAAATACACGATTCACAGCCAAAGAGCGTTGCCAGCAGGCACAAAACACTCGTAAGCTTCACGATTTTTTACAGCAATCACATGAAACGCATCGTCATTATCAACGGGCCGAACCTCGATCGGCTCGGCATACGCGAGCCAAGCATCTATGGCGACCAAACCCTGACCGACCTCGAAAACCTCTTAACCGAAGAGGCAGAAGACTTGGGAGTGCAGGTACAATTCTACCAGAGTAACCACGAAGGCTTTATCATCGATGAAATCGGTGAATACGCCGACTCCGAGGTATTTGGCCTGATCATCAACCCAGGCGCGCTCACTCACACCAGCCTCGCGCTCCACGATGCATTGGCCGGCTGCGACTTACCGACGATTGAAGTGCACATCAGCAATATCTACCGCCGCGAGGAAATTCGGAAGCACTCACTCACCGCACCAGCCTGTATTGGCGTCATCTCAGGCCTCGGCTTCGACGGCTATGTCGCCGCACTGCGTCACCTCTCTAAACTCGATTAACACTCGATCCATCTCGATTCACAAGCCGTCGGCACAAGTACGCCGCAGCCCAAAATCAATATATCAGGCATTCGCCTACAAAATAAAATAAACAAAACACAACATCATGGCAGACGAACCCAAAGGACTCAACAAGCCCGTCAAACTCAAAGCCGAACTGGCATCCTTCCTTGGAGCCACGGAGCTCCCACGCACAGAGATCACTAAGAAGCTCTGGGACTACATCAAAGGCGAAGGCCTCCAGACTAAAACCGAGAATGGTAAGCCTGAAAACGCAGGTAAGTTCATCGTAGCCGACGCGAAATTGCTCCCGATCCTCCGTAACACTAACTCTACCAGCAAGTCCGGTAAAGTCACAGACCTACGCAACCTATCCGAAGGCGAAACCATCAACATGATGCAAATGGCCGCTGTGGTGGGTGCCAACGTCGAGTAAGACGCTCCACATCCCACACTTTCCAACGGCGACCTCACACAGGGTCGCCGTTTTTTTGTGCCACCCTCATGCCGGCGCCCCTCTCGCTACACTGCCTGTAAATGCACCTTGGCGGCGGCCTGATATGCCTGCCGAATCTGCTCACGGTCCCCCTCGCAACTCGCACAAGATTCACTCTTTGCCAGCAATTCTTTAGTAAAACCAGCCAGCACATCACGCCTCGCCCCATCGAGACTGGCGTCGGCTCCGATCTTTTGCAGCGCCAGAAAGATACGACTCACCACATTCACATCCTCACGCCCATAGTGGTGAATCTGCTGGAACGCAACCCGCAGAATCTCTTCAAATGTATGCACCGGCGTGATGACTCGTAGCTCCCCTGCAGCATCGGCTCGATACGGCGAGGGAAAGGACCGGCCAGCCACTGCGCACAAAGAAGTCGCTAAATAGTCGACACACTCGATGGCGGTATGCGGATCATTGATCCCTGGCGACAGAGCACGGATCGCCATTTCCGCCAGCTGCTTGATCGGAAACAACATATCTTGCTCGCTAGTCGGGAAACGACCAAAGACAAAACACGCCAACAAGGCATCGGCCAACTCTTCGCTGAGCTCTGTCTTCGAAAAAGCACGGCAGATCATCTCGCCCCGCAGCAAAAAGGCACCCGGCTGCACTTGCAGTTCGAGCACCAAGCCCTGCTCGACCGCAAAGTCCAGCAAACGATCGCTACGCACCGCCTGCAAATAGCCCGGCTTCTTCGCGCGCAGGGCACTGGCCTGCTGCCCCTCCAGCGCCGCAGCAACGGCCGCCTCGTCGGCTAAGTGCTCAGGCGTCTCCAGTGGCTGCGCCAAGTCCTCCGGAAAAACCGCGTCCACCAGTGCACTTAAGTCATCGTGCACACGCTCCAAAATCGACTGCACTTGAATCGTGACCGAAATATGATGAATAAAATAAATCATCATAGCGATGCAGACCACAGCAGCCAACAGCGCCACCAGAATGGACAAGTGAGGCACAAAATCCACCTCGCCAGAGTGGATATTGCGCATGATCAAGATGCTGTAGATAAAGCAGCCCGCAAAAGAGCCGATCACAATTTGGCTTGGGCGGTCCTCAATAAAATTCTTCACCAAGCGCGGGCCATACTGCTGCGAAGCCAGAGTCAGCACCACCACCGTGGTGGAAATCAGCACCCCCGCCACCGTGATCATCGAGCCTGCAATAGTGGAGAGCACCGCTCGCGCACCATCGGGACTACTCGCATAAAGCCACTCGAAATCTTCGAGTCGTTCATTTAGGCCCAACAAGTGATCCGTGCCCGTCAGCACAAAAGCAGTCAGGATCGCCAACAGAAAAAGCCCCGCTGGAATAAACCAAAACGACTGAGTGATACGTCGGAAAAGTAGTAGAAAGAGGGACTTATTCATCGCTAAGCAAACGGACTAATTAGATGAAGACGGAAACTGGGAACCGCTTATGACCGCAATTGTATCTTCATAATTTATTTTGATAAGCATGAGGACAGGCAACCCGCCTGACGAGTTAGAAGTCCTAGTGGTTTTTAGAGTTTTACGGGCGGGTCAAATGGGTTGTCTGTGTCGCCTCGACCAGGACTCGAATGTGTGTCTGACAAGCGCTTCTTCTTCCTTTCGAACTTGTATTTTCCGGCAGAGCTGGGAACCGCTAATTTTACGCTTATGAGGTTTCTTCTCTTCTTCATCTTTCTCCTCAATAAGCGTTCATAAGCGCCAATAAGGGCGACTTCAGGGTTCGGCCTTTGGGGTTAGATTTCATTTCGAATGCGCATTACCGATAGGGCCACCAAAGAAATAGCGCATAGAGAGATCCTTCAATTCGCCAGGTGAATCTTTGTGTCAGCGCGTGGGCAAGCGCTCCGGCGCATCCGACCATGCTTATTGCGATAAGGATGCTTTAGATCGCCCAGAACAATTTCATTTTCTTTTACCGATTCGTCAAAGACACTCGCGGCGCGTTAGCGACGTTGAGTGCTCTGCCTTGTTATAATAGTTAGCGCTAGCGCAATAAAAGCTAAGGCAAACGCTGAGGTTTGAGGTTCAGGAACAGGCGCAAATTCTAAATTCAATGTTCCTTGTGGGTAATCCGGTTGAAGATCCCGCAGAAGATAAGCCGAAACCCTTCCGTCGTCATTAAATCCTATTCCATCCGCCTTAAATTGAAAGTCCGCCTCAGCAGAACTTCCATCAAAATTATAATCTGATAGAACTGATGAAGTTACATCAAGCATTCCCAAGTAACCATCAGGAACTGTAGGATTGGCAAATACGCCAACATAGTCACCTGTAGCCCCAGGCAACAACGGTGGCTGGGAATGATATAGAAGTAAGTTTCCAAGACTAGGGTTAGCTTCGGGATCGTATACGGTAACCGCCCAGATCAAGGTTGCGCGGGACAGAATCATTCCCTCAGGAATCTCAGGTAAATCGATATTCACGACTCCGGTAACAATTCCTACGTTCGAAAAACTCCAATTTTCGTAAAACCCTTCGCCCTCAAACTCTCCTGCAGCCAAGCCGCTGTATACTTCGTTCACATTTCCTTCGAATGGCGGAGTGTCTACCCATGACAGTGAATCATAGTTCGTAATCGAAATATTAGCGTAAATCACCTGTGCGATTAACAGGAACAAGAATATTACTCTTTTCATTCTTACAGTGTTATATCATTCACTCAGTGAATGATAACTCGGGTTGGTGTTTTGTTTGATTGTGAGTTTTTTCGGTGCAACCGTTTGATTTGTATAGCTGAGGCTCCAGCCCTGCACTGGGATTGAGGTCGACTGAATGAACAGTAGATAAGTCAAAACTATGTGTAATATCAAGATTTTGTTTCCGACGATTCGTGCACTCAATTAGCTTTCGGGCGGCAGTAACTTTGCGAGTTCTTCGAGGTCTCCGAAGTGCTCGGCCAGGTCTTTGGCGCTACCGAGGTGACCGAGAGTGCTCTCGAAGAGCTCGCGCTTTTCTTTTTTGAGGTGCTGAATGCGCTCTTCGATGGTGCCTTGCGTGATCATGCGGTACACGAATACGCGCCGATCTTGGCCGATGCGATGCACGCGGTCGACTGCTTGGCTCTCGACGGCGGGATTCCACCACGGATCTAGCAGGAAGACATAATCGGCCGCATGCAGTGTGATACCAGTGCCCCCGGCTCGCAAGCTGACTAAGATCACTGCGGGTCCTTTCGTCTGCTGAAAGGTATCGACTGGTTTTGCACGGTTCTTGGTGCGCCCGCTCAGCTCGAGTAGGGCCACCTCGGGGAAGGCTTCTTTGAGCAAGGGCTTCAAGCGCTTGAGCATGCTCACGAACTGACTAAAGATCACGACCTTGCGCGCGCCGTCGCCGCTGAGTGCATCTTCTAGCCGTGTCAGGAGCATTTGTATTTTGCCGCTTTGCTGAATATCGGCATGCACCTCGGGGATGAGTCCTGGATCACAACAGGCTTGGCGTAAGCGTGTGAGCAGGGAGAAGAAATGCATCGACTGCGTCTGCATGGCGGACTGCAAGTCGTCGCCTAATTCATCTCGCCCTCGATCGAGTAGATTCTCATAGGTCTGCCGCTGCAGCGCAGTGATGGGGCAGATGAGATCCATCTCGACCTTGGGCGGCAGATCCTTGCCGACCTTATCTTTTTGACGACGCAGGATGAAGGGGGTCAATTGCTGGCGCAAGCGCTTGACGAAGCTATCACGAAATTTGGTATTTTCGGAATCGAGCGCGTCCTCGAAGCGACGGCGTGAGCCGAGCAAGCCTGGCATCAAAAAGCGAAAGAGCGTCCACAGGTCTAGCAAGCGGTTCTCGATCGGTGTGCCAGTGAGCGCGAGTCGGCACTCGGCCGAGATCGAGCAGCAGGCTTGGGTCACCTTGGCGTCGGGGTTTTTAATCTGCTGTGCTTCATCTAGCACGGCGTAGCCAAATTGGGCGGCGTCTAGCAAGTGCTTATGGCGGCGCAGCTGCGTATAACTCGCAATCCATAACCGGGGGCCGCCTAGGCTGCTTTGAGAAAAATCGTTTCCGCTGGAGAGGACTTCTGTCTGAATTTCTGGATACCAGCGCCGCGCTTCACTCTCCCACACAGGGACCACGCTGGCGGGGCATACGATCAGACTGTCCTTCTCTGCGTGCGGATTATACTGCAAGAGCGTCAACACCTGCAGGGTCTTACCGAGCCCCATCTCGTCGGCCAGTAAGCCGTGGCAGCCGAGTTCGCGCAGCTTCGCCATCCACCGCACGCCTTGTGCTTGATAGTCGCGCAAAAATTCTGGCAGGTCTTTTTCGTCCTTGGAGGCTTGCTCGAGCAAATGATTGCGCCATTCGGACAGTTCTTCTTCGAGGTCGAGCTCTGCACCGCGTTCGCTAAAGAGCGAAAAGACCATATAGCGCGGCCAGGTTTGAGCGGCCTCCTGATTGGTCGCTGCGGCCACGCGCCACTCCGCAAGTGCAGCCGACTGTTCCTCGCCGATTCGCACCAGCCCGAGCCCGCGCACGACATGTGTGCCCCGCCCGGCTCTGGCCAGTCGCTCGGCATCTTCGGGGTCTAACCATTGACGCCCTAGCTTTAAGCGCCAGTCGACGCGCATCTGCTCCTTGCCAGCGGATTCCACACGCCCGATCACCTTGACCTCCCGCACTCCTTCCGCCATGCGTTGCGCTTCGAGATCGAGGTCGATAAAACTAAAGACAGTCTCCCAACGTTTGAGCGTATGACTAAAAAAGGGCGCGATCCGCTCGGGGGCGTAAAGGATATAGTCGTTGGAATCGCGACGGAACTGAAAGCCAGACTCGCGCGCTTTCGCGGTCAGTCGCACCAAAATCTCGCGCTCCGCGGAGTGCATGGCCCCCCCATCGCTGCGAAAGGCGGGCTCGCGTGAGAAGTCTTCATTCACCCAGTAGGCGGTCAACCGAAGCCCTGAGCGCAGACCTTCGAGCTGGGGCGTCAAACGACGGGCGGGGCTGTCGTCGACAGGGGCTTTGGGCTCACTTTCCGCCGTTTCCTGCGGGGCCTGCTCGGCTTCAGCGGGCTTGGGCTCGTAGGGCAAGGGATCAATCTCGTCGGCGATCAGTTCTTCGATTTCATAGAGGCCACCGACGGCCACTGCCTCGCCCAAGGCGTCGTCGTCGATCGAACTGCGGACTTTGGGCCCTTTCGCCGTCCATTCGATCACGGCGTAGCAGGTGTCTTTGCGAGCGAATTGACAATGTACAATCGCCTCGTCATCGGCGAGCTCGACACCTGAAATTTGCCCTTGGCGATAGATCTCACGCCCCCGCTGTAGGGTATCCCGAGCGAAGGACTGCTCCCAGTCCAGGCCCACATTATCAAACCACACTTCAAGGGCGGCAGTATTATACACACGACTGGATAAACGCGAAGACATCGGTACAGATTTAACCTGTCACGATAGCTTTTGGGCTCAGCAGGTCGCAAGTAGAATTCAGAAAAATTCACTACCGCTGGCTAGTGCAGGCGGCCAAAATCGAGTTCACTTAAGTCCAGAAAATCACCGGGGTATTGACGCGAGACCACGACTCGAAAGCGAACCTGACTAGCATTTTCCGGCGCTACAAATGCTAAAGCGACTGCAGCTGGATCGGTGCGATGCTCAATTGGCAACCGTAGCGGCACTTCCGACTCTATCGTGCGCCCTTCGGCATTGAGCCAAGCGACATGCACATTGGCCCGGTTGTCGAGGCTCACTTGCCAGCTGCCGCGTAAGCGGAATTCATAACGAGCGCCCGAGTCCACGGGGAAGGTGCGGAAGATCGAAACGATATCGGCGCCCGACACGCGCAGCCCGGCATCGGCTTGCTGTGCATGCAGGCTGGCTTCCACCTTGAAGTGCTCGCTGGCTCGATAATCGAGGAACCACCCAGGGACCTTGGGCAGCAGCGGCCCGAGAAAATTGCGCGCGCGCAGACTCTGATGTTGTAGCTTTGGATCTTCCGATAGGCTATCAAATGCACCCTGCTCACGCTCCAGCAGACTGCGAGCCAAGCGCTCGGGATTGGATTGCTCAAGCTCTAGGTGACGCCGCGCTGGGGCATAGTCTGAATTCGCAAAATAATGCTCAAAGTAAGCGCGATAGGCACGATCGGCTGCTTGGTAAGTTTCAAGTAAGGCGGCCACGCGTGCCACGGCCACTTGATCGAGACAGGCGGCGACTAATGCACGACGCGACTGATCAAAGTCTGCATAGAGCTCTGTCAAACGAAAGGCCTGCGAGACCACTTCCACCCGTTGTTCAAAGCGCGATGGAGCCGTCCCGGGCCCAGTATTTGCCGCACGGACAAGCTCTGCCGCGCGTTGCACATAGCCGCGCATCGCTTGCAAAATCGCAGGTGTAAAAAGCGCAATACTGGCTTCGTCTTTGTAGAGCTTAATCCAATCGGCCTGGCCCTCGTGTTGGTTACGATAAGTTTCGGCAGCTTGGTAAAACGCGCGCATGGGCTGCGAGGCGGGGCCAAAAAAGTTGTCGTAATATTCGTCTAACAAGGCGCTGGCATCTTGCTGGGGATCCCACAATAACTCGGAACTAAACCATGCCTTGGCGCCATCCAGGCCCCAAAAAGAGGGCAATTGCGAAAAGAAAACATCGATCCCCTCGCCCGCCATATAGTGCAGGCTCTCTGCGATCCATTGATTGAATTGCCGCGGATAGGGGTAAGGAGCTCCAAAATAATAATCCCAGGTCGCGACCCGCTCAGCACCTGAGTGGACCCATGCACGTATCAAATCCCGATCTTCTTGCCGATAATCGGGGTCGTGCCACTGCGCGCGGTCTGAAGTCAGTACGGGCATGACACGTGGGTGAATCGGTATGCTGGGCGCCGGCTCAGTCCAATAATAGGAGAGTGCAGTCAGATAGCGGTCCTGACCTGAGGGCGTTTGCCAGGCCCCCGCTTGATCAAAGACCCGTTCTGCGACACGGTTCATGAAGCCGAAAACGAGATCGGTGTAATCGGGACGCCCGCGAAAATAACGCAGGGGGCTGACTATGGCCTCGGTTCGCTCGCTGGTATCGAAGAGCACATTGTCGTTAATCGAAAGCGAGAAACTGTGACTCTCTGGCTTCGCCTCGAAATGCCGTAAGGCGGCCTGAGCCGCGACCTCGACCGCGGCGGCCTGGGTAAAGTCCGGCTGTCGATCTGTTCCACCGCTGCCGCGCGGTGGCTTGCGGTATCCGTTGACCACCGAGAACAACTCGGGCTGCGAATCAAACAGTTCGCGATTAAAGACTTTGGCTAAATTATGGTTGAAGGAATAGACGGAGTTTAAGCGATTCCGACGCGCGAAATCGGTATTCACGGGGTAGAACCGGCGCTGCACAAAAGCGGGTGTCTCACGCCAAGCTCGGTTTGGGAAATAGCTGCGTGTAACTGGCACAGATTCGTAGCCCAAATCGCCTGCCCAATACCAGCGTGCGCCCAAGAGCTCGCTCATGATCGCATACAAGGCATGACTCCAGCCGGCCCGCTCCGCACTGCGGATCGTCACGCGCGAGCGCTCACGCTCAATGGTAAAAGCGCCGCCTTCTCGCCCGTCCGCCAGCAACTCGAAATAAAGCGCATGTTTCGGACGCCCCTCGGAAACTAGTTTTGGGGCCGCCCCAGTGTGCGCTTGGAGCTGCAGCAACAAGTCGTCGACCGCAGCGCGCAGCTGGGCAGACGGCTGCTCGGGCAGCACAATCGTCTCAATCTCCGCAATCCTGAGCTGGGCGGAGCCCTGCATTTGCTGCGGTTTCCAGGATTGCGCGCGCTGATCCAGCACAGCTGCGCAGGGCTTTGCCCAGACAGCAACTATACAAGCAAGAGCGAGCGCTGGAGCTAGCTTGAGCAAAACAAATGCGCCCGAAAACAATTTAGGGTGCAGTCGTCGGCGTAGCAGGCATCGAAGGTGCAACTGGCATTGCCGGTGCGCTACCGCCCCCCATGCCGCCTTGCATCATCATGATGCCCATAATGGGCATCATCGCACCTTGCAGTGCTTGGTCGAATTGCTCTTGCGTTTCAGCGGCCTCTAATTGTGTCAAAATGCCTTCGAACATGGTGATTGCGCCCATGATTTGTGGCTTATTTTGTGCGATCTCTTCGGGCGAAATGGCCTCGAGTTGCGCCTTGGCATCCGCCATATTGGTGGCCCAAGTGCTTGCCAATTCACTCGGCACCCAGCGGCTCTCAACCTTGGAAAACGCTTCCGTGTTCACTGTGCCATCGGGCTGTGTCACTTCCAGTGATGCGGTTTCGGCAGTGCTCTCCAGTAACTTCACACTACCGAAGTCTAAGGGATTGGGCTCTTCACTCAACTTGGCAAGGTCCTGGGAATAGTCGACCAATGCCGAAACGGTGGTGGCGCAAAACGCTTGACCATCAAAGCTCTGCAGCCCTTCAACCGTAGCGATCGAGCTATTTGTCAGGGTTTTGAAAAAGCCGATGATCGAGGGCCACGCCGCTTCTATTTGAGCCAATTGCTCAGCAGGCTTTTCACCCCCCAGCTGTGTCCCCAGAATAAAAGTCTTTTGCTGATCCGCGACATCTGCCAGACGATCCAGGAGACCGAAGCCCTTGTTATAAATTTCAGCATCAACCTTGTTACCAGCCAGCTGCGCCACTGCATTGACATCAGTACGATAGCTGGCAGGCATGGCCTCCCAGAGGATAGCACCATTTCCGTCTCTCAGCTCTTGAGCGATCGTTTCAATCGCAGCATCGGGTGCTTCAGGAATGCTCACCTCTGGTGTGGCAGACTTAGAATCGTCCGTATTGGAACCACAGGCTGTGAAAATGAAGGCCGCAAGTGTGGCGCAGGGGAAAAGGATTTTTGCAGTAACGGACATATTAATTGGTATTTTAAGTAAATTAGATGAGCCCGTAGGCTGATCGTAGATCGGGCTAAAGGTAAACATAAAAAGCCCCGACCCCGTGTGGGATCAGGGCTTGAAAATAATGATGCAAACAAAGTGCAAGCTTAGCTTGCCGTAGCCGCTGCCATCTCTTCGCGGGCCTTCTCAGCCAGTGGAGTGGAGAGGTAGCGTTCGCCGAAGCTGCAGGCGACTGTAACGATGCGCTTGCCAGCCATCTCTGGACGCTTCGCAAGTTGCATGGCTGCCCACACATTGGCACCCGTGGAAATGCCGACCAACAGGCCATCTTTCTCAGCCAAGGCCTGGGCGGTAGCAAAGGCATCTTCGTTAGAAACTTGGATAGTCTCGTCGATCAGGTCGGTGTTGCAATTCTTGGGAATGAAGCCAGCACCGATGCCCTGAATCTTGTGAGGTCCGGGAGCGCCGCCAGAAATAACAGGGCTATTGACTGGCTCCACTGCGACCGTGAGCAAGTCCTTGCGAGACTTGATCACCTCAGAGACACCCGAAATGGTGCCCCCCGTGCCGACACCGGCGACAAATGCGTCGATATCACCATCGGTCGCGGCCCAAATTTCCTCAGCAGTCGTTTTGCGGTGCGCCTCTGGGTTGGCTGGGTTTTCAAATTGCTGCGGCATGTAGGCTTTTTCGCCATACTCTTTGACCAACTCTTCAGCACGTGCGATAGCGCCTGGCATGCCCTTGGGCCCTGGCGTCAAGACGATCTCGGCACCGAGCATACGCAACAGCACACGACGCTCGACCGACATGGTCTCGGGCATGGTCAAGATCAGCTTGTAGCCCTTGGCAGCACAGACAAAAGCTAGTGCAATACCCGTATTCCCGGAAGTGGGCTCGATAATGATGCTGCCTTCGCCGATTTTGCCATCGCGCTCGCCAGCTTCGATCATGGCCTTACCAATACGATCCTTCACACTCGCGAGCGGGTTAAAGAATTCACATTTCACATAGATGTCAGCATTCAAGCCGGCAGTCGTATTGTTAATCTTCACCAATGGCGTGCTGCCCACGGTGTCTGTAATGGAGGCGTATAGCTTATTCATAAATCGAAATATAGAAGAAAGGTAGGAAAGAGCACCTGTGTAACTTTTTTTCAAGTCGAGGCAAGCATTCATAAAAAAACACCGCGTCTGCGGTGCTCTCAAAAAAGGGCCTACTGACTCTCGAATCGGATCGAATCAAACGGAAACTAAAAGTGACACAATGACGCCCCCCCCCTACGTGGCGAACTCACCACGCGTGAATCGCCTATGAAGCAGCCAAAAACTGCCGCTGAAGCCGATGAATAGCGACAAACTGCCGCCACATGCAAACGAGCAAACGAGCTGAGCAAAGGAGCAAAGGAGCAAAGGAGCAAAGGAGCAAAGGAGCAAAGGAGCAAAGGAGCAAATGCTATCGACGACGTGGGCCGTAGCTGCGCTTGGGTGCGTTGCGCTGCACTTGCGCATTACGCAAGCGATAGACGATACGCGCCTTATCCAAGTCGTAAGGGCTCATCTCCATTTTTACGGTATCACCAGTCGTGATCTTAATAAAGTGTTTGCGAAGTTTTCCCGAGATGTGAGCGAGCACCTGGTGCCCATTCGCAAGCTCGACACGAAACATAGTGCCCGGGAGGACTGCTACAATTTTGCCTTCGACTTCAACGTATTCTTCGCTTTGTGCTTTTGCCATAGATAATTAGGAAAGCGGCGAGACAATCGTCTTTATACTAAAAGTCAAGAATGCTCTCATATAGCTCAGCACCCGTCCATTTAGCCCAACACTTCACTCAGGCCAGTCATGAATTCTCCCTTTGAAAAAATCTATCCTTCCGAACTGAACCGTGATGCGGACTATTACATGACCCATGCCTACAACGAGGCAATCGAGGCGTGGAAAAAAGATGAAGTGCCGATCGGTGCCGTCATCGAGCACCAGGGGCGCATCATCGCCGCCGCTCACAATCAATCGCGCTCTGCCAACGACCCGACCGCGCACGCGGAGATACTAGCCATCTCCCAGGCAGCCAACAGCTTAGGCGACTGGCGGCTCAACGAGTGCACCCTCTACGTGACTAAAGAGCCCTGCCCCATGTGCTCGGGGGCACTGGTGATCGCACGTATCGGTAAAGTCTACTACGGCCTGCCCGACCCTAAAATGGGCTGCGTGGGCGGCGCCACGGATCTCGGCGCACTGCCGCAAAGTAATCACAAATTTGAATCCATCGGCGGCGTGCTGGAAGAACTCAATCACCAGATTCTAAAGGCTTTCTTCGACAAAAAACGTCTCGAAAAAAAGAACGCAAAACTAGCGGACTGCGAATAATTTCCAACCAGCCATTTGACAGTGACTCACAGACTCCCCATCGTCTTGCTTTCTCTCTCAGAAAACTAAACCTAAATTATAGTAAAAACTATGGCACATGAACTACCCGCACTTCCTTACGCTAACGATGCGCTTGAGCCGCATTTTGACGCGCGCACAATGGAAATCCACCATGACAAGCACCACAATGCTTATGTCAGCAAACTAAATGATGCGCTCGAAGGCACCGGCCTCGAGGACAAGAGCATTTGCGAAATCATTGGTAACCTCGACGCTGTCCCCGCTGAAAAGCGTGGTGCAGTACGTAACAACGGTGGTGGCCACGCCAACCACAGCTTCTTCTGGAAGATTCTCAGCCCCAACGGTGGCGGCGCTCCTGTCGGTGAGCTCGCAGCAGCGATCGACGCAGAACTCGGCGGTTTCGACGCGTTTAAAGAGGCATTTTCCAATGCAGGTGCCACACGCTTCGGTTCCGGCTGGGCATGGCTCGTCGTGAAAGCAGATGGCTCACTGGCTGTGACTTCCACTCCGAACCAAGACAGCCCTTGCATGACAGGAGTCGCCGAAGTTGAAGGCAAGCCTGTCATCGGACTCGACGTATGGGAACATGCTTACTACCTGAAGTATCAAAACCTTCGTCCGAAGTACATCGAAGCATTCTGGAATGTGGTCGACTGGAACGCGGCTGAAGAAAACTACAAGAACGCCAAGGCGTAGCCGTATCAGGGTTTAAAGCCTTACGGCACAAGCTGAGGCTCCAAACCCGCAGCATCCTTTAATCCAAAGCCGCCCCCTATCCGGGGCGGCTTTTTTAAGATAAACACCCCCACCGCATACATGGATAACGAAACGTACCCACTCCTCACCGATATCGACGCACGCGTGCTCGGCTGCTTACTCGAAAAAGCGGCCACCACACCCGACGCCTACCCGCTCACACTAAACAGCCTGCTATTGGCCTGTAATCAAAAGTCCAACCGCCAGCCAGTGGTGGAATACGACGAAGAAGCCGTGCTGGAATCGATCGACGACCTGCGCAAAAAGAAATTTGTGTTCCGTGTAGACGTGGCCGGCTCACGCGTCGCCAAGTATCGCCATAATATGGATGAACTGATCGGGCTGGATAAAGCCGGCAAGGCACTACTCACCGTTTTATTACTGCGCGGCCCCCAAACACTCGGTGAGTTGCGCACCCGCTGCGAGCGCATGCACTCCTTTGCCAGCACAGCCGAAGTCGAGGCGACGCTGAATGAGATCAGCGAAGACGTCGATCGCCCGCTTTGGATGCAATTGCCCCGCTCCCCCGGCAAGAAAGAAGTACGTTATCAACACCTGCTCTCCGGCGAACCCGAGCTAAGCGCTGAGGCAGAAAATGCCCGCGACGAAGCAGCCATCAATACGCCGAGCCCACTCAGCAGTCGCGATGCACGCATTCAAGAACTGGAAACCACAGTGGAAACGCTCCAAACGGAACTCGCCGGGTTAAAGGCCGCCTTCGAAGAATTTCAGAGACAGTTCCAGTAGCTATTAGCCATCCGTTAATTAACGGATGGCAGCCTCGCAGAAGCTTTAATAGTCCGAAGGCTCGTCGCTTTGCACCTTCAGGGCTTCCTCACGGCTTAGTTTATTCTGCTTTTTAAGCTTAAAATGCAAAGCTGTGCCCACTGCGAAGACAAGGATCACGCCAAAGGCTAAAAGGACTAAGAAATTAAAGATCGTCTGTAGCATGCTCAGATTTCCTCCAGATAGGCCGCATAGCGCTGAACTCGGAAACTCGCCACAGCGACCTGCTTGTTCTTTTCGCTCACGCTGGGCTGACAACAGACCAAGGACAGTGACATCCCGAGCAGATGGATTGGAATCCCATGCACGATCATATCCAGAGGCGCTGCTCCCTCAGCACGAGTGATACGACATTTTTGCACGTCTGCATACCCGTTCAGGCTATTCATAATCACTCTTAGCCCGCCACAGAAACTGCAATGCTCGGTAGTGCCGCAACCACCCGGCCCCTGGCTAGCATGCACACAGCCAAATACCTCTCCAGGCCGACAGCCATAGACCTCTGCAGGGTCCTGGACGCCCAAGCACTTGAGCGCGACTTCATTGACATAAATAATTTGCCGATTTTGATTCAGGAGCAGAATTTCGTCAGGCAACTCACCCAAAATTTGTATCAAACGCTCATTCGCATGGATGGCTGCGATTTGAGCATGCAGCTCCTCCCAGCTGGCGCGTTCAGCGGGGATTTTTCCAGAATATTCAACAGCTGCCATGGCAATCAATAGATTAGTCGAAATATCCTACCAGGTCTAGAAAAATATATGCTGCATCTGCGGGGTGATACGACTTTCCCATTGTCATTGAAGCGCGCTCCTGAAAGGCTGCACAGTTCTATGTATCGAAGAATACTGATTCTACTTTGCGGCTGGGCACTCTTACTAAGTAATCCGCTTCTTCACGGATTTCGGACAATGGGAGCCTGAAGTCTTCTTTCTTAGCTGCCTTCCTCGCACGGATTTGAGGCCGCTTGGATTCGTCCGATTGTAG
>MDTD01076767.1_pt1 | contig 21809 bp, 17 predicted proteins | sample 811221 | NCBI WGS metagenome assembly MDTD01 (sample SAMN05326646, study PRJNA326480) | marine metagenome | isolation source: seawater | place: Pacific Ocean: South West | collected 2011 | reverse complement strand
CGATTGAATGATCCCCAGAATGATATTGAAGAAGATGATGGGAGAGAGCATTGGAAGCGTGATGTGTCTAAATTTCTGCCAGGTTCCTGCTCCCTCTAAGTCCGCTGCCTGATACAAGGACTGGTCGACATCACCAATGGCTGCGAGATAAATCAACATAAAATTCCCGACTCCCCACAATGACATCAATGTCAAGCCATCCTTCGATCCAAACTGAAAGGGGCTTTCCAATGAGAAGGCCTCCTGCATGCCTTGAAACCATAGCGGGGGCACGTCGTAAAACATTCCCAGCACGCCATTAACCATCCCGTCGCGAGGATCGAGTAGCCATAACCAGAGAATGGACGAAGCGACCATAGGGACCATCGAAGGAAGATAAAAGAGAGTCCGAAACACCGCCTGCCCACGCACTTTCCAATTCAGCATCACGGCTAAGAGAATAGCCAGGATGGTAGAAAGCGGCACGGAAACAGCTGCGTAGTAAAAGGTATTCCAGAGTGCTTTGCCAAATCCTTCGCCGCGTAGAATTTCATCGGCAACACGCTGGTAGTTATCGGTGCCCACGTACCTGGGCGCTGTCAGCAGATCGTATTCGGTAAATGACCAAATCAACGAAGCAACAAAAGGATAGGCGAACAACCCAAGGAGTCCGAGCAACCAGGGACTGATAAACAGCCAAGGAGCAAACCGATGTAGTTTCCCGGAACGGACTGACATACTGCCTGACTTATTCCTCGACTGCTTCGCGTTTTACCAGATCAAACGTGCGACCTGACTCAATCGTAAGGTAGTCTTTTTCGTTTTCGACCAGAGATTGCCGACGGTCATAAAAATGGACGGCACCGTCACCTTTTACCGCTCCTAAACCACGTTTCACTACCAACGCAGTACCTTCATCAATGCCAATGCCCAGTAATTGCGGATACTTGTCGACTAAGGACGACATATCTTTGAATCGATTACGTTGTTTAAAGTGTTGATCGATCGCTGAACCGGGTAAAAATCCGAATCCTTTTTCATACCCCGGTGCCATAATATCCCGATTGCCAAGTGGGTTGGCTCGCGCCAAATAGTCTCCCTGAATGGATGCTCCAGCAGAACTGCCACCGATAATACCTCCTCGAGCTAACACTGCGTGGATCAACGGGTAGGCTTGCGTGTGTTCGTAGGCATCTACAAATCGCCACTGCCTGCCCCCGCCAAACCAGATTCCATCAGCTGTCCGTAATGCTTCCAGAACTGCTTTGGATTCAACATCCTGACGAGTACGCTGAGTCAGCACCGTCACATTTTTTGCTCCGCCTGCTTCGAACATGCGTTTACCATAGTCTGTGGGGAGAGGGTCCGGCATCGACGTTGGCAGAATGACGATATGAGCATCTTCACCGCCGGCGGTCTCAATAAACTCCTTCACCAACTCAATCGGCATGCGACCTCCGCCAACAATCATCAGCGTCCCCTGAGCAACAACAGGTTCCGGTGTTTTTGCAGGAGCAAATGATGAATACTCACCATCCCTGACGATACGACGCAGACTGGTGAGATCGATGAGTTCATCAGGTTTATAGACCACAGTTTCCGGTTGTGATTTATGATTCCGAGCAAACACAGCAGTCACATTACCCGCGCCCACCACTTTCATAAATCGCTGGTCGACCAGCAAAGCGGTTGCTTCATCGATTCCCAGCCCCACACGTGTTTTCTGTTTACGGACGACTTGCTGCAATCTGGTTAAGCGATCACGTTCGGAAAAATGTTGGTCGATGATTGTGCCGGGCAAAAGATCGAAGCCGGTATCAACGATTCCGCGCCGTGATCCGCCCACGATTGCAACTCGGGACTGAACAGCAGCTCCTGCACTGGAGCCTCCGATGACTCCGCCACGTTTAAGCAAGTCGTCAAGTTCGGCTTCAAATTCAGTACCAACATAGGCATCGATGAGACGCTGCTGAACTCCGCCCACGAACCAAACTCCGGTTGCGGACCGCACTTGGACCAAACTCTGTTCCCATTCGGCTTCGTCTTGATCGACAGCATGAAATAAGGATACCTCTGCAACATCCAGTTCGTTCCACGGCTTCTCAAACTGTTCTTCGTCCTCGATCCCCGCAGTGGCCAAGGCTGTGGTCACCACGACAATGCGTGCATTACTACCTCCCGCCCAACTTACAAATTGGCCCCGGGCAGCTGTTGGAATTTTCCCGCCACCAACAATTACCAACTTGCCTTTGGCTCCTACCGGATCCAGATAATGATCACTGGCCAGTGTCTGTTGGTTAAGCAACAGTACTAGTAATAGTAGTAGCCAACCTGGTTTGTAGCGTTTCACGTTATATTCACTCCGACCGGGATTCGATGGGATGCATTTAATTGTCGTCATTGATGGCCTTGGCTCCAGCTTCCAGAGTTTCCACGATTTTATCCACATCATAGACACAGCCACCCCACGTGCCGCCTCCCACTTTTTGTAACGCAGCCCACAGCCGAGTATCACTATGCAATGCCTCGTCTTCTTGGAGGCCGGGGAACATTTCACGATCGTCCAGCAGCGTCTGAGCTTCTTTCGGTGAGAGATCTTTATCTGCCGTACCAATGAGGTTTATCGATCCAGTGAGGTCGTTACGATCGATAATTATCTCAATACGGTCGCCATCGCGAACTCTGCCAATGGGGCCATCGGCTAATGCCTCAGGACCAACATGACCAATGCAAGCACCGGTACTGACTCCTGAAAATCTTGCATCAGTGACAATCGCGACTTCTTTGCCCCATTTCAGGAACTTCAATGCCGAAGTCAGTTGGTAGGTTTCTTCCATGCCCGTCCCCAGTGGTCCTCGTCCCAGGAGCACAAGAATATCTCCGGGTTTGAGCGGTGGTTCCAGCTGTCCCTTAATCGACATAATGGCATCACGTTCCGAGGTGAACACGCGAGCCGGTCCAACCTTGCGATAAACTCCGTCATCATCCACCACAGACGGATCGATCGAAGTTGCTTTAATCACAGAACCTTCAGGGCAAATATTTCCCTGAGGGAAACAGACGGTACTGGTCATCCCTCGCTTGATCGCTACCGGTGGTGGAATAATCACATTGTCCGGATCGATTCCATCATGCTGTTGTAGTCGTGTTCTTAATTTCTGTCGTCGTTCGGATTGTTCCCACCAATCGAGTACCGCTCCCAGTGTTTGTCCCGAGACGGTCAGGACGGATGTGTCCAACAATCCCATTTCCCGCAGGTGCAGCATGACTTCAGGCACACCTCCGGCCAGGAAAAATTGGACTGTCGGGTGATTCTCGGGACCATTCGGCAACACATCCACGAAACGAGGGACTTGCCGATTCACTTCACTCCAGTCATCTACCGAAGGACGTCTTAACCCGGCTGCATGAGCAATTGCCGGAATGTGTAAAAGCAGGTTAGTCGAACCTCCGCAAGCGGCATGAACAATCATGGCATTGCGTACAGAAGCATCTGTCACAATATCTTTCAGTGGCAGTTTCCTATCCACCAGCTGTTTCAGAGCATGAGCACTGCGGACGGCGTTGTCGATCCAAATCGATTGACCGCTGGGAGCCAGAGCAGCATGAGGCAATGTCATGCCCAAGGCTTCCGCCACAACCTGACTGGTCGCGGCAGTCCCCAGAAACTGACATCCTCCCCCCGGCGTTCCACATGCCCGGCAACCGGCTACCGAAGCATCATCAAGAGTAATCTCTCCGTGCACATACCGAGCGCTAATGGTTTGTACTTTACCGGCATCCTCCCCTTCTTCCGGAGGCAAGGTCACTCCGCCCGGAACAATAATGCCTGGTAATTCATTTTGCCCTGCTAAGGCCTGCATCATGGCAGGCAAACCTTTATCACAGGTCGCCACTCCCAATAGACCCTGCCGCGTCGGGAGCGAGCGAATCAGGCGTCGCATCACCATCGCTGCATCATTACGGTAGGGTAGGCTGTCAAACATCCCTGTCGTCCCCTGACTTCGACCATCACAGGGATCACTACAGTACGCAGCAAATGGAATTCCGCCGAATCCTTTGATCGTGCGTGCAGCTGCCTGCACAAGCAACCCAACTTCCCAGTGACCGGTGTGATAGCCGAGTGCAATCGGAGAACCGTCTTCAGCACGCATTCCTCCCTGAGTGCTGAGTACTAAGTACTGTGACCCGAGCAGGTCTTCCGGACGCCAACCCATTCCTGCATTTTGGGTTAAGCCGAACAGATCACCGCTGGACCAAGTGCGCAGAATTTCATCGGTCAGCGGCAACGCACCTGAAGGTCCGGCTCCTTTGGTCTGCACGTCCAGTAAGTCGGATTGTCCGGGAGCACTTGATTCCAAAAGGGAGATCAGCACATCGGCAGGTGATCCTTCATTAGTCATTCAAGTCGCTTTCTTGTAAGCATTCCGAACCGGTCGATTCAGACTCTGTTTTCAGTTTCACAAATCGCTGTACTACTAATGTTAATACAACTGGCACCCCAATACTCGCTCCCATCGCTAACGGAAACCAATCGTGCTCTCTGGCAATATGTCCAAAAGCACAATATCCCAACGAAATACCCAGATTACTAAACACAATGGGAAGCAAAAACCGAGACCAGGCTAAGCCATGAACACCCATCAAGAGAACACTTGCTTCTGCGAGTACCGGTACTCCACGTGCGAGCACGAGAAAACCGGGGCCAAAACGATGTGTCATTCCTTCGGCACGATCCAGATCTTCCTGTTTGGAAAACTTCAAGGCAAGTCCGGGGCCGTACTTTTTTGCAAACCAAAAACCCAGGATAGCACCAATATTCATGCCTACCCAGGACACCACCGTTCCGGTCAACCAATGCATTTGCCCACCCGTAAATGTGGAAACTACACTGCTGGGAATGGGAAGAAAAATATCACCCGACAAAAGCAGAATGACAATACCGGCTAACCAGGTTGAATGTTCAAACCCTTCCACCCATTGCTCTACGACATCCCCAAGCAGCAGAAAGGGAAGGATTGGAATCGCCATGACGATACAAATCGGCATCAATTGTCGAAATAGCGTTTGCATGCTCTCAACTCCACCAGGGAAACTGAGTTTCGATAGATTTATTAGGTTTCAGATTTTTGTTGCATGACGCCAAAGAAGTCTCCTCCCTTAAGGCGTTCATCATCCGTACCCCAAGTAATTTCTTTTGGCATTCGCTTCATGAGCGGAATGTGTTTGGAGCAATGAATATAAGCTTCTTTCAACGAGACACGCACCCATCGTTCCGGCTTCCGCCCTCCCTGTCGTTGACACTTGAGCTTGATCTCGCCTGTCACACGGGCATCTTGCAACAAGGCATCATTTTCCAAAATCTCTGCTGTTCCATTGAGATGCAGGCCAACGGTGGTTTCATAAAAATCAACGAGTAACAATCCGATTTGTGGGTTTTCCGAAATGTTTCCAAGACTTGCCATCACTCCATTGCCACGCAGTTCAGGATAAACAACAGTCTTGTCATCCAACGCGACTACAAACCCGGGTAAGCCACAGCGAATGCTGCAGTCACATTCACCGCGAGCATCTGACGTCGACACAAACATTATTTCCATCCGTGAGAGAAACCGGTGCATTTCATCGTTGAGCTGATCAATTACCTGACAGGAATAGAACCGTTCAGCGCGTTGGTTGGTACCGTACTTCTGCTGTAATGTGTGTTCCCCGGTTGAGCCAGGGTGGAGATTTACGTCAGCGGTTACGTCGGATTGTTCTGTCATTTTTACCGGTTAGTTTGATAAATCTCCGTGAATTTCTTTATTGTACACAGAGCCGCCACAATCGGTAAGTGAACGGACGGGGCAATCGGTAAGGCTTACCATTTGCCAACAACTATTTTTTGAAACTGGCGAAAAGACCGAGACCGCACTCGAGCAAAATAATTCATGCTGACGATACATGCAACTATAGCCATCCACTCTTGTTCCTCTTGCTTGACACATTCGATCCCACGACGAAGTGTGTCCTACCACGACACCCAGAGGTGCTACTATGTTTTCTACGATGTCGAACTCCACACCAACCGATGCTGGTGACCCTTTACGTAATCTGGTGCATCAAACACTCTGTGATATCGGCCAGCTCGAATCATCACAATTCCCGTTGTCCGAACGAACGCTAACGCGAGGTGGAAATCCGTGTGGCGTATTGTTCAGCGTGAACGGACCACGCCAGGTAACGCTGACTGCCGTATGGGACAGCATCAAGAATAAGATTTTTGTTTACGACTCAACCGGGAACCGATGCAATCAGTTGTCTGTCGAGCATCTGGCAACAGTGACAGCGTAGTTGTTACTACTGTCAGATAAATTCAAAATTAAACAGAGGCTTCCGTCGATTCGACGGTGGCCTTTTGTTTTGCTTTGGAGAAGCGTCGCACGAGATTGAGCACAAACGGAGTGAGTAAATAATAGAGGAAGATGACCGGCAATGCTAATTCATGGAAGATCAAGGCAAAGATGACAGCAAACAGGATCTGAACGATCTTAAAGTAATGCCGCTTCATCGACTTCTTCTTAGCCAATTGCTTGGCCAAATGGGGGTAGGGAACGCCCGAAACCATCAACCAGGCCAGAATTACGGTTAACACAGGCACCAGGAACATCACGATCTGCAGCACGTCAAGATTGGTGGTCTCCAAGATGCTTTCCCGATGCAGCACAATATCGGGCATGGCCATCGCAAAAGTGGCGATCGTTCCCGCCGCAGCCGGTGACGGCAATCCACGAAAATAGGAGGTATCTGCACCTTCTTCCGCTTCGACGTTGTAACGCGCTAATCGAAGAATCGCACATAACGTGTAGATCCCTGCCGCTCCTTTAAGAAATCTTGATGCATATTCATCCGCGAAGAAAAGCATGATAAATGCCGGAGCAACTCCGAAGGTGATGACATCACAGAGGCTGTCAAGTTCCATCCCGAACTTACTGGTCTGATTGAGTAGACGGGCAACCTGGCCATCCAGAGCGTCAAAGAGCATGCCCAGGAAAATCAGTAGGCCTGCCAAGCGTATCGATTCGTTGTAATCTATGCCCTGTTGAGCGACTTCCGAAGCCAATAGATTTCCTTCAGCAACTGCCACCTGGATTCCAACAGCCTTGGTCGCCAGGCCAATCGCCGTTAATCCACAGATGGCATTACCCAGAGTCATCAATGTGGGAAGGATCGGGAAATTCGAATCGTCGTTCGAATTCAATTCGAGTTCTTCGCTAAGATTATCTTGCATATGATTGATTATAATCCCGCACGATAAGCCTTGATAATTGAACAAATGGGCAAATTACTGATATTTGGCAAACACGGTGGAACCCGCCTGGACCTTGTCACCCAGCTGCACCAAAACTTCGAGCCCTTCTTCACGTGGCAAAATGAGCTCCGTTCGACTACCGAGTTTAATCATGCCAAATTGCATTCCACGCTCAAATCGCTCTCCTGTCTTTGCCCAGCAAACAATCCGCCGAGCTAATTGACCGGTGATTTGACGCACACGCATGACTCGGTGTGGAGCTTCTGTGGATTCCAGCCATAATTCCAGCCGTTCGTTTTCCCAGGCTGATTCCGGCTTGAGCGCGCTGAGGAATTTCCCCTGACGATAGCGAGAAGCGATTACCGTACAAGCAATCGGAACTCGGTTGATGTGCACATTAAATACCGATAAGAAGATGGCAATCTTGATGGCTGCTCCGCCAATCACATCGTCGTATTCTATCTCCTCAATCAAATCGATTTTACCATCGGCCGGCGAGACTACGGTCCCGGGTTCCATAGGCACTTCACGCCGGGGATTACGAAAAAACCAAATCACTTCGGCTTCTAACAAAAAGGGAACTAAGGCTGCTGCCCACCACCAGGGAGATTGATTTATGGCTAGATAGATAAACAAGGCAAGTGCTGGAAGGAGCACGGCTGAAAAGATGATCATCTCAGCTAAGCCGGCTCGAGCAAATCCGAAATTTTCACGACCTGTAAATGGATCATCTTCACGATCCCAGTAATAACCTGGCTGGTTCGCATAGAATTTCAGGTCACGTGGATCCAAAACCTCCCAGGGACATTGATTCTGGTCACCTTTGCGTGTCTCGGCCATCCGACGAATGTAACCTCGTCGAAAAGTCTTCAGGTAAGCTCGTCGCAAGTGCCCCCAAAGCAATTCGATTCGCATGCATACTCCACCACCTGGCTGCACACAGTGGATTTGTGAGTCATGAGGCTGGATCTCACGATTGCCCGGAGAGCTTCGCTGTACTGAATCTGACATCAAAAGATCTTATCTGGAAACATACGATCACGGAAAATCATTAATAAACTGTCTAATTGAGTAACTGACAAACTGCCTAATTGTCTTAACGCTTGCCCGCCATAGCCTTTAGGGCGGAGGCCGGGGCTAATTGGCAAACTGTCTCGAGTAGGCCTGGACGGACTCGAACCGCCGACAAAGGGATTATGAGTCCCCTGCTCTAACCAACTGAGCTACAGGCCCTTAATGACGTCTACGCAATTAAACGTCATTTGTACTTCATTGAAAAGACGGGGGAGCTTACTGCTTGATGTTGTAGCAGTGAATCAGATCCTGATCCCGCACGTACAACTTACCATTACTGATAACAGGGTGAGTCCAGATTTTCCCTCGCTGAGAACGAATCGTCGATTGAGGGCTCAATTGAAACCGACCGTGTTCCTTATATCCAGCTGGTGAAGGTTCAAGTAAAACGACGTCCCCGGATCCTTCTGACTGAGCGTACAGGCGTCCATCGGCATACGTGACTGCTCCTTTACCAAACGTCTTACTGTTCCAAACCATTTCACCGGTTTTGAAGTTCTGACAGATCCAGCCTGGCCCGTCCGAATACCCATAGAGATAGTCTCCCAGCAGTACGACTCCACCATGATGATTTTTCATCACCGTGTTTCGATAGACATCTGCTGCCTGACCACCCTGGACTTCTACGAGTTTACATCCAACACCATAGCCCGAAGTAATGTAGACATTAGCTCCACTCACGATTGGAGTTGGAATCGAGGCAGTACGACCTTCCCACTGACTCTTCCAAACGAGTTTTCCACTAGCAGCTGCGATACCGAAAACATGCTGTTGAGTCATTTGAATGTATTGCTTGACACCACCCATTTCGACGGTAACTAAACTGGCGTATTGAGCACCATCGGTGATTTCTGAGCTTTGCCAGATTTTACTTCCATCTTTAGCACTCACGGCAAGGACGGTTCCCTGAGCACCACCGGGAGTACAAATGACTTTGTCTCCATCGACAGTCACGCTTTCGCAGTAGCCCCAGTTGGGTCGTCTTCCGCCAAAGTCGGCCATGCTGATTTTCCAGTTCTCCTTACCCGCGGTTGAAACTGAAACTAAGGTACCGGTTCCTGAGAGCACATAGACATTGTCATCGGCCACTGTCGGTGTCGCCCGGGGGCCATTGCCCCAGCCGTTTTCAAGGATATTGCTTAGAGCGAGAACCCATTTCTCTTTCCCTGTATTTGCATCAAGTGCCAGCAGCACTTCAGCATCTCCCCGAGTACCAAGTGTATAAAGCACGCCATCAGCGATCGCGAAGCTGGAATAACCAAGTCCGGCATTATTAAAGGTCCAGGCTTTCTCTGGTCCACCTTGTGGCCAGGATTGCAACAACCCGGTTTCTTTCGAAATTCCATCACGGGCAACACCACGCCAGGTTGGCCAGTCAGCAGCTTCTGTTATAGATGCCACTAACAACCCCAGCAGAGCAAGCAACGATAAATACGACTTGGACATATTTCAGTTCTCTCTAAATCTCTCTCGATGAATCACCGCTGTACAGAAAGCCGTGATGTTCTATTCCACTTGTTACCGAAGGTGGTACTCACCCTCTATCTCATTAATGTTACCATAGAGGACTCTGGTTTTCCTAGGCGTTACCAATGCCGGCTACCCTCAGTTTCACAAACATTTCCTTTCTAATTACCCTGATGACAGAGTCCTCCGCTCAGCTCGACGAAGCAGCCTCGACAAACAAGCTTAGTCTTCATGGACGCTGGCTGGGGCCGTTGTTTTCGGTCTTATTGGGTTGTGGTTTGATGACCCAAACAGAGATGCCGGGCCCAGCGATTGCAACTGCCTGCATCGTTGTTTTGATGGCAGTCTGGTGGATCACCGAAGCCATCCCCCTGGCGGCCACAGCGATGCTTCCTCTGGCACTCTTTCCATTAACCGGCGTTGGTGAGAAAGTAGCAACCGCTCCGGTACTCAATCAGCAAGTCACCTGGGATCTGGATCATCCACGTTTTGGTGCACCTTTAGTGCTGGATATCAAATCCAACGGCCAACGTCAGGGCAGTGGCATGATGATCGAAATTCATAATCAACATGGTGTCGTTCGATCTGAAACCAGCCAGACATCGGTCCCGCTGGCATACATCCGAGCGGCCAACCCAGCCAGTCTGTTTGAAGTAACCTCTCGAAGCTACGCCAGCAAGTTTGTTTTTCTGATGATGGGTGGCTTTCTGTTGGGACTGGCTATCGAGCGATGGAATCTTCATAAACGGATCGCCTTGATGACGATTCTCACTCTGGGTACTCAGCCCAGACGACTCATCGGTGGCTTCATGGCCACGACGGCTGTGTTAAGTATGTGGATCAGCAATACAGCCACCACCGTGGTCATGTTGCCGATAGCGTTAAGTTTGATCGTACTGATGCGCGAGAAAAACCCTCAAGTGGATCGCATCCGACTCAACAACTTCGCCGCCTGCCTACTGTTGTGCATTGCCTATTCCGCATCGGTGGGAGGCTTAGGTACCTTTCTAGGTACACCGACCAACTTACTGTTCAGAGATATTCTGGATCAAAATGGGATCGAAATCAGTTTTGGTCAGTGGATGGCTTTTGGACTCCCATCTGCCTTCATTTTCTTAATCATCATTTGGTATCTGATGACCCACGTCATCTTCCGAATCAGTTTGCCTGAATTCGAAGGAGGGCGAGAGTTAATCCAAAGTGAACTTCGGAAGCTCGGGCCGATGAGTAAGCCGGAATTGACGATCGCTGCGTTGTTCACAATAACGGCATTGCTCTGGATCACTCGCAGTTTCTTCACCAAATGGGCCTGGTTACAGGAAATCTACCCCAACGTCATCTACATTGATGACACAATTATCGCCATGACCGCGTCCTTACTTTTGTTTGTCATCCCTGCATTGGGTCATCCCGGAAAGACTCTGATGGACTGGAAGACAGCGAATAAGCTTCCCTGGGGAGTGCTCTTGCTGTTCGGTGGCGGACTGGCATTAGCCTCGGCCGTCAAAACAACAGGCTTAGGTGCTATTGTTTGCGAAGCGGTGACTCCTTCCGGAGCGACAGCCATTCTGATCATCATGTTTGTCGTCACGACGGCTATGATCTTTATGACAGAAGTTACCAGCAATACAGCGACGGCTGCCTTGATTCTTCCACTGCTGGTGACACTCGCCGGTAATTTGGATGTCGATCCCAAGCTGTTATTAATTCCAGCAACACTGGCTGCCAGCTGTGCCTTTATGCTGCCGGTGGCCACACCACCTAATGCGATCGTCTTTGCTGCCGGACAGACCACCATTCGACAAATGGTCCGGGCAGGTTTTGTGTTAAATCTGGTTTCTATCGTACTACTGCCGTTATTGACTTATATTATTGGGCAGCTCGTGTTTGGTTTTTGAGTCCAAACACTCACCCCAAAGCAACACATTGGTTCAAGGATGAATTTGTGATGACTAGCTTTATCGTGATTCCGGCACGTTTGCACTCAACTCGTTTACCCGAGAAACTGCTACTGTCAGAGACCGGTAAACCTCTGATACAACACACCTACGAGTCGGCTCAAAAAGCAACGCGACCTTCCGGAATCGTGGTGGCAACCGATCATGAACGAATCGCTGAAACGGTAGCAGGATTCGGCGGGACTGCTGTCATGACAGATCCGGATGCTCCCAGCGGTACGGATCGTGTCGCCGAAGTTGCTCAAGGCCTCCCCCAGGCTGATATCATCGTCAATGTTCAGGGGGACGAACCGGATATTTCTGCCGAAGCGATTGATACCGTGGTACAACTGCTCGAAGACCATCCCAACGCCGTCATGGCAACCTTAGGGACTCCCATTCGCGATAAAAATCAGCTGGAAGATCCGGCCTGTGTCAAAGTGGTGTTTGATCAACAGCAACGTGCGCTGTACTTCAGCCGAAGTATCATTCCACATCCAAGAAACTGGGACGACCACTTGTTAACGGATAATCCTGCTCATTTCCATCAGCACATTGGACTCTATGCGTACCGCCGCGAATTCCTGCTTACACTGACAGAACTTGAGCAATCCGATGCGGAAAAACTCGAGAGTCTTGAACAATTGCGAGTGCTTTCGCATGGATATACCATTCTGGTTGGAGTGATTCAGGAAACCTCCATCGGAATTGACACGCCGGAAGACTACGAGCAGTTTGTCAGATTGGAAAGAAATCGTTAGAATTGGCGAGTTGTGGAGTTGTTGTAATCAAGTAATACGTTACAACTACATCGACGAGTAAAGCGTTATTTCGCTTTGGAACAACAAGGATCAAAAGGATCAGGTAGAACAAAGGATGTTCTCACCTTTATCATCACTGCGTGCAACGTCCTGTGGTGGTTGATATAAATCCTGAATGGAATCACATCTGAGAAATTCAATGACCAAGCATATTTTCGTTACCGGTGGTGTTGTCAGTTCTCTTGGAAAAGGGCTGACCAGTGCTTCGATTGGATTGCTGCTCGAGCAACGTGGCCTCAGTGTCAAAATGCAGAAGCTCGATCCCTACATTAACGTCGACCCGGGGACGATGAGCCCGTACCAACACGGCGAAGTCTATGTACTCGATGACGGTAGCGAAACCGATCTCGATCTGGGGCATTACGAACGTTTTACGAACAGCCCGCTTACACGCGATTCCAATTACACGACTGGTCAGATCTATCTCTCGGTCATCGAAAAGGAACGTCACGGAGAATTCCTCGGAAAAACCGTCCAGGTGATTCCTCACATCACCAACGAAATCAAAAATGTCGTCAAGCGGCTGGTGGATGATGATACCGATGTCGTGATTACTGAAATCGGAGGAACGGTTGGAGATATTGAAAGCCAGCCATTCCTGGAAGCCATTCGTCAGTTTTCTCAGGATGTGGGTAAAGAGAATTGTCTATACATTCACCTGACACTGGTTCCGTATCTCAAAGCTGCTGGTGAATTGAAAACCAAGCCAACGCAACACAGTGTAGGGCAATTAAGGGAAATTGGAATTCAACCAGACATCCTGATCTGCCGTACGGAACAGGAAATCAGTCGGGAGGATTGTGAAAAAATTGCACTCTTCTGCAACGTACCCATCGATGCTGTCATCGAAGAAAAAGATATGGACTTTTCAATCTATGAAGTCCCGTTGGCTTTGAGGGAACGCAAACTTGATGAGTTAATTACCGAGCGCCTGGGATTGAGTGCTCCGGAAGCCGATCTGAACGACTGGAAAACACTGCTCCACGATTTAAGAAACCCCCAACAGGAAATCAGCATCGCAGTCGTCGGAAAGTATGCCGAACACAAAGACGCTTATAAATCAATTTATGAAGCGTTGGATCACGCGGGCATTCATAATCGTGCTCAGGTACGTATCGTTCCCATTCAAAGTGAATTGGTGGAACACGAAGGCCCTGAACGATTACTGTCCGGATTCGACGGCATCCTTGTACCAGGCGGTTTTGGGGAACGCGGAATTGAAGGCAAAGTGCAATCCATCCGGTTTGCCCGTGAACGTGAAATACCCTTCTTTGGCATTTGCCTGGGCATGCAGACTGCTTGCATTGAGTTTGGTCGGCACGTTGTCAATCTCGAAAGTGCCCACTCCACCGAATTTGACAAAAACACACCTCATCCAGTCATTTGTCTGCTCGACGAACAAAAGAACATCACCGACATGGGTGGCACTATGCGTCTGGGGGCTCAACCCTGCATCCTTGCAGAAGAAAGTACAGCTCGGGATTGCTATCAACAGGATGAAGTTGCCGAGCGTCACCGCCATCGTTATGAATTCAATCATGTGTATCGCAGCCAATTTGCTGCCCATGGGATGATTGTTTCAGGAACGAGCCCTGATGGATTGTTACCTGAAATCGTTGAGATCCCGGAACATCCCTGGTTTGTCGCTGTTCAATTTCATCCGGAATTCAAGTCCAAACCAACGAAGTCTCACCCGTTGTTCGCGGGCTTTATTGCAGCTGCTGTCACTCGTCGTGCGTCCCGCGGTGATGCTGGTACAGAACAATTAGCCAGCGAAGAATTAGAGTCGTTTGATACGGCTGAGTAATCCACACCAGCTGGTGCCCCATACAATCTCGCTCCGCCACGAAGATTTGTTTTTCATCCAAACTAATACGGACCTACGTACGATGCTGCGCTGGTGGGTTATATTAGGAAAGCACGCCAAATTACAGGAGAAATATTGAAATGACCGAAGCCCCCGAACCTACAGACGAAAACACTCCGGATACCGTTACAGAACCTGAAGCGGTTACCGAACAAGAGTCAGAGGCGACCAGCGAGGACACTTCCGTTGAATCGGTGGCCGACGAGCAGCCTGAACTGATTCAGGAACAAACGGAAGAAACGACTTCGGACAATGCTACAGAGCCTGAGTCTGCTGACACGCCAGACGATTCCCAACTCGACAACCTGGAGAATGTCGAGTTCCCGGAAGCCAGTTTTGACATGCTGCTGATGCAACACCATACACAGGCGATGTTGGCTTTGGGCTTAATCCCGGACCCCGCTACAGGTCAGGTGATCAAAAACAAATCCGCAGCAAAGTTTCACATCGATATGCTTGCCATTATCCAGGAACGAACGGAAGGCAATCTTAATGACGGTGAAGCAGAAGCTCTCAATGGTGTTCTCCATAATTTGCGCATGATGTTCGTGAATAATTCCTAAGTCTATTTCAATCGATCTGAAAACTCCTTTCTATGAGTGAAGAAGAACGTCCAGATTCCGTACAGGATGATCATGACACTTCCTCGACTGATCAACGGAAGTTTGATGGAGTCCTGAATGACGAAGCGTATGCCGGCTGGCGACGTGCGGGGATCAAGGTGCGCCATTTCCCAAAAACTTCGGGCGTTTACCTGATGAAGGATGATGTAGGCCGAGTGATTTATATCGGGAAAGCAAAGAATCTACGTAGTCGTGCCGGCAGTTATTTCACGAATCGCGCTCAGGATGATACACGGATCTCTAATTGGCTCCACGAAATCTATGACATCGACTATATGGAATGTGCCAGCGAAGTCGATGCCTTGCTGACAGAAGCACGGCTCATTAAAGATATTCAACCACCCCATAATAAAGAACAACGTGACGACAAGTCGTTTCCCTATATCATGATTACCAATCGGGAAGATTACCCTCGCGTGGAAGTCACCCGGGAACCTCCGGAAAAGAATGCCAGACTTTACGGGCCTTTTACCAGTGCCGGCTCACTCAACGGAGCGCTGAGCGTTTTACAACGAATCTTCAAGTTTAGAAACTGTTCTTTGGATATTGATGCTCAGGACGAAAAGTGGAATTGGTACCGCCCTTGCCTGCTAGCAGCTATCGATCAATGCTCGGCACCCTGCAACCTGCAAATCACGCCGGAGGACTATGCCAAGGATATTCGACGTCTACAAATGGTGCTCGATGGCAAAAAAACTCGCCTGCTGCAAGGTATGAAGAAAGAGATGGAAGCGGCCTCGAAGGAATTAAATTTCGAACTGGCAGCGAAGCTTCGTGATGAAATAAAAATGCTCGAGTCGTTGGATCGACGAGGAGATTTGGATACCCACGAACAACCTGAAGTGTTTTATACCGACCCTCGTAAGGGGATCGCCGGTTTGAAGAAAGTACTGGGTTTGAAGTTCGAACCGCGTACGATCGAAGGAGTAGATATCGCTCATTTAGGAGGCTCGGAAACCGTCGCCAGTCTTGTCCAGTTCATCGATGGACTTCCATTTAAGCCCGGTTACCGACGTTTCCGAATTAATGATGTCGCTGGTGTCGATGATTTCCGCAGTATCTATGAAGTGGTCAGTCGCCGATTTAAGCGATTGTCCGAGGAGAACGAGTTGTTTCCGGATATCTTGCTAATCGACGGCGGGAAAGGACAATTGAGTGCCGCTGTCGCTGCCTTTCGAGATATCGATGTCAAGCCTCCCACGCTGTTGTCCATTGCGAAGAAAGAGGAGTTGATTCACCGTCCCGACGAAGACGAGCCGATCCGACTGAGTCGGAGCTCTTATACCTTGAGATTGTTACAGTACATTCGTGATGAAAGTCATCGCTTCGCTCAGCACTATCATCACATTCTCCGCCGGAAAAAAGTTATTCCAAAAAAGTAGGTTTGACAATTAAACAGTTAAACAATTTGGCAGTTGGGCAAATTGACAGCTGGGTGACAATGATCACGAACCATATGCTCGCAGGAATACCGTTATCTCGCTGAAATAGAATCTATTTCCATTGAAAGGGTATCCTATTCATGAATAGCTTCAAGGTTCAGCTTTCAGAACGACTGCGAAAACTAAGTTTAGAAATAACTCAATGCATTCTCAGAATATCTGAATCAGATCGATTTCGGTATTGTTTACATGCAACACTCAATCAAGTTCAAAGATCCTGAACTTCGTGTGCTGCTAATTATGCCGAAAGCGATAGAGACTTCTTACACAAGATGAAGCTTGTGATGAAAGAATTGGCAGAAACAAAACAGTGGTTAGGCTTCCTGGCCTAGCTTGAATTCTCTATTCCGCGACCGGAGTTCCAATCAGCTTGGACAGAGTGCGACGAACTTTGTGCAATCATCTTTTCAGCTATCCGGACAAAAGAAAGAAATATGAGTAAAGAAAATCGGTCGGATAATAATTCTTCCAAAGGCGATTAATCCGTTCTTAGAACCTGACAGATCAATACCCAACTGCTTAATTGTCTAATTGTCTAACTGCCTCCATGGGTTTTCTGCCCACTTTCTAAAAACGTGTAGGCGTACCGAATCCCGGCTGATTTAGCAATAATCCTAAAAAACTGGCTCTTTATACATTTTTGCCTCAAAAATCCTTGCAATCGATGCTGATATCAATAAACTAATTCTGTGGGTTACTTACCCACTTTTATTATTTAACGTATTTATTAGTGGGTTTTAGGCCCACCTGATATTATCCAGATTCAGAATGGGAAGGTGCAAGGAGGCATCGTGACCACGTCGAAGTCAACATCGTCGAAGAGGCAACAGAGACGACAATATGTCTTCCCACGAAACGCTATTGATTGGCGAACATCGACGCACTCTGGATCAGCGTTATCGGCTATCCATTCCTCTGGAGCTTTCAGAACAAATCCAAACCAAGGGGCCGGAACTCATTCTTGCCAAGGAGCGTCCGGGGTGCTTAAGCCTTTGGAATGCCAATCCATGGCAGGAACATCTTCAACGTGGCATAACCTGGGTGGCCGACAAACTACAGGCCGGAAAACTCGAACGCCAAACCAATCAGCTCTTACAGCTCGGACGTCTACTCAGTACTCGGCACGTACCCATCCAGTTAGCTGGTCGAGGTCGACTGGTGATTCCCGAGGGTTTTCGGGAGTTTTTGGGAGTCGAGCCAGGTGGCACACTTTTCATTGTCGGCGCATCCGTCTGTGTCGAACTCTGGCATCCCGAACGATGGGTCGAGTATTTGAATCAGCAAATGCCGGAATTCAGGGAGCTCTTTGAAGAACTAAGCACTTAAAGAAACAACACAACCAGCCCGACTACAATACGATTTTTTGAACTAGTAAACCGCAATATCTGGGACACTCTTGTTGGGAAGCAAGTCATCCACGGATGGGTTTAAGTGGCACGGAAGCTACACAAGTTGTCGTATTGTAGCGGGTTTTTTTATTCAAGTCGAATGCTGTCTGTCTCTTAAAATAGACACCATTCCACCTTTACTTAAACTGACTCATACAGGTCTGATCGACGACAACGATGGCTTATCTCCTTGGTATCGACGAAGCTGGTTACGGCCCCTTCCTCGGTCCACTCTGTATCGGCGCAACTTATTGGGAAGTCCCCGACGAGTTACTCCATGATGATGTCGATCTGTATCCATTGCTTGAGCCGATCGTTACCACGTCGTTGCGAGACAAAACCCGAGTCATGATCGGTGACTCGAAGCTCGCCTATAAACCCAAAGGGGGGCTAGCGAACCTCGAACGTGCTGTTCATTGCTTTCTTCCAAAACGGATGACATCCTTTCAGCAATGGATGCAGGAAGTAGCCGTCAACTGGCACGCATGGTCTGCTCATTCGCCATGGTTTGATGAGTATGAGCGAACACTTCCCTGTGACTTGGAGTCAGCAACCCTTGTAAGTCTCTCTCAGAAGGTGACAACCCATCTTGATGATTCCCCGGTCCGATTCGCCGGAGCTAGAGTCTGGTGCATTCCGGCCCATCGATATAATGTGCTGCTCGACAGTTTTCCGACCAAAGGAGCATTACTGTCACATTGCTCACTCACATTGGCACAACAACTCATCGAATCCCTGCCCCCGGGTAAGGTTCTCATTCACTGTGATAAACACGGGGGACGCAATCAATACAGTCATATTCTGCAGCAATTATTCCCCGAATATCTGGTCGAAATTCAGGAAGAAAGCAGAGAAATTAGTCGTTACGCCTGGGGTCCCCAAGACCGCCGAGTCCGATGTAGATTTGTAGCGAAAGGTGAAAGTTTCCTTCCAGCCGCATTGGCTTCCATGTTTGCAAAATACACTCGGGAACTGACCATGGATGCTTTTAATCACTGGTGGTCCCAACACCTACCCAACCTGAAACCCACTGCGGGCTACCCGCAGGATGCGAAGAGGTTTCTGCAGGATATCGAACCGTTATTAGAAAAACTGGAGGTCACTCAGGACGTCCTGTGGCGAAAGAGTTAAGCCATTTATGAAATCGAGTTCCTTGCCTAAAATAAAAAAGTCGCCCACTTCCTTGAGAAAATTCGATGCTTGATGCAGCCACTCTAAAAGCCGACTTCCCTGTACTCCAGCAAACGGTACATAACCATGTTCCTCTGGTGTATCTGGATAGTGCTGCGTCCTCTCAAAAACCTCAGTCGGTCATTGACGCCCTGAGTCAAATCGACAGCACTGTCTACGCTAATGTGCATCGGGGAGCGCATTGGTTGAGCGACGAGAGTACTGCTTTGTATGAAGAATCACGGGAGGCTGTCGCTTCGTTCATCCATGCCGCTAACTCACGGGAAATTGTCTTTACGACAGGTACGACCGGTGCCATCAATATTGTGGCTCGGAGTTGGGGAGATGCGAATGTCATCGAAGGTGACGAAATCCTGCTGACACGACTCGAGCATCATTCCAACATTGTTCCCTGGCAGCAACTTGCTCAACGTACCGGCGCTCAAATCAAGTGGTGTGATATCACGGATGATGGTCACCTAGACATGGAGCAATTCCAGCAGCTTCTGTCAGAACGTACCAAAGTCGTTGCCTGTACGATGGCCTCCAATGTACTGGGAACCTGCACGCCGGCTGATGAGATAACGAAGCTTGCTCATGCCGCAGGTGCCATCGTCGTCCTGGATGCTGCGCAGGCAGCACCTCATCGGGTGCTCAACGTAGAGCAGCTCGATGCTGATTTTATCGCCTTCAGTGCCCATAAAATGCTGGGGCCTTCCGGCATTGGCATACTATATGGGAAGGAAGCTCTTCTGGAAGACATGCCTCCGTTTCTGGGCGGGGGGTCGATGATCAATGTCGTCTCCGACGAAGGGTTTACAACGGCCGCATTGCCGGCAAAATTTGAAGCCGGCACACCTGCGATCACACCGGCTCTAGCATTCCCAGCCAGTATCAAATACTTAGAACAGGTTGGATTAGAGAATATTCAAGAGCACGAGCATCAGTTAGTCACATACGCTCATGAGCAACTTACGGCGCTTGGCAAAGTCAACATTTTGGGGCCAGCACCTCATGAGAAAGCCGGAATCGTAAGTTTCACTGTGGACGACTTACATCCGCATGATCTGACGCATGCCCTAGATAATCAGGGAGTGGCCATCCGAGCCGGACATCATTGTGCAATGCCGCTGCACAAGCGACTGGGGCTCTCAGCCAGTGCCCGAGCCAGTTTCTATCTCTACAACACGTCTGACGACGTCGACACGCTTGTCCGCGCACTCGACAAAGCCATTGCGCTATTCAGTTAGTCAGACGTGGCTGAAGCATCTGCTGTGCGTTGTGCCTGCAGAAATTCCCAATACTGTTTAACCACTTCTCGTTCTGGTAACGTACTGTGGACATGAGAGCGATGAGCGAGCAGATGTTTCTGCGCTTCCCAGGGGTCCATATCCCGATCTGCCATGAGCCAACAAAGGGCCACCGTAGCGCTACGTCCCCGGCCTGCTTTACAGTGAATATATACCGTATTACCCTGTTCAACATTTTCGGATACGAATGCCACTCCTTTCTTCACATCGTCAAAACAAGGTGGAGTGAAATCGATCGTGGGAATCCTCAACTGTTGGATGGAATGTTTTTGATACTGAGAAACCGGCCCTCCGTATTCATTGCAGGTATTCACTACCGCTCGAACTCCATCTGCCGCCATCCGGTCGACATCAAAGGGAAAGGGAAACGCTCCGACGATCACCTTTTCATCGATGAAATCCCACCAGTTGCGAATCTTCAGGATTCGACCCAACAGGAAGTTCCAGGCTAATGTTGCCGGAAACAAAAGTAGTGCTCCCAACCATTTCAATTTTCGCATATCGTCAATTATCTCACTATGGAGTTGCGGAAACTCACATCCTTCGTACCTGAATATTCTCAGTGTGTTTGAATTTTAATCACAAGATTGACACAGTGGATATAGCTATTTCAAACGAACCGGTTTACGGATATGATTGCCGCACTCAAGCAATTGGCGTTAGACCCATTGGCCCATTAGCGATATCATCAACATTCATGCCTTCTCAACCCATCATTAGTGTTAGCGGCCTGCGTGCGATCGTCGGGGACTCGCTGACTCAGGAGTTGATTGAGCGGTACATTTCGGCTTACGCGTTGCAGCTGAATGAAAGGGATGCTCAGGGCCCCATTGTATTAAGTCGCGACGGGCGTGCATCCGGGGAGATGATTTGCGAATGGGTTGCCAACACGCTTATCAAATTTGGCCGTCATGTTCTCTATGCCGACATCATGGCCACGCCCACTGTCGGCATTCAGATTCTAGAACAGCAAGCAGCCGGGGCTGTTCAGGTTACGGCCAGCCACAATCCCCCTGAATACAACGGACTTAAACTTTACGGCCCTGACGGACGGATTCTCAATGCCGATCAGGGCGCTCAACTGCTCGAATTGTATCGACAGGGTGCTGCACCTACTGAACCCTCACAAACGGCTACAAAAACGGAGCTCAACGATACACACCTCCTTCATTTACAGAAGCTGCTTGATTTAGTTGACGTGGAAGCGATCAGGAAATCTCAGTTCAAAGTACTGCTGGACTGTAACCATGGATCCGGATCTATCCTGGCCATTCCACTGCTGGAGTCACTCGGTTGCCAGCTTACAGTGCTGGGTGCCGAACCTAATGGACAATTTGCTCATCCTGCCGAACCCACTGCAGATAACCTGGAGAGTGTCGGCAGAGAAGTCATTGGTAGCCAGTGTGATATCGGTTTTTGTCAGGATCCGGATGCAGATCG
>MDTD01012392.1_pt1 | contig 21813 bp, 17 predicted proteins | sample 811221 | NCBI WGS metagenome assembly MDTD01 (sample SAMN05326646, study PRJNA326480) | marine metagenome | isolation source: seawater | place: Pacific Ocean: South West | collected 2011 | reverse complement strand
TGGCGTGGTGCAGAAATTAAAAATTTTTTAGAATTTGATAAGGTTTACAAAAATACAAAAATTATACGTCTTGAGCAAAATTATAGATCTTCACAAAATATCCTATCTGTAGCTTCAAATCTAATTGCAAATAATCAAAATAGATTAGGTAAAACTTTAACCACAACAATGGAAAATGGAGACTTAGTAAAACTAAATTGTTTTAAAAACGGAAAGGATGAGGCAATTGGCATTTCTGATGAAGTTGAAAAGATCAGAAAAAAATATTCCCTTAATAATATTGCAATATTAGTAAGAGCTATATTTCAAACAAGAGAGTTTGAAGAAAGGTTTTTAAAAATTGGTATGCCATATCGAATATTAGGTGGTACAAAATTTTATGAAAGAGCTGAAATTAAAGATTGTGTTGCTTACTTACGTTTAGTTTATCAAGAAAAAGATGATTTAGCATTTGAGAGAATAATAAATAACCCAAAACGATCTATAGGAGGCAGTACTTTGAAAACAATACATGAATTTTCTAAATTAAATTCTCTATGTTTAGAAAATTCATCGAGGAAAATGATAGAAAGAAATTTAATTAAACCAAAAGCAAAGGTTGGACTTACTTTATTTTTAGAATTAATTAAAAAATGGAGAAACGATCTTAAATTAAAAAATTTCAATCATGTAAAATTACTTCAATTTATTTTAGATGAATCTGGATATTCAGCAATGTTGAAAAATAAAAAGGACTTAGAAAATGAAAATAGATTAGAAAATATAAAGGAACTACTAAATGCAATGAAAGAATTTGATAATTTAGAAAGTTTTTTAGAACACGTTTCTCTAGCAACTTCAATTGATCAAGATTGGCAAGGAGAAAAGATTAACATGATGACGATGCATGCTGCCAAAGGTTTAGAATTTGATGTTGTTTTTTTACCTGGTTGGGAAGAAGGCTTATTTCCGCATCAAAAATCAATTGAAGAAAAAGGTCAAAATGGTTTGGAGGAAGAAAGAAGACTTGCTTATGTTGGAATTACTAGAGCAAAAAATAAGGCTATAATATCATTTTCAATGAATAGATTTTATCAAGGAGATTGGATAGATAGCATGGCATCGAGATTTATAGAAGAGCTTCCAGAAAAAAATTTAGAAAAAAATTCTTTTTTTGATGAGAATAAAAATGAAGCAGAGGACTTTGATTTTAATCAAGATTTTGAATTTGAAAACAATATAAGAAGTCCTGGTTGGATACGATATCAGAAAAAATTAAAATGATTAAGACAAGAATAAACAAACTTAAAAGAATGTTTAAAATGCTTGGTATCGATGGTTATGTTATACCAAAAAATGACGAATTCTTCTCTGAGTATTCAGAGAAAAACAGGCTCAAAAAAATCTCTAACTTTAGCGGTTCGGCTGGATATGCAATAATATTAAAAAATAAAAATTATTTATTTGTGGATGGGAGATATACAATTCAAGCACAAATAGAGTCAAGTAAGAATTTTAGAATTGAAAAATATCACAAAATTATAAATTGCAACTTATTTAAAGATTTAACTATTGGTTTTGATCCAAAGTTATTTACTTCGCATCAAATTAAAAGATTTTTTTTAAAGTATAATTACGTGAAGCCAATCTCATATAATCTTATTGACAAAATAGAAAATAAAAAGGAGATTTTATCAAAACCCTTTTTTTCACTAAACAAAAAGATTGTTGGAGAAAGCCATAATAAAAAATTAACAAAAATTTCAAATTTTTTACAAAAACGAAAAATTAGGTATTTATTTGTAAGTGCTCCAGAAAATGTTGCTTGGCTTCTAAATATAAGAGGGTATGATAATCCTAATAGTCCTATTCCTAATTGCCGGTTAATAGTAGATGCTAAAAAAAATTTTATAATAATTTCTTCTAAAAAAAAAGTACAAAAGTTATTAAAAGAAAAACGAATAAAATCTAATCAATTTATAGAGATTGATGAATTAGAAAATTATACCAATAAATTTAAAAAAGGAAAAATTAGCGTTGATAATAAAACTTGCTCAATTTTTTATGAAAATTTATTCAAAAAAAAATTAAAGATTATTAGTCAACCAGATCCAATATATTCTTTAAAATCCATCAAAAACAATAAAGAAATAAGTAATATGATTAAAACACACATAATTGATGGTGTAGCTCTTACAAAATTTTTATATTGGCTCAAAGTATCTAACAAAAAAAAGATTACAGAATATGATGCTCAAAACAAATTAGAGCAATTTAGAAAAATGAACAAGAACTACCTATTTCCTAGCTTTAATACGATCGCTGGGACTGGAAAAAATGGAGCAATTATTCATTATCGAGCTGATAAAAAAAACGCAAGCAAAATAAAAAAAAATGACATATTTCTTTGTGACTCAGGAGGACAATATAAATACGGAACAACTGACGTGACTAGAACAATTTGTTTTTCCAAACCAAAAAATTATATTAAGAATATTTTCACAAAAGTCCTTAAAGGACATATTGCGGTTACTAATTCTAATTTAAGAAAATTTGATACCGGAAAATTGATTGACTTTCGTGCGAGAAAATTTTTAAAAGAAGGTGGATTAGACTATGATCATGGGACAGGACATGGTGTTGGATTTTATTTAAATGTGCATGAAGGTCCGCAATCAATATCTAAACTGAATAAAATTAAAATGAGGGAAGGTATGGTTTTAAGTAATGAACCTGGATATTATAAAAAAGGGGCTTTCGGAATAAGAATTGAAAATCTTTTATATATTAAAAGAAAAAAAAATAACTTATTTTTTGAGAACTTGACGCTAGCTCCCATTGATAAAGAATTGGTTAATTTTCAGTTATTGAGCAAAAATGAAAAAAATTATCTTTTTAAATATCATGTTAATGTTTATTCAAAATTATCAAAATACCTTAAAAAAAATGAGAAAAAGTGGTTAGCTAGTTTTATTTAGTAATTTAATAAATTCACTTTGGTTAAGAGTTTTTATTTTTAATTCCTTTGCAATATCAACTTTTCTTTTTGTAGGTTTGTCACCAACAATTAAATAATCGAGTTTTTTTGATATACTACTAATTGTAGATCCAGAATTTTGCTCAATCAAAGATTTAGCTTCAGCTCTACTCATTCCATCTAATTTTCCAGTAATTAAAAATGTTTTGTTAGCTAATGAACCATCTTTTTTAATTACCTTTGCATCATTGATAAAAAGGACTTTTTGCAATTCCTTTAGAACTTTTAGATTTGTTTGATTAGAAAAAAAATTTTTTAATGAGTTTATTTGGGTTGTGCCAATTCCATCAATATTTAATAGTTCATCAAACTCATTGGACTTGGATAATAACAAAAAATTCTTAAAGGTTCTTAAATTTTTTGAGATTATTTTTGCATTTTCGAGTCCAATATGACGAATTCCTAGTGCATAAATAAATCTCTCAAAAGAAATATTTTTTCGAGCGTCAATGGAATACTTTAAGTTAGCTACTGATTGTCTTCCCCAGCCATCAATTTTTTGGATATCTTCGTATTTAAGATTAAAAATATCCTGAGGAAGTCTGATTAATTTTAATTTCCAAAAATTTTCAATAATTTTCTTTCCCAATCCATCTATATTAAAAGCTTCCTTAGAAACAAAATGTTTAATCTTTTCTATAGCTACCTTATCGCACTCATAGCCTTCACTTGTACATCTTCTTACAGCATCTCTTTTTTTGGTAGTAGAATTATATTCCTTTATAGTTTTAGAACCACAAGAAGGACATTTAGCAGGAAATAAAAATTTTTTTGAAATCTTATTTCTTAATTTTAAATCTACAGAAATAACATGAGGTATCACATCTCCTGCTCGCTCGACGATAACAGTATCTCCAATTCGAATATCTTTTCTAATTATCTCCTCCTCATTATGTAATGTTGCATTAGAAACGACAACACCACCTATATTTAAAGGTTTTATTTTGGCAACTGGTGTTAGAGCGCCAGTTCTTCCAATTTGAATATCGATATTCAAAATTTTTGAAATACCTTTATTTGCTGAAAATTTATGTGCAATAGCCCACCTTGGCGCATTTGCTACATATCCCAATCTTTTCTGAAGATTAAAATCATTAATTTTATATACAATGCCGTCTATATCAAAATCTAACTGATCTCTTATTTTTTCTATATAGTTATAATTTTTTATAAGATTATCAATACCAACTATCACTTTATTATGAGGATTAATCTTAAATCCCCAGAGAGATAAATTTTTTAAAAATTCTTTTTGATTATCAACTTTCAAATCTTTTTGATGACCAAACGTATAAGCTATAAATCTTAAGGGAATTTTTTTTGTTTCATTTGGATCTTTTTGTCTCAAAGAACCTGAGGCCGCATTTCTAGCATTGGCGAATTTACTCGAAATTTTTTTAAAGTCACTATTTTGAATAAAAACTTCACCTCTAATATCAATTTCCTCGGGAAAATTTTTTGCTTTTATTAAGGTAGGTATATCTTTTATTGTCTTCAAATTTTCAGTAATGTCTTCTCCTTCTTTTCCATCTCCTCTAGATAGACCAGTAATGAAATTACCTTTATGATAAATTAATGAAGCAGAAATACCATCGATCTTTGGCTCAGCACTGAATTCTAATTCTTCTTCAGCTTTTTTATTTATATAATTATTAATTTTTTTTTGAAAATTAACTAAATCTTCTTTGCTGAATGCATTGGCAAGTGAAAGCATTGGTACTTGATGTGAAACTTTTTTAAAATTTTTTGATGGTCTAAATCCAACTATTTTTGAGGGAGAATCTTTACTGCTTAAAAATTTGTGTTTTTTTTCTAAATCAATAATTGATTTTTTTAATAAATCGTAATCTGCGTCTGATATTTCAGGTGTGTTGTTATCAAAATACTTCTTATTATGATAATTCAACAAATTAATTTTCTTAATATATTTTTTTTTGATTAAATCTTTATCCATATCAATCAAAAAGTTTTTTAAATTTACTAATTACACCTTCCTTTTTCTTTTTATTTTTAGAAATCTGTGATGAGGTTTGGTAATCCTTATTAAAAATTTTATAAGATTTCTTATACCAGTTGCTTGATTGATAATTATAACCTAATAAATTTGCATATTTTTGAGATTCTTCAATCAAACCAATCTTATAATTAATTTCCACTAACCTATGTATGGCCTCCTCAACAAAAATTGTTTCATCATACTCCTCTAATACATTTTTAAATCTGTTTATAGCGGCGATCCATTTTTTTTTTTTGACGTAATGTCTTCCCAAGTAAATTTCTTTTGAACCTAAAAGATTTTGAATTAAGCCAAGTTTAAATTTAGCATCTATGGCAAAATCAGTATTTGGATAATTTGTTAAAATAAATTCAAATTTATTTTTTGCTTTTATTATTGGTTCAATGTCTCTTTTTTCGTCTTCAATGGTTTCATAGTAACAAATTGCTATTAAATAATGTGCGTAAGATATATTTTCATCATTGGGATAAGTTTTTAGAAATCTATCTAAACTTGAAAAGGCCTCAGAATAATAGTCTTGTAAGTAATATGAATATGATGCCATTAGTAACGACTTTGAGGCCCATTCTGATTGTGGAAATAGAAGTTCAGCTTCTAAAAATTTTTTGGCTGCATAGTATGGATCATTCAATTCTATTGCATTATAAGCCTCTTTATAGGCTGAGACCATCTCTAAATCCTGAGTTGTTTCTTTTATTGCGGAAACTTCTTTTTCTTTTTGAGAACAGGAATTAAGAAATATTAAAAAAGTTAATATGAAATAGTTAAAAAATTTTACCATAAAATTTATATTTTTTTAAAAGGACAATTATAAAGATCTATTTGATTTATGCTATAGATCTCAATAAACTTTTGTTTATTATGGTATGAGGAAGATTTCTTCCTTTTATTTCAACGATTGAAAAGTTTTCCTTATTTTCGAATACTTTTCTTAGTAATTTGTTTGTCAAATAGTGTCCACCCTGTGAACATTTTAAACTAGCTATCATTCTATATCCTGAAGTGTATAGATCCCCTATACAATCAAGAATTTTGTGATTTACAAACTCCTTAGAGTTTCTAAGTCCACCATCATTTAAAATTTTCTCATCTTTTACAACTATTGCATTATCTAAGCTTCCACCTTTTGCAAGTCCCTGATTTTTAATATGTTCTATATCCTCATATAAACAAAATGTTCTGGAACTGAAGACGTCTGAAAGATCGTCCTCATAAACATTAATTTTGTTTTTTTGTCTACCTATCACAGACGTCTTAAATTTTATAGCAAAGTCAATATCTAAACTTAATTTTGAAGGTTCAATCAAAATTAATCTTTCACCATCACTAAACTCAACTTTTTTGTTAATCTTAATAATTTTAATTGGTGCATCACTTTCTTGTAATCCAATTGAGGTTATTTTATTAATAAATTCTATTGCTGAGCCGTCTAAAATCGGAACTTCATTATTATCTATCTCAATTATAGCATTATCTACTCCAAGACCGAACAAAGCTCCCATTAAATGTTCAATCGTAGATACTGTAACACCATACTCATTTGAAATTGTAGTATTTAATGAAGTGTTAACAACATTTTCAAAACTAGGAAAAATTAAATTTTTTGACTTTAAATCAATTCTTTTAAAAACGATACCAGTATCAGGTTCAGATGGTCTGACAGTCATCTTAACCATTTTACCGCTGTGTAGACCTACGCCACAAAAATCGATTGGATTTCTAACTGTTTTTTGGTTTAAAATAGACACTCGAGATTATTAATACTGTGTTCAATAAAATGAAAAACAACTAATGTTACCAGAAACTACAAATTAACTAAAAAAATTGAAGAATCTTTCAAAAAAACCTTTGTTTTCAACAGTTTTATTAACTATTTTAACTTCATTTTCGTTACAACCTCTAATAATTCTATCAGATAGAAAAAATATATCTTGGTTATTGTCTCTGAAATAGTCTTTAACATAATTAGCACAAATTATTTGATTAACTGTTATTTGATACTTCTTAAGAATTTTCTCTAATTCTTTAATTTTAAGATTGGGAAAACAAATAAATTGTATGTCTATACTAAAGTTTTTACATTCCAAATTTTCTGGAAATTTTAAGAAATCTTTGCCATCCACTTTATAATTGGTAATTAAAATGTGGATTATCTCATTTTCGGTTAATGATTTTTTACAGTGATTTTTTGCTTCATTCAATAAATGAGTCAAAACTTTTTTATTTATTACATTATCATAATTATCTTCTTTAATTGAAATTTCTAAAGAAAAAAAATTTTCATAATCAATTATTACATATATGCTTTTAATAAATTTATTTATTTTTTTTTCTATCTTAAATATATTATCACGTAAAAAATCGTCCAGTGAATAATTTTCCAATAGTTCTTGATTTTGTATCGATGAAATTTCTGAATAATAAATTTGATTAAAATCGATTTCATCATTAATTGAAATACAAATTTTTTTTGGGCTAACAAATAAGTATGCTTTAAAATCTATGTCTTCATTCATTTATAATTACCTGATTTTCTTGTCTAAGATCTATGATTTTGACATTCTGAAATTTATTATCTGATAAAATGTCGTTAGATAATTTTAATGACTCAGTTAATCTATCGTAAGGTAATTTTATAATTACACCTGTAAAAGTTTCAATATCCCATCTTCCTGAGGGGAAAAAGAATAAATTTTTTATTTGATTGTATTTAAAATTTGTCAGGTCTAAAGTTTTCTTCAATCTAAAAAATTCCCTTTTTGAAAATTTACCGAAAATAAAGGGAATGTTCGTTTTCTCATCAGGGTTTATTTCAATCAATTTTCCATTAGTTCCTAAAAAAAGGATTTTATCTTCTTGCCTTACATAAGCCAAGGGAAGAGCTTGTTTTATCTTAATGTCTAATGATGAAGGGTACTTTTTAAAAATTGAATAATTTTCAATTAGATCTATGGAATTAAATACATAATCTATTTCTTTTTTATCTAAAAAAAATAAATTTTGTATTTTTAAGAATTTCAAATTCTCTGATAACTTAAAATTATAATCTTCATCTAAGCCTGAAATTTTAATTTCATTTATCTTAAAGAGTTCAAAATTTTTATTATTTATCGTTCCAAAAATTAGAAATAAAAAAAAATACAAAGTAATTCTTTTTTTATTTATTTGATGATGCATCTTTTAATATTAATTGAATTAATTTAATGAAACTTATTCCATAATATGCAGCTATCTCAGGTACTAATGAAAGTTTAGTCATACCTGGTTGAGTATTTATTTCTAAAAGATAAAATTTTCCATTGTAAAATTTAAAATCAGATCTAGAAACACCTCTACAACCAATCAATTTATGTGCTTTTAGAGAAATATTCATTAATCTTCGATAATCCTTTTTACTCAAATTTACAGGTATTATATGTTCAGTTTTAGCTTTGGGATTGTATTTTGCCTGAAAATCATAAAATTTTCTTTTCGGTTTTAATTCTATAGCACCAAGTTTTTTTGATCCGATTATTGCAGATTGAATTTCTCTTCCAGATATAAATTGTTCAATTATTATTCTTTTATAACCTTTTAACAATTTTAATTTTTTGATGAGATTTGATTTTGAGCAGATAAATACGTTAACACTAGAACCTTCATTTATAGGCTTTATTACAACAGGAAATTTTAGTTTTTTTTGAATGAAATTAATTAACTCTTTTTTTTTTTTATCAAATGCATAAGAAATATATTTTGGTGTTAAAATCTTATTTTTTTTGAATATTTTTTTCGATAATTCTTTATCCATAGCAATTGCAGAGGAAACCACTCCAGAATGAGTGTAAGGAACTCCAGTTGTCTCTAGAATTGTTTGAATGTAGCCATCTTCTCCAAATTGGCCATGAAGTGCGTTAAATATATAGTCTGGTTTAAATAACTTAATTTCCTCTAATAATTTAAAATCTGGTTCTACAATCTTCACTTTGTATGAATTTTTTATTAATTCTTTTGCTACTTGTTTACCTGTATCAAGGCTAATTACCCTCTCTTTGGATATTCCACCAGAAATTATTAATATTTTTTTTTTCAAATTATTCTAAAATTTTAATTTCTTTTTCTAAACTAATTCCAGTCTTTTCAAAAACTTTTTTGGCAACAAAATCTATTAAATTTCTCATATCATTAAAAGTAGCGTTTCCTTTATTAACAAAAAAATTGCAATGTTTATCCGAAATACACGCATCACCAAAACTTTTATCTAAAGGAACTGACTCTTTAATTAATTCCCAAACCTTTTTTTCTGTTTGTGATTTTGGATTTTTGAATGTGCTACCACTAGTTTTTATTTTTGATGGTTGACTTTTTTCTTTTTTATTTTTCAATCTTTCTATTTCGTTTTTAATTTGGGACATATCACTTTTAACTCCTTTAAAAGATGCACTTAAAAAAATCAAATTCTCTGACAAGTCACTCCCTCTATAATAAAATTTTATTTCTTTTGAGGGGATAGTTATTATATTACCACCTTTATCAATTGCTTGAATAGATAATAAGAGATCCTTAAACTCTTTACCAAAACATCCTGCGTTCATCTTGATGCCTCCTCCAATAGTTCCTGGTATACAAGATAAAAATTCAAAACCGCTAATATTGTTTTCCATAGCAAATTCTGACAAAGTTTTGTCTAAAACTGCGCTACCGGCAATTATTATGTTCTCCTTTAAAAGTGAGATATTATTGAAGTGTTTGCTTAATTTAATTACTACACCATCAATTAAATCATCGGCTATTAAAGTATTTGACCCTGCGCCTAGAATAAATATTCTCTCTTTATTATCTAATTTTTTCAGGAAGTTTACCAAGTCTTTCAAATTATTAGCCTTGTAAAAAACTTTAGCTCTCCCACCAATATTAAACCAATTTTTTTTTTTTAAATCATAATTAAACTTAACATCTTCACCAAAATCTATAAGTAAATTTTTTAAATTTTCTGTTCTCATTTCATTAATTTAGGAAGTTTTCTCATCCAGCTTGAAATGGAACCAGCGCCCATACCAATCACGATTTTTTTTCCATACATGTTTTTTTTTAAAAATTTAGCTAGTTGATTGTAATCGTTAATTAAAAATAGTTTCACTTTTGAATTTTTGATAATTTCTTTTGCAAAATTTAAATAACCAAAACCTAGTTTGATTTTTTCACCTGCTGAATATATTGGGCATAAAATAACCTCATCAGCATCTCGAAAAGCCATCATAAATTCTTTTCTTAAATCTTTTAATCTTGAAATTCGATGAGGCTGAAATATGCAAACTTTCTCATACCCTTTATAAACCTTTTTTACACCATCCAACACAACTTTGATTTCTGTAGGATGATGTGCATAATCATCATAAAAATCTATGTTATTATAAGTAAAAATTTTATTAAATCTCCTTTGAACACCTCTAAAATTAATTAAACCTTTTTTAATATTAGAAATAGATATACCGACTGTTAGAGCTACAGCTGTTGCAGCAACAGAATTTCTCACATTATGAATACCAAGGAGGGGTATTTTAATTTTTTTAATCAAAAGTTTTTTCTTATTAGGAACATTTACGTTTAATTCAAATTCTGTAAATTTTTTTCTCTGTTTGATATTTTTAATAAAAAAATTAGACTTTGGATTTACTCCATAGGTATAAAAATTTTTACCTTTGAATTTTTTAACTAACTCATAATTTATCTTATCGTCGATACAAATAAATGTTTTTCCAAATGATGGAACCTTTTCAATAAATTGAGAGAAATAATTCTTTAGATCTCCCATAGATTTATAAAAATCCATATGCTCTCTGTCTATATTTGTAATTATAGAATATGTAGGTGGGATATGAATAAAACTACCATCAGACTCATCGGCCTCTAATATTGACCAATCACTTTTACCCAATTTAGCTGTGCTTTTAAGTGAGTTAATAACTCCTCCATTAATAATGGTAGGATCTAATTTAGTTTTTTGGAATATTGAGGCAACCAAGGAGGTGGTCGTAGTTTTCCCATGAGACCCAACTACAACAATATTTTTCATTAAAGAAACTATGTGTGCTAACATTTTTCCTCTAGTAATGATTGGTAGATTTTTTCTTTTCGCCTCAATTATTTCTGGGTTATTTTTTTTAATTGCAGATGAAATAACCACTATAGTTGCATTCTTAAGATTTTGTTTTTTTTGGCCTATAAAAATATTTATTTTTTCTTTTTTTAATCGCTCAATATTTTTATTTAAAATTTGATCACTACCTTGGACTGTAAATCCTTTACCCTTCATAATTAAAGAAAGTCCACTCATTCCAATACCACCTATTCCCACAAAGTGAATGATTTCTGTTTTTGCTAATTCAATTTTCATTAATATTTTCCAATATTTTTTGATTAACATTTATCCATGTATTTTGGTAATTCAATTTTTTTAAATTTTCTTTTTTTTCAAGTAAATTAACTTGATGATCAAAAATATCGCATAAAATTCTCTCAATTTTTTCCTCAAAATATTTTTGTTCTATTAGCCAACAACAATTATTATTTTTGTAGAAATTTGCATTTTCTAATTGATGATTATCTCTAGAAGTTGGTAATGGTACAGCAATAAAAGGTATGTTTAAAACAGATAATTCTGACAAAGTTGATGCTCCGGCTCTAGTTATACATAAATCTGACGAATACATTATTTTAGTTAAATCTTTGTCAAAACTAAAAATCAAATTTTCAATACCATTTTTACTGTAAAAATTTTTTAAATTAGAAATGTTTTTTTCACTGGTTTGGTGAATTATTTTGATTTGTTTTTTTTTTGAAATCTTTAAAATAATATTTTTCAAATTTTCATCAAAAATTTTTGCTCCTTGGCTTCCACCGACTACAAGCAAAGTTTTTTTTTCTGTTTTGGAAAGAGGATATAAGCTATAAACTTTTTTCCTTACTAATGGATTAATTGTGACAATTTTATTTTTTTTATTTTCAGGAAAATTTTTTATCTCTCCTGGGTAACAAAAAATTTTTTTACATGAATTTAAAAAAAACCTGTTTGCACGTCCTAAAACTTTATTTGGCTCTATCAAATAAATATCTATTTTGAGAAACTTAGCTGCTAAAACTAATGGTAGTGACATATACCCACCTGTTGAAACTAATTTCCTTATTTTCTTTTTTTTAATCAAAAGTATAGATTTTAAGATTAGAAAAAGAATCACAATCAAATTAAGTGGTAAAAAAAAAATATTATCTAATTTTGGGGTATCAATTACTTCTACATCACTAATTTTTTCATCTAAATATTTTAATCCCCTTTTATCAATTGCGATGGTAATGTTGGCCTTTTCTGATAAATGTTCGTACAAAATTATTGCGGGAATTACATGACCACCCGACCCACCAGTTGTTATTAAAAAATTTTTTTTCACACTATCTAATCTTTCTTTTAGTCAAATTTAAAATTATACCTGACAAAATTGAAATACTTATTATTGAAGAACCTCCATAGCTAATAAATGGAAGCGTCATTCCTGTAGTTGGAAACAATCTAATGTTCACTCCCACATGTATCATTACTTGCATCAAAATTAGACTTATACATCCTACTAAAATTAATTTAACTCTTTCTTCGTTTTCAAAATAAACTTTTTTAAAAACAGAATAAACAAATACTAAAAACAATAATAAAATTAAAATTATGGCAATTACACCAAACTCCTCTGAAATAACTGATATTATGTAATCTGTATGTGCTTCTGGGACTCTATTTTTTAGAGTTCCTTCCCCAATTCCCTTACCAAAAAAACCCCCGCTGATTATTGAGTCCAAGGCCTTGTCAGATTGAAAATTGTGTGTGCCTGCCTCACTATCAAAAAAAGATGAGATTCTATCTTTTATATACTGGAACTTTGGAACAAAAAAAATTATGTATGAAAATATTAACGTCAAAAATAAAAACATAATCATTAAAAAATATACATTTACACCTGAAGTAAAAATTAATACTGACCAACTAAAAAAAACCAAAATAGTTTGTCCTATGTCCGGTTGAACTGCTAACAACAATGCAATACCTAATGTGATTAGAAAAGAAAATGAGTATTTAAAATATATATTTGTGTACTTTTTACTACTCAATATTGAACTTATAAAAATAATCAAAAAAGGTTTTACTAATTCTATCGGTTGAAATCTTGGTAAAGAATAAAGATCAATCCATCTTCTAGATCCTTTTACCTCGATACCAATAAATGGTACGAGTGCAAGGAAGACTAAGGAAACAAGAAAAATTAAAAAGGAAAATTTTAAGAGATTAATTTGGCTTATACTGGAGAAGGCAAAGATTATAATAACACCTAAAAAAATAAAAATTAAATGTTTAAAAAAAAATGAATAATCGTTTGTGTTTAGTTTATCTGAGGCAATTAAAGATGTTGACACTAATGAAAAAAAAAGTCCTGTAAAAAATAACAAAATTATTAAAGAAAATATAACCTTGTCAACATTTTTCCACCATTCATAATATAAATCAAATATTAATCTTTTATTTTCCATAAAAATATTTTTTTATTAGTTGGTTGAAATAACTACCTCTATCTTCAAAATTTTTAAAACGATCAAAAGATGCTGCACTTGGGCTAAATAAAATTGTTTGATTAACAATTTTTTCATTATTAACAATTTTAAGAATTTTCTGGAGTGCATTTTCAAGATTTTTGAAAGTCCTATATTCAATTTTACCATCAAGTTCTTTTTTGAAAAAACTAGTATCTTTTCCATAAATAAATGCATTAATTCTATTAAAATATTTATTTGATAATTTAAGTTTATCTCCTTTTTTATTTACACCCCCTATCAACCAGTAAATATTAGGATATACTTTTAGGATACCTGATGATGATGATAAGCTTGTTGATTTTGAGTCGTTTATAATTGTTAGATTTTTTTTGTTATAGATAATCTGCTGACGATACTTAAGTCCCTTAAAATTTTTTACAGTTTTAATTAATGAAGTTTTTTTAATTTTAATTTTTTTTAATATTTCTAAAGCAAAAGATAAATTTTCTTTATTATTTTCAGTTAAAAAATATTTGTTATCGATTTTTTCTAAAAATTTATTACTCTTTCTGCTATGTACTTTGATAATTTTACATTTAAATTTATTTGATCTCAGATATTTTCTAATTAACAAATCGTCCTTTTTTACAAATGCAAAATTCCCTGAATGTTGGTTTTTAATTAATTTAAATTTAGATTTTATATATCTGTTTAAAGTTCCGTGTCTTTCTAAATGGTCAGATGATAAATTGAGTATTGCTGCATACTTGGTTCTAAAAATTTTACTGTAATCAAGTTGATAAGAAGAAGCTTCTATTACGAAAATTGTTTTTTTTTTAACATTTCTTGTTGATAATACAGGATTTCCAATGTTTCCAACTAGCCTGACATCGTGCCTTTGTTTCAATAAAATTTCATATAAAAGTTGGCAAGTTGTAGATTTACCATTAGTGCCTGTAATTGTTATGTAATCATTTTTATAAAATTCAAAAAAAACATCTAAATCTGTATGAATTATTTTTTGATTTTTTTTTAAAAATTTAGACAATTTGCACTTATTTATGTCTATACCTGGACTTAAAATTATGTAATCAAATTTTAATGATTTGATTTTTTTTAAACTTATTGAATATCTGTTTATTTTATTTTGTTGTATTTTTAAATGCGAATCATCAAATAAATAAACGTCACTCTTATTCTTGAGAAAATAAAAAGTAGATAAACCACTTTTTCCTAAACCATAAATTAATATTTTTTTGTTTAAAAAAATATTCAAGTCTCAACCCTTATCTAAGTTTTAGAGTAGCTAAACCAATCATAGCTAAAATGATTGAAATTATCCAAAATCTGATTACGACAGTAGACTCTGGCCAACCTTTTTTTTCAAAATGATGATGTATAGGTGCCATTTTAAATATTCTTTTTCCTGTCAATTTAAAGGATATTACCTGCACCATTACTGATAAAGCCTCAAGAACAAACAAACCTCCCGTTATTGCTAATACTATTTCGTGCTTTGTAATTATTCCAATCGCTCCAAGAGATCCTCCTAAAGAAAGAGATCCAGTGTCCCCCATAAATATTTTAGCTGGCGGAGCATTAAACCATAAAAAACCTAGACATGATCCAATGATAGCTCCACAAAAAATTGATATTTCTCCTGTCCCCTCAATATATAAAATTTGAAGATATTCTGAAAAAACGATATTTCCACAAACATAACTGATGAAAGCAAAACAACTTGCAACTAAAATTACTGGGACTGTAGCTAAACCATCCAAGCCATCAGTCAGATTTACTGCATTAGATGAACCAACAATAACAAAGATTCCAAAAGGGATGAAAAACCAACCTAAATTTATAATTAGATTTTTAAAAAATGGAAAATAAAGATTTTCAAATTCACCATATCCAACATTGTAAGATAGTATTATCAAACCAAACGTAGCTAAAAATATTTGTACAACTATTTTAAATTTTGATGAAATTCCTGTTGAATTCCCATTTCTAATTTTTTTAAAGTCGTCGTAAGCACCCAAAGAACCAAAGGATAAAACTATGTAAAGACAAAATAACACATAAATATTTTTTAAATCAGTCCAAAACAGTACTGAGACGACCAGACCGATTAAGATAATTACACCACCCATAGTTGGTGTTCCTATCTTTTTTATAATATGATCAGTAGGCCCATCTTCTCTTATAGGATCAAGAATTTTTCTATTCGAAAACATTCTTATAAAAGGAGCTCCTATTAAAAGAACAATTAATAATGAGGTAAAAAAAGCTAGCCCAGTCCTTACTGTTATATATTTAAAAACATTTAAAAAAGTAAAAACTTCTACATAATTGAGAAATAAATTATAAAGCATATGAATATTTCTGTTTTAAAAAATTAGCAATTTTTTGTAATCCAGTGGAATTTGACCCTTTTATCATTAAATAATCATTATTCTTTAAATTTTTATTTATTAATTCAATTATATTAAACTTATTTCCTAAAATTTGTGCTTTTTTAGATGATTTTAAACCTCTATACGTATGCTGTATATATCTTCCTTTTACATATACCTTATCAATTTTTGATTTATTAATAAATTTACTTATCAATTTGTGTTGTCTGATAGAGTGTTTACCAAGCTCTAACATGTCACCGAGAATCAAATATTTTTTTGAATTTTTTGAATTGATTTTATCAAAATTTTCAATAGCAGCTTTAAGTGAGAGTGGGTTTGAGTTATATGACTCATCTACCAAGAAAACTTTTTTATTTTTAATCTTTATTTTAACAATATCTCCCCTTCCATTTGGGGTTTTAAAATCTAAAAAAATATTTTTTTTTAATGCCTTGATATTTGAATAAAAATCTATAACGGCAATAGTAGATAATATATTGTATAAATTACTTTGGTTATCATTTAAAGAATATAATGAGACTTGTTTGCCGTTAGCATCAATTAATATTTCGAATTTTTTTTTCATCTTTTTGATCTTAATTAATTTAATTGTTGGTGATTTATTTTTAATACCAAAAGAGATGATCTTTAATTTTTTTTTGAGTGCAATTTTTTTATGATAATTATAAAATTTATCATCTTTATTTAAAATTATAGATCCATTTTTATTAATATTATTCATGATCTCAGCTTTTGCATCCGCAATAAGTTTTATATTTCTAAAGTTTTTTGAATGAGCATAACTAATATTTGTTATAATACCTAAATCAGGTTTAATAATTTTTGTTAGATTATCTATTTCACCCTGCTTATCCATTCCAACCTCCAAAACTCCAAACTCATCATTATTTTTAAGATTGAATAAACTATAAGGCACACCATATTTATTATTGTAGGATTTTGGTGAAAATGACGTTTTAGATATTTTTTTTAGAGTAAAACCAATCATTTCTTTTAAAGTTGTTTTTCCACAACTCCCCGTAATAGAAATTATTTTTGTTTTTATATTATCTCTATAAATTGATGCACATTTTGTTAAAAAGGCTAAGGTATCTTTTACCTTAATCTGTTTGTTTAAAGGGTATTTTTTATTTATTTTGTTAATTATTGAAATACTTGATTTCCTTCTCATTGCCTCTGGTAAAAACTTATTTCCATCAACTCTTTTTCCTTTTATTGCAAAAAAAACATCATTTTTTTTTATTGTTTTTGAATTTATTGAAATATTTTTAATGGTAAGTTTATTTGATATTTTTGAATGAGATACTTCTCTGAGAATATTCAATTTTAGATTATTTGATAATGACTTATTTTTTGAAAAAATAGATTTAAGGATTATCTCGTGATCAGAAAAAAATATTCTCTTTTTACCATAATCTTGTATTTTTTCATGACCTTTACCAGCAACTAATAAAATATTTCCTGTATCAAGATCTTTGGTAGCTTCAAAAATTGCTTTTCTCCTATCTGAAAATTCATAAACCTTTTTTCTTTTAATGCCCTCTTTTATATTTTTTCTAATTTGAGATGGATTTTCATTTCTTGGATTATCATCAGTTAAATAAATCTTGTCAGAATATTCATCTGCAATTCTTCCCATAATTATTCTTTTTTTAAAATCCCTATTACCTCCACATCCAAATACTAGGCTTATTTTACTATTTGGAAATTGTTCTTTAATATTTAATAAAGCTAATTTTAATGCTTCAGGTGTATGTGCATAATCTAAAATAACTTTACTATTATTTTTAATTGTACCAATTTTTTCAAGTCTTCCTTCAACAGATTTTAATTTTTGAAGCACATTAATTATCTTTTCAAATTTAATACCACTCTTATAAGCAGCTAATAATGCCATTAATACATTTTTTATTTGAATTTTTCCGATTAAACCTAATTTAATTTTGTATATTTTGTTTTTAAATTTTAATTTTAAAATTTGATTTTCTCCTGAAAATTTTTGAGAAATAAGTTTAATACCTTTGTTAGCATCAGAAATTGAATTTAAAAAGTAATTATTTTTTTTTGAAATTTTTTTTATTCTCTTAAATTCAGGAATATCCTCATCAGAAATTGCACTTCCTCCTTTTTTAATCAATTCTTCAAAAAGATATAATTTTGATTTTAAATAACTTCTCATATCTTTATGATAATCTAAATGGTCATGAGACAAATTTGTAAAAATTCCTACATCAAACAATAAACCATCTAATCTATTTTGATCTAACCCATGGCTGGATGCTTCCAAAATAACATGATTTATTTTTTTTTGTTTTAATTCTTTTAATATCTTTCCTAATTGAATAGGATCTAAAGTTGTATTAGATAAATTCTTTTTTTTATTTTTAATCCTAAGACCAATTGTACCAATCGATGCTACTTTTTTTGAATTAAGATTTAATATTTGAAAATAAAAATCTGCAATGGATGATTTGCCGTTAGTACCAGTTACAGCTAATAATTTATCCGGTTTTTTAACTGAAATTTTATAAGATACCTGCGCCAGTAATTTTCTAATATTTGTTGAGTGAATAAATATGATTTTATTATCTTTTTTTTTTATTTTTTTTTCAGATACAATTATCTTTATGCCTTTTTTAATTACATTTTTTATGTACTCGTTTCCATCTACTTTATTTCCCTTGATTGCAAAAAAAATATCGTTTTTTTTTATTTTTGAACTATCAAAAGAGATACCTGAAAAAAATCTTTTACTAAATTTTTTATCAACATTAGGGAAGTAATCTTTTAGCTGCATCACCTAATTAATTTCACTATATTTTGTGGCTAAAATAGGCCCAATCTTTTCTATTATTTTTCCTGTAAGTTCAACAGTTGTCCAGCCTGCAGTATTAAAAGGAGTACCTTTATATTTTATATTAGATCCATCCCTATAATGGTAGACATATTCTTTATTAGTCTTTGGCTCATCAATCATAACAGCTAAGACAAATTTTGGTTTAGAAATAGGGAAAATAGATACAAAAGTGTTAATTTTTTTTTTCGAATACACTCCATCGATACTTTTTTGTGCAGTTCCAGTTTTACCTCCAACTTCATAACCGTTTACATTTGCTAATGAAGCTGTGCCTTCTTTCGTAGTTACAATTTTTCTAAGAATAGGCAGTATCTTTTCTGAAACTTCTTCATTTAAAATTTTTTTTCTATAATTGTTATTTAAATTTTTGATAAGGCTAGGTTTTATATCATAGCCACCATTAACAATTATTGAATATGCCTTTGCCAGTTGTAAAAGAGTAGTTGTTATACCATGACCAAAAGAGGCAGTGGCAAGTGGACATTTGCCCCATTTAAATTCAATTGGTCTTCCGATTTCTTCAATATCAAAGTCTATTTTTCCTAGAATGCCTAATTTAGATAAAAATAATTTAAACTTCTCTTCTCCCACTTTTTGACCAATTTTTACAGATCCTATATTACCAGAGCGGATAAGAATTTGCTCTGCTGATAAATTTGATGGTATTTCTTCATCATATTCCCTGATTGGGAATCCTGCACAAGTTAATGATTTTGGTAAATCATTAAAATTTGTATTTGGATTAATAATTTTTTCATCTAAAGCTGCTGCTAGGGTAAATGTTTTAAAAACCGAGCCAAACTCATAAACTCCTTTAGTTGCTCTATTTATAAATTTGACATTTGAAATTTCTTCTCTTTTATTAGGATCAAAGTCAGGTAATGACACTAGAGATAAAATTTCACCGTTATTTACGTTCATTAAGATTGATGCACTACCAATAGCATCAAAAATTTTGTTATATTTAATTAGCTCACTTCTAATCAAATATTGAATGTTCTTATCTACGCTTAATATTACCGGTTTGTGTGTATTTTTTAAGTCATTGTCCAATGATTTCTCTAAACCAGAGATACCATTATTTCCATCGTCAATTTGACCAATTATATGACTAAATAAATTTTTTTCTGGGTAAATTCTTGTTAATTTTTCTTCAGGTTGGATTGATTTATCACCTAGCCTCATAATTTTTTCGTAATTTTCATCTGAAATTTTTTTCTCAATATAAAAAAATTTCTTATTTTTTAAATTTGATTCAATTTTTTTATAATCTTTATTAGGGAAAATATATCTTAAATTAATGAGTAATTTTTTTTTATCGATTACTTTTTGAGTACTTATACCAATATCAATCGAACTTGTAGTTTTGACAAGATAATTTCCATTTCTATCAAGAATATCAGCTCGGTAAAGTTGATTTGATGAACTATTATTATTACTGTTAACTTGAATATTTTCTTCTCTTGATCCAAGATGTAATAAATGGACAGAGTAAATTAATGAAATAAGACAAAAAATAAAAAAAATAAATGCTATCCTATTAAAATTTATATTTAAATTGGACTTACTTTTCTCGTATGCGAATTCTTTGTATCTATCTTCAATTACTATTCGCGAATCTTTATTTTCCATTAATCTGTTATTTTAAATTGTTTTATTTGCAATCCATTCTTGGATCTATAGATTAAATCAATTTCATTTATATCTCGTTGGATTAAATCATCCTCAAAATAAAGATTCTTATAATCAAGTAATTTTTCAGTTGAGCTTAAATATTCAAATTCTAATTTATTATTTTCTAAATCTACTTTTAAACCCCTTAAATTTTCTTTAATTACAAAAATATCCTCATCAATTTTTTTTGTTGAGTTCTTGACGATTGCGGTAAATAAAATCAAAAATAATATTAAAAAAATTGTTAAAGTCTTTTTCATAACTTGTTTGCAAAGTTCTCAATTTTGACAAGATGTTCAAATTTATTAAAAATATCTGTTTCTAATTCATAAGTATCTGTTTTTTTAATTATGTACCTAAGTTTTGCTGACCTTGAAGAAATATTTTCACTCAACTCCTTACTGCTAGGAGTAATTGGTTTTTTTTTGACAATTCTAAATGGTGTTTTTGTTTGCTCTAATTTTGGAACATATCTGGATACACTTTTGTTTTCGGATAGACTTTTAAAAAAGTATTTAACTATTTTATCCTCTAATGAATGAAATGTGACAATTGCTAAAATTCCATCCTTTTTAAGGATTTTTGCTGCAGATATCATGCCCCTCAGCAACTCACTGATTTCTTTGTTAACAAAAATTCTTAAAGCTTGAAATACTTTTGTAGCGCTATGTGTCTTAAAATTTTTTTTTCTTTTTGTTTTTTCTATAAGTTCTACCAAACTTTCTGTTGTAATCTTATTTTTTTTTCTTTTCTTAACTATGTTGATTGCTATCCTTTTTGCCTCCTTCTCTTCTCCAAAATATTTGAAGATTTTTTCTAATTCACTTTTATCTAATTTATTAACAACATCACTTGCTGAAAAATCATTAAGACCCATTTTCATATTAAGCTCTCCTTTAGACTCAAATGATAGACCTTTTTTTAAATCTTTAACTTGAGCATATGAGTATCCCAAATCAAAAATTACACTTCTTACATTTTCATTTTTTAATTTTAAATCAGAAAGTTGACTAAATTTTTTATTTTTGAACAAAAATCTGTTTTGATATTTTTCGAAAACTTCGTCAGCTCTAACTTTACTGTCAATATCTCTATCTAGTGCAACAACTTTTGTATCTTTATGCTTTAAAATACTTTCGGTGTATCCTCCCTGACCGAATGTACAATCTATAAATGTGCCACCATGGTGAGGGGTAATAATGCTAATTATTTCATTAAGCAGTACCGGATAATGTTTTGGAGCATCCGATACCATGGTGGCTTCCATTTATTTTTC
>MDTD01021587.1_pt1 | contig 21817 bp, 21 predicted proteins | sample 811221 | NCBI WGS metagenome assembly MDTD01 (sample SAMN05326646, study PRJNA326480) | marine metagenome | isolation source: seawater | place: Pacific Ocean: South West | collected 2011 | reverse complement strand
ATTTAAACTTGGTGAAGTGAAAGAAATAAGAACATCGTATTTGAGTCTTGGTCATAAAATGGAGTTCAAATCCTTTTCGGCCTCTTCCTACGACGCTTCCCCTTTTCATGTTTGTGATATTGTCACTTCATCAAAAAGGGCCTTAAAAACTAGCGATTGCCAAAAACTTCTACCCTTTGCTCCTCTTGTGGACAGAGAAACTTGGGCAACTGGATCGGTTGCAACCCGCTTTCAAGTTCCCTTTAGATCTCTTAAGGTCCTTTCAGATAAGGTTTATGAAGCTGATCAAGAAGACTCTCTTGAAGTGTGTCGTATTGTTAAAGACCAAGCACCTCTTTGGAGCCAACAATTATTAGACGCTTTTTATAAAATCTCTCCTCTACAAAAAGACGCTGCCTTAAATAATCAAAATCCAAAAAAAGAGGCCCTTAAGGAAAAAAATCTTTTAGATTTTCTTGAAGAAAGTTCCTCCTTTCATGTGACAACATCTCAAAAGAGAAAAATTAAATCCCTTTGGGATATTCTTTTACCTCAGTCATCGAGTCAAAAGACTTTAATGAAGGAGCTTGAAGACTCTACCTTAATTCCACTAGGCCTAGAAAAAGGGACTCCAAAATCTAAAACATCAAAATTAATTGAAAGGTTAGAAAACCTTGTTAGTCCCTTTAAAACTGACTTTCAAAAGCTTTTAGACAAAGAAACAAACCCCTTAAAGGAAGCCCGCTGTAAACTCTCTTTTTCACGCCTTTATGAGAGAGATTCTATAGATCTAAGTTTTACGATAAGAAGACCAAAAGACGCTGTAAAGCTGCAAGAAGCACTTGAAAAGACAGACTTTACCGCCATTTCAAACCTTCTTAATGGCAAATGGAATTCTAAAGAATCTTCCTCCTCTTGTGGCGATAAGGCTTAGGGGGCAAAGAGATGTTTGAAAAAATATTTTATGAAAAAAACATAGAAAACCATCCGAAAACTCAATTTCTTTTGAATAAGTTTTCTCAAACACCAAATATGGCCATCGACCGTGTTGATGATATCTTCGGTCGAGTCAAAAAACCCTACCTTCAAAAGAGGACAAACCTTAACCTCTTTATTGGGGAAAAGCGTGGGCAATTAGTTAAAGAAACGCCCGCTGCGTATGGGCTCTTGGGCGAACCCCACTACTACTTTATTCACTCTTATAATTGTCTTTACGAATGCGATTATTGCTACCTCCAGGGGTACTTTCACTCTCCAGACTTGGTTTTCTTTGTTAACCACGAGGATATTCTCAAAGAAATGGAAAGTGTTGTTAAGATCAATAAGGAAAAAGGGCATAAAACGATTTGGTTTCATGCTGGAGAATACAGCGACTCTTTGGCCCTTTCACACCTAACAAAAGAACTTCCTCAATATTTTGACTTTTTTAAAAAGAATCCTGAAGCCAAACTTGAGCTAAGAACGAAATCGGCCAATATTAGAGAGCTTAAAGAGCTTGCTCCTTTAAAAAATGTCATCGTCAGTTTTTCTCTATCACCAAAGGATAAAATTAAGGATCATGACCTAAAAACGCCCCCTCTTAAGGCAAGAATTAAAGCGATAGAAACCCTTAAAGAGCTTGGCCACCCCATAGCTCTTCACTTTGACCCCATCATTTATGGGCCTTGTTTTAAAGAAGATTACGAAGAGCTCCTTAAATCTCTTATGAAGGTTATGAAACCCAAAGATATTAAGTATATCTCTTTCGGAGTTGTCCGCTTTACCAAAGAAGTTTACCACCAGGTCAAAAAAAATTATCCAGACTCCAAAATCCACCATCAAGAATTTATAAAAAGCTTCGATGGAAAAGTGCGTTATATAAAACCACAAAGACTTTGGATGCTTCAAACGATTAAGGACCTGTGTCTCAATAATGGAATGAAAGAGGAACAACTCTACCTCTGCATGGAGGCTGAGGAATCTGAATGATTAAGGAAATAAAAAAAGAATCAGATGCTCCTTTTTCACTTCTATATAAACATGGCTTTTTTTTAACCTCCCTAGAGCTAAAAAGTGACTTAAAAAAAATTATTCGGGAGAAAGACTGGGCTTCTCTCGACTCAGAAATAGACTTAATGTGTCAAAAAGGCGGCCTTATTTATAAAGCGCTGGAGGAAGTGACTCATTTTGAATCGATTGAGCACTTACTATCCTTAAGACAGTCACCTGACGAAGATGGTATCTGGCATGACGATGGCTCAAGGGTCCTCGCTTTTTCACTCTCCCTTAATTTAGAACCGTCTCAAATTAGAGGTGGAGCATTAAGTATAAGAAAAAAGGTGCATAAGGCCCAATATGAAGTGCCAATTTACAATATTGGGGCCCTTCCTTTTGGAACTCTTACCATCTTTTTGACTGGTCACGACCACTTCGAACACATGACAAATGCTGTCCTAGAGGGCTCTAGACTCGTAGCAGCAGGATGGTGTAGCCTTTAAGTTTTTGACTTCCTTTTTTAGATTCACCCTTGCCCTTTGCCCAAAGAAACGATATAGTCCGCTCCTGTTAGAGCATAATTGACAATGTAAAAAGGAAGATGACTATGGCACGCGCATGCGATCTTACAAGAAAAAGAAGATTAGTAGGGAATAAAGTTTCTCATGCCAACAACAAAACGAAGATGAAACAACAAGTTAACCTTCATAATAAAAGAGTCTACGACCCTGAAACTGGTGAAACTGTTAAGCTTAAGCTTTCTACGAGCGCCATTAGAACTCTTGATAAAGTTGGATCTCTCTCTAAGTTCTTGAGGAAGTTCAGCCACCTCATTCAGTAGAAAAAAATAATTAAGTATTCTTATAAAAAAAAGGACCTCTATTTAGAGGTCCTTTTTTGTTTTTGATCATTTAAAGTTTAAGTTTTACAAAGTCTTTATTATTTCTTTTTAACAACCTCAATTTCCTCAATAACAAATCCCCACTTATTGATAGATCTGTCGGATCTAAACTGTACTTTTATTGTGTCACCTTCCACATATTGAGAGCTGTAATTTTCACCATTTTCTGAAATCTTTTCTACAGTTCTTCCCTTTCCTGAGACAATTAAGAAGTCGTAATTTTTTTCTAATTCAAATTTCTTAACTTTAACCCTAATAAACTTAGCTCCAGGAAAGTTAAACGACCTTTCCATTTTGGCATTATTTCCATAAGGGTGTTCACTTTCAAATTTTTCTACCTTAATTGTTTCCCAATCCGATGGCTTTGGCTCATTTCTTTCAGGTCTTGTATTTGTTAGAAGGTTAAAGGCATCCAAACGTCCGCTTCCTGATATAACTTTTCCTCTAAGAACCGGAAGAGGTACAGATGTTCCCATTAATCTTTCTTTTAGAACATCATGAGGAATCCTTCCCTCTTGGCTAAGTAGAAGTCCAATCGCGCCGGAAACATGTGGAGTCGCCATTGATGTACCAGAAAGAGATTTGTAAGAATTTCCTTTAACTGTTGAAAGGATATTTTTTCCTGGAGCAGCTATATGAACAGTTTTTCTTCCATAGCAAGAAAAGCTTGCTAAACTATCGTCAGCAGTTGAAGCTGCTACAGAAATAACACCTGGCACTTTATAATTTGAAGGATAGTGAGGTCTTTGATCGTTGTTTGATCCACTATTGCCAGCCGCTGCCGTAAATACAATTCCTTCTTTACTAGCATTAGCAATCGCTTCCTTTAGGGCCTCTGAGTATCCGCCTCCGCCCCAGGAATTAGACATAATATCAACATTAAGTTTTGTAGCGTAATCGATGGAACGGATAGCATTTTCTGTTGTTCCGCTTCCACTATCTGTTAAAAACTTAATAGGTACAAGAGTTACATCGGCCATAACACCGGCAACACCTAGAGCATTGTTATGGATGGCACCAATAGTCCCCGCGCAATGAGTACCGTGACTGTTCCCATCAAGAGGATCCCCATCATTATTGGCAAAGTCATATCCATGTATATCATCAACATAACCGTTTTCGTCGTCATCAACGCCTCTCTCACCATTTGCCTCGGCTTCATTGACCCAAATTTGATCCTTGAGGTCTTTATGGTTGTAGTCAATACCTGTATCAATAACAGCGATTGTGATTCCCTTTGAACCTTTTTCAATTTCCCAAGCCTTAAGAGCATTTATATCTGCTCCCCGAACACCATTAATACCTCTTCCATTATTTCCAGTATTGTTTAGGCCCCAAAGATCATCAAATTTAGGATCATTGGGGGTGTAAGCTGGGGTCTCTTCTTCAAGAGGGCTTAACATGCCTTTGATCGTCTTTGGTTCAACAGGCTTTATTAGATTATAAATGAAGTTTGGCTCCGCATACTCAACAGAAGGGTCTTCAAGTAATGATCCTTGAACTGACTGAATAGACTTTTCTGTGGCATTGAACTTAACGACATACAAAGTGCCATAAGTTAGTTTTAAGACTCTATCATAGGTTACGCCAATTCGCTGAAACCTTTTGAATGCTTGACTCTGATTTGTATTAAATTTTAATTTGACAATCATTTCACCGTCTACGTGAGGGACTTCATTATTTTGAAATTTTCCATAACTACTAAATGGGGCTGAGAAAAGACTGAGGATTAGACCGAATCGGGTCAAATGTTTCATGAATCCCTCCTAAGGATTAAAGCCTTGATTAAACTCAAAGAAGTATTTTAGGCACTCTAACATGTTACGTTAGCAAAACCCTTTTTGACACTGGGGGAAAAAGTTTCACCGCTTCACGCAAAGCGTGATATTGGTAAAAAATGAATTCATGACAATACACAAAGCATCAAAAGACCCTGTTCTAATAAAAAAAATAGCCTTGAAAATATGGTCTCTTAGAACAGAAATTGAAGAAGTGATAAGGTTTAGGCTCAAAGAAGCTGAAAACCGAGAGGTTTCCTCACCTCCCTTAAAAGACCTAATTGATGAGTATCAAGGAAATGTTTCGCCTCAAGATATTGAAGCCATTTTCAAAAATTTAAGCTCAGATGAAGAGGGCGAAGAAAGTGAAGAGGAAGAGGAAGAGGAAGAGGAAGAGGAAGAAGAGGAAGAAGAAGAAAATGATGAATCTTCAGAAGATAGCGGCAGTAATGTGGTTATTCAAAGAACCCCGCAAATACCTGAAGAAAAAATAACGAGAGGCAAGACTCTTCTCAGTGAAATAAATATGGAGCATATTTACCTTTTCGCTGAAGATAGTTTTATTGAAGGAAAAAATGTAGTTATTGAGTTTTTAATTCCAAAAATGTTTTCACTTAATGCGCAGGTTATCCACTGTAGAAAGCATTCAATGAGCTCTAGAGTCATTTCAGAGCAAAAACTTCCTTACCGGGCGTGCTTTAAGTTTACGTTCTTAAAGCCTGGTGAAAAAAGCCTGCTCAGGCAGTTCTTACTATCCATCGAACCAGAAAAAGTTACCGTACAACAAGCAGAAGATCAGGAAGGATCTGGTGAAGATGATGACGATTTTGGTGAATTAGACGATCTAGATATGTAATCAGCAATTTCTATTGAAAAAATAAGTTATAAGTGGTTTCTATTATAAGGCAGTATAAAGTAGAATAAAGCTGCTCGATATATACGTGTATTAAAAATAAAAAGAATTGTGGGAAAAAAATGAATAAACCCTCCAAAGCGTCAAATCTTATCCTATTTTCCTTTTTCCTTATACTTAGTATAAGTGCAATAATGACGGAGTTATTTAGAACCCCTACTGCTCAAAAGTTCAATTTAGACAACTATGCCTTCGTTTTTAAAAGGGACGACTTTAAAGACCTTTCTAAAATTGTCTTTAAAAACTCACTAGGTATTTTTCATTTAAATAAATCAAAAGAACAAATTATAAGCCCTTGGGAACTTAAATTCCCAAGAGATCTTCCTGCGCGCACAGAAACGATTGAGTCTATTATTAATTCTCTTCAGAATTTAAAAATAAGAAAAATCTACAAAAGAGATGCAATTAATATTTCAAATTTTTCCTTAAATCCCCCTCTAATGGAATTAAAGTTAACCGACAAAGAAAAAAACCAAATGCAAATTGAACTTGGTTTAGTCGACTCTATTACAAATTCAACTTATATTGCTTTAAAAGACCAAGATATTATTTATCAAATTGATTCAATTTCTTTTCCCTTAGAAAAAATTGACCTTTCTGATTTTATAGAGACAAAAATTTTTAGCACGACTCCCAAAGAAATAAAAGCTTTCAAACTTTTTCAAAGAGTAGGGAGGACAAGTAAAATAAGTAAAATTTCTATTTATAAAGACAAACAAAACACCTGGAAAAATAATAGAGGACAAAAGTTTAATTCCTCCTCCTCAATTGAAGTTTTAAATAAATTTCTCAATCTAAAAAGCACAATTATTTTGGATGAAGTTACTGAGAAATTAGAAAAGAAAATAGAGAGGTATACAAGATCACCTCTCTATTCAATTATTATTCAAGAAGAGGCAGGTAATGAAATCGAATATAAAGTCTCTTCGTTAATCACTTCACTTCCTGGTATAAAAATGGAAAAGGGACAATACTTTATTGTAAAAGCTTCAAATAGAAAGTTTCCTTTCCTTGTACACAAAGACTCATACTCTATTTTTTCCTTAAGAGAGAGCCAAATTCAAAGACAAAGGATCTAAAAGATTAAGAAGCTTTTTTTGAGTTACTCTTTCCTTTAGAAGCAACTTTAGTATCTTCAGCTTGAAGAGAGCTTGGATCAACAAAAACCTTTATAAAACTTTCAATGATCACTGAGTTATAGCGTGAAACTTTCTCTTGAGACACTAAAATGCTTCTCAAAGCTTCTGTAGGAGATGTTTGATTCTTTATCATTAGATGCACAAAATCATCTACCAGACACAGGATATTGCCTAATGTAGATACTTGTGGGCCTTTTAAATGATTAGGAAAGCCAGTTCCATTGTAACACTCATGGTGCTGAATAATTATTTGCTTTATTGAGTTATTAATAAGTTTATTTTTTTCGACTACCTTAACCCCCAACTCAGGGTGCTGCTTATATTTTTCTAGATCTTCACCAGACAAATCTTCGGGCCTTACATCCATAAGATGCTTTGGAAGTTTTGTTTTCCCAATATCATGAAACATACAAGCTAAGGCCATAGTTTCTATCGTTAACTTTGATTGCCAGGCAAATTGCTTAATGATAGCGCTTGAATAAAGAGTTGTTATAAAGGCATGGGTAAATTGGTTAGGGTCTAACTCTTGAAAATCTCTTAATGTTTGATAGAGGTCTTTTTGATCTTCAACAACTTTGTAAACATTAGTTGCTATCTCTTTGGCTTGATCAACAACCTGAGGTTTGACTCCTTGGTGGAAAAGCTCCTCTACGTACTTTCCAGATACAGTTGAAAGAAGATTAACTTTGGAAGCAGAACCAACATTTTTATTATCAATAAGCTTTTTTGCCAGAAAGTTTGTATACTGAACGTATTTTCTTCTGTCTTTATGATGAAAATAAAGACAGTCTATTTTTTTCTCATTTTTATATTTATCAATTCTTTCTTGAGAAAAGGTATCCCCTGCATGTAGGATTTTTACGTACCTACTTTTATTTATTTTGACAAATACATCAAAGAGGACAGCCTTTGAGGGAAAGAAGTTTTCAATTTTTACCTGAGTAAAGCTACTATCTGAGTCTCTAACTTCTTCTTCATCAGAGACTCCTTTTTTCTTTTTCAAGCCTGCGATTACATCGTTCAAACTTTGATGAGATTCTAGAAGGGAAGTCAACTCTTCATTTAAAATAGGTTTTACCAAAATTTCCGTAACACCCTTCTTCTTTAGAGCTTCTTCACAATATTGCTCAGTTTCTAATAGGGCCTGACTTTCAAGAAGAGCAAAAACTCTCTGACCTTCTAAATTCTTATTTATATAAGTTAAAACCTGAAGACCACTATGGTTTTTTATAGAAGGATTAATTATAACGGCGAAATATTGATTGTTATAAACATTAAGCTGTGCACTTCTTCCATTATGAACAAGGTCAACTTTATAGGAGTTCTCTTCCAGATACTTGGATAACTTCTCAGACCATCCTTTATCTTCATCTGCTAAAAGAAGCTTTAAAGGCACGTGTTGGTCTCCATTTAACTTATAATAACTAAACAATCCCAGTACAGGACTTATACACTTTTCGGCAATTTACTAAAAAAATAGAGGATAAAATTGGTTAGGCTAATCAATAAAATTTGTGTTATGGCCAAGGTAGGTTCTTTATGGTTGGATGCCCTAATGAAAGATCCAAAACTAAATGAGAACAATTGGAGAGAATTCCTTTTCAACACGAAGAAACTCTTTACCTTTATTTCGGAGGGAGTCGAGGTTAGCGACTTTGAAAACCTGGATGATGAGTCTATAAATTTTGTTTATAATGTTGTGACGACAAATCATGATTTTCAAGAAAAGCACTTAAAGACCTTCTCAGACCTCCAAGACGCTCTCCAATATGTCAATTTAAAGTGCTCTGAGTGGGACTTTTCCCCCAAAAATGGCCTCAATAAGGACGGTTGTGGTACTTGCAGCGCCCACTGAATCCCTATTCACAATAGCCTAATAAGATCCCTTTTCCTTTTTATTGACAACACGTAATAAATTAGGGAGATTACCTAATCTTAAGTGACACATCTTTGCATCATAACAAAGAAAAGGAAGAAGAATGAAAAAAGACATCCACCCTGAATACAGAGACGTTATATTCAAAGACGTTTCTACAGATTTTGCTATTTTAACAAGATCTACGATTCAAACATCTGAAACTATTAAGTGGGAAGACGGAAAAGAATATCCTCTTTATAAGGTAGATATCTCTAGTGCATCTCACCCGTTTTATACTGGTAAACAAAAAATTATCGATACTGAAGGTAGAATTGAAAAATTCCAGAAAAAATTTGGAAGTTCTTACGCTCATATTAAAGGTATTAAAAAGTAAATTTCAAATCGCAATATACTTTTCTAATAAGATAAAAAAATCCCTTTCTATGAAGGGATTTTTTTTATCCAATTTTTAAAATCTACAATTTCTACATGCCAACTCTGAGCTGAGATTTCTTTAACTTTATTTAAGTAAACAACCTCTCCGATACTGACCTTCTTGAAAACCTTTTGATCTTTTTTTGAATAGTACTTTTTTAAAACGTCTACAGTTATTAAAGAATGGTTTAACTCACTGTCGAACTCCTCACCAATTGATAGGCAAACTTGCCATTGAAAAGAAAACTTTGTCTCTTTCAAAACTCTAATTAAAGTCACTTTTTTAATATTTTTAGATGCTAAGTTAGTTTCATTTTCCTTACAATAAACATGCCCAATCATTGGCATAACTCTTCTATTCTTGCTAACGAGCTGGCATAGTCTCTCTACCCAAGGGTCATGAACGACCTTTAAAACCTGATGACACCAATCCTTAGTTCCTTCCATTGGACAACCTAAATCTAAAGAAGAGCATGGATAAAGTATTTTATATCCCTTTTCTTTCATTATCTTCCTTATATTGAGAATCGATTTAAAAGTCTCGGGTGTTCCTGGTTCAATAAAAGAAACAAAATATGGATCAAATTCATCTACCCATTTCCTTGCTTCAACAACACCCATTTCATTTAAGCTATGCCCGAAAAAAAGCATCCTTTTATTTATTCCCTCTCCCAATTCAAGAGATACTTCCTTGCGGTTTCCTTTAAGCTGTATTGATTTTGAAAGGTCCGGAAAAAAGCCATTCATCATTTTTTTAGCTTGTTCAAGCATCAAACTCGATTGATCTATTCCGAAAACTCTTTGATTAACGCCGAGGTTCTCTTCAATGAAATCAAGGAAAGATAGTAAGTAGGTCCCAGGTCCTGTACCAATATCTATAAAATCGCATTTCTTAATAACTTCTCTTACTTCAATAGGAAGCTGATTCATTAAAAAGAAAAGCTTAGGGTAGTTGGTTGGTATATAAAATAAGGCATATGCTGAAACCATTTGAGGAGAAAGAACATACTTCTCAATTTTTTCACGATTGCTTGTAAAATTAGAGCTGATTTTGAGTAAAAGCTTTTTAAAATCAGACTCAGTAAGGTCGGGGTTGAGTAGGTATTCTTGGAGGGCTTCAAAATCGGAACGCATATTTTGTTAATTAAAAAAGGCTTCATGAAAACAGAAGCCTTTTTGAAAATTAGACTTAACGGTCTTTTACATCAACATAATTTCTCTCATTATGCCCCGTATAGATTTGCCTAGGCCTAGCAATTTTTATTCCTTTAGTTTCCGTCATTTCTCTCCATTGAGCTAGCCAGCCAGGCAGCCTTCCTAAAACGAACATAACAGTAAACATATTCGTAGGGATTCCTAGTGCTCGATAAATAATTCCAGAATAAAAATCAACATTTGGATAAAGTTTTCTATCTACAAAGTAGGGGTCTTTTAGAGCTTCTTCTTCCAACCCTTTTGCTATATCTAAAAGTGGATCCTTAACACCCAACTTTGTAAGAACAGTATCACACGCTTTTTTGATGATCGTGGCCCTTGGATCAAAGTTCTTATAAACTCTATGACCGAAGCCCATCAACCTGAAAGGGTCATTTTTATCTTTTGCTTTTTCCAAATATCTTTTATGGTCCCCACCATCATTTTGAATAGCTTCAAGCATCTCTAAAACGGCTTGGTTCGCCCCACCGTGGAGCGGTCCCCAAAGAGCACTTACCCCTGCACTTATAGATGCAAAGACATTAGCTTGAGAAGACCCAACAACTCTTACTGTAGAGGCTGAACAATTTTGTTCGTGGTCAGCATGTAGGATAAGAAGAACATCGAGGGCCCTCGCTACATCCTCATCAACTTTAAAACCATCTCCTGAAAACATCATTTGCAAAAAGTCAGATGAGTAATCAACAGAAGAGTCCGGATCAACTGGTTTTTTACCCACAGACCTTCTAAAGAAGTGACTTGCTATGGCCTTAGCTTGGCCCAGAAGTTGGCAAAAGAGGTCATCTTTCATTTCATCACTACATTCACCTAAGGATTCAGGGTAAAAGCCGCTTAAAGCAGCCATTGCCCCCGCCATAACACCCATAGGGTGAGCATCTTTAGGAAACTGGTCTATAATATTCTTTACTCCATCTGGTAAGACGGCTTTTTCTTTTACACTATTGGTAAATTTGCTTAACTGGTCACTACTAGGAAGCTCCCCATAATTGAGAAGATACGAAACCTCTAAAAAATTTGAATTGTCAGCCAGTTGCTCTATCGGATAGCCCCGATACCTCAAAATCCCCTTTTCTCCATTAAGAAATGTTATAGCAGATTGGCAAGAACCCGTATTCATAAAACCATTGTCTAGAGTGATCGCCTTTGTGCTTGCACGCAAAGTCGTTATATCAATCCCGGTCTCACCCTCACTACCCTTAATAATGGGAAGTTCATACTCTGTTCCGTCAATATTGAGTTTCGCTTTTCCCGACATCCAGCCTCCTCATTAATCACTATGAATTTCAAAAAACTTTTGTCAAAATGATCTCTTAACAACAAACGCTGCTACGTATCCTTCACTCTTTTCATCACAACCGGCTTAACATACAGCGATTCTATGCCTTTTTCAAACAAACCCTTACATTTTTTTCTTTTAGGTGGCCCTTAACTTTCAACCAAACTATTGTGCCACTTTGCCAAATTCTGACATTCTTGATCGGTAAGGTAAGAAATTTCTTTAGCTGTTTCTACTAACTCAGAAAAGTTGGTAAGAGAAAAGAAAGGAATTTTATTTTCTTCAAAAACTTTTTTTGCTGGTGCCATCTGATAATCAACAATTGAAAAGCATGCAATGGGATCCAAGCTTTGCTCTTTTGACGCTTCAATACCTTTTTGAACACTGCTTCCCTGATTAACTAAATCTTCAATCAGTATTATTTTCTGCCCTGAAGTATATTCACCTTCAATAAGGTTTTTTTGGCCATGACCTTTAGGCTTAGACCTTATATAAATCAAAGGTTTTTCAAGATGGTCAGCAAGAATAGAGGCATAGGGAACTCCTGCTGTAGCTAGTCCAGCAATAACATCGTATTCAAGACCTGAGTTTAAAATCAAATCCTTTAATCCCTCAATTAGACTTGTCCTCTCTCTAGGATAAGACAAAACCTTTCTATTATCACAGTAGATGGGTCCTTTAAGCCCAGAAGCATAGGTAAAAAAGTCGTTAGGTGATAATTGAACACATTTCAAATCCAACAGGTACTTCGCGACATTTTTTCTAATTGTTTGCATTTATTCGCCTTCTTGTTTATAAAACTGGGTTTCGGTCCTTATATATTTATCAAAATGTCTCTGCAACATAAAAGGAGAACTTCCTATGAGGTTGTTCACAATCTTTTTCTTCCTTACGACTATATTTACAGCTAACGCATCCCCATCTCCTAAAGGCGCCCATAAAGAGGACCCCTTTATAGATAGTGTAAAAAAAAAGCTGTACCAAAAATTAAGTAAATCATTTGAAGTCGCTCCAGAAGGATCTGACATTTTTCTGGTAAAGGGTTTGGCCCTAAACCAGTCCTTAGTCATCAAAACCCCAATTATAAGCTCTCTTCCTATCTCACCTGGAAGGAGTCTTTATAACAAGGTTGCTACTTTTGAAAAAAGAATTGAGGTATAAAATGAAATTTTTAACGCCCCTTAAAGAGGGAACTATTCTTAAAAGATATAAAAGGTTTCTGGCAGATATCCAATTGCCAAGCGGTGAAATTATTACCGCACACACAGCAAACACAGGGAGTATGAAAACTTGCTGGGAACCAGGCTGGAAAGCTATAATCAGCTTTCATGATAACCCCAAAAGAAAGTTGAAATACTCCCTCGAAATGACTCATAATGGTAAAACTTGGATAGGAATCAACACATCTCTACCTAATAAGCTAGCTAAAGAGGCCATCGAAAATGGTTTAATTAAAGAATTAAAGGGTTACCCTTTCATTAAGCCTGAAGTCAAAACGGGTGATAGTCGAATAGACCTTTTACTCTCAAAAGAAAAAGATGCTGATACTAAAAAAGATCAATTTTTTGTAGAAATAAAAAATGTAACGCTCAAAGGAGATGATCATCAAAAAAAAGCAGCTCTTTTTCCAGATGCTGTTTCCACTAGAGGGCAAAAACATATTCAAGAATTAATAAGATTACACAAAGAAGGATATAATGCAGCACTTCTTTTTATTGTCCAAAGAGAGGATGTGGATTATTTTGCGCCAGCAAAAGAAATAGATCCCGTATATTCAGAGCTACTTAAAAAAGCTAACAAGGAGGGGGTTCTTATTCTTGCCTACCAATGCTCCATGTCAAAAAAAGAGATCATTATTAACCGCAGCATCCCGGTAAAACTAAATAATTAACTCAAAAACACTAAGAAAAAAAACAACAACTCCTCTCTATAGACAATAAAGCCTAGCCTTCTTGCCTATCAAATGATAAGAATTTCTAATCAGACTTCATAAGAAAAACTAATAACTTGGTATAGCTTGTATGAGTTTAAAGGCTTTTTTCCTATTTTTGTCTCTCATTATCTTGGTTTCATGTGGACCACAAAGTGGCCACTTAACAGAACTCACAACAAACCCTTCAAAGGTGATCGTTGGGGAAGAACTTCCTGACTGGAGCTTTGTTGATAAAGAAACAGAACAGAGTTTAAGCTATACCCGTCCAGTAGGAAAACTAATCATTGGAGATCATAGATGCACCGGTTTTCTGATTGGACCTAAAGCCGTCATGACTAATCATCATTGTATTTCTGGTAAATTTGAAGCAGAGAAGACCATTTTTACCCTTCAAAAATGGGACTTGGATTATAGTGGAAAGCCATTTTTAAATAACAGCTCATACTCTTGCCCAAATTTTATTTTGGCAAATAAAGAGCTCGATTTTGCTATCGTTGAGTGTGTCGAAGCATTGGGCGATGAATATGGACACCTTGAGCTATCAAGTGGAGAAGATTCTGCTTATATGGATGTCCATATTGTTCATCATAATTGTGATTATCTTCGTGGGAGAAACTGTTCACCTCGAAAACTCATATCAGAGGGAGAAGTTCTTCCAAATGTTGAAAACAACAGGTTTTTCCACACCGGCGACACTTTATCTGGCTCCTCCGGTGCACCAGTTATTTCAGTTTTAACAGGAAAAGTCATAGGTCTCCACAATTCCGGCCTTTCAACAATGAGTGAATCAAGGCCTGGTATGGGAATTTATAATGGTGCTATTAAAATCAACAAAATTATAGAATACGTAAAGTCCGAGAAGCCTCTTTACAAATGGAGCTCAACCCAATAATTATTGGGCTCCTAAAACCACTTTTTTTACCTAATGTACCTTGTCAATTCCCACAAAATTAAACAGAATTTCTTAGATCCCCATCCTTAAAACCTCTAGGAGCTTTCTTATGTACTTAAAAATCAAAAAAAAATTTCCACTTATGTTGGCACTTTTTTTTATTCTTTCACAAACAGCTTTTGCCGCTAAAAACTTTATTTACTGTTCAGAAGGAAGCCCAAGTGCCTTCAACCCACAAATAACAACCGATGGAACATCTAATAATGCTTCATCACATACAATATACAATAGGCTTATTGAGTTTAAATATGGCTCAACAGAGCTTGTTCCAGCTCTTGCCACCTCCTGGAAAGTTTCAAAGGATAAAAAAGTTTTCACTTTTAAATTAAGGAAAGGAGTTAAGTTTCACAAAACAAAATATTTTACTCCTTCTAGAGACTTTAATGCTGACGATGTTCTTTTTTCTTACAATAGGCAGAGGCTTAAAGAGCACCCTTACCACAAGATCAATGGAGGCCTTTACGAATATTGGCAATATATGGAAATGGGAAAACTAATAAAGGATATAAAAAAGGTTAACGACTATGAAATCAAAATAACACTTAATAAACCTGAAGCTCCTTTTTTATCAAATATGGCCATGAGCTTTATGAGTATTCTATCAAAAGAATATGGAGATCAACTTATAAAGCAAGGAAAAAAAGATAGAATAGATATGTATCCAATTGGTACAGGGCCTTTTAAGTTTAGAAAATATTTAAAGGACTCCCTTATAAGGTACAAAGCCCACAAAGAGTTTTTTTTAGGAATGGCAAAAATTGATAATTTAATTTTTTCAATTACAAAAGATTCAAATACCAGATATCAAAAACTGAAAACTGGTGAATGTCATCTTATCAACGAACCAGCTCCTTCTGACCTAGCTTCCATGCAATCTAATCAAAAACTAAGAGTCTTAAAAGGACCAGGTTTTAATGTTGGGTACCTTGCGATGAATGTAAAAAAAGGCCCTTTTAAAAAGCTTTTGGTAAGAAAAGCTATAAACTTGGCCCTCAATAAAAAATCTTATATTAAAGCAATCTATATGGGTAATGCGATTCCTGCAAAAAACCCTCTCCCCCCCTCTCTATGGTCCTACAATGAAAAAACAAATCCTTATCATTACAATTTGAAAAAGGCGAAAGAGCTTCTTAAAAAAGCTGGATATCCAAATGGTTTTGAAACAGAGATTTGGACGCTTCCTGTATCAAGGCCTTATAACCCTAATGGAAAAAAGATGGGTGAGATGATGCAACAAGATCTTGCTAAGATTGGAATTAAAGCTAAGTTAATCACGTACGACTGGCCTACATACCTTGCGAAGTCTAGAAAAGGTGAACATCAAATGATTCAAATGGGCTGGACTGGAGATAATGGTGATCCAGATAACTTTTTAGGAGTTCTTCTTGGGTGTGCATCTATAGCTTCCGGAGGCAATCTGGCCAATTGGTGCCATAAAAAATTTAATGATATTATTTTAAAAGCAAAAAGAACCTTAGATACTAATAAAAGAAAATACCTTTACAGAAAGGCACAACAAATTTTTAACAATGAGCTTCCATGGGTTCCACTGGCACATTCAGTAGTTTTTAGGGCCATGGATAATAGGGTTAAAGGATATAAAATAGATCCTCTTGGAGGAGATATCTTTAGAGAAATTGACCTCCTATAGGATTATTAAATGAGTAAAAAGCTTTTCATAAAATTTCTTGATGTAATTCCAACTGCTATCGGGATAAGCCTGATAGCATTTCTTCTCATAAGACTTATCCCAGGAGATCCAGTTATGCTTCTCCTGGGAGAAAGAGGTTCGGACCCTATTGTATACGAAAAGATGAAAACATCTTTAGGGCTAGACCTTCCATGGTATGAACAATACTGGAGTTTTATAACAAAAGCTTTTTCAGGAGATTTCGGTACATCTATAATTTCTAAAAATAGTGTTTGGGAAGAATTTAAAACACTTTTTCCAGCAACTTTAGAACTCGGAGTTGTTGCCCTATTTTTTGCTTTAACAATCGGTATTCCATTGGGCATTGTTGCGGCAATAAAGAGAAACTCTTTTTTAGATTATTTGTTCATGACAGGCTCTCTTGTTGGCTACTCAATGCCGATTTTTTGGTGGGGATTAATTCTTATTATTATTTTCTCAGTAAACCTTGGGATTACCCCTGTCTCTGGAAGGATAAGCGTCCTTTATGATATAGAACCTCTTACTGGTTTTATGCTCATCGATAGCCTTCAAAAAGAAGTCGTTGAAGAAGAAGGCTTTAGTGCATTTCTTAGTGCACTAAGGCACCTTATCCTGCCCTCAATTGCAATGGGAACCATACCATTAGCAGTTATTGCTAGAATGACCCGATCTAGCCTATTAGAAGTTCTCAAAGAAGATTACATAAGAACTGCTAAGTCAAAAGGACTCTCTCCATTTTATGTAATTTGCAAACATGCCTTGAGAAATGCACTAGTACCTATAACAACAGTAATTGGTCTAATGTTTGGAAGCATTATTACTGGTGCTATTTTAACTGAGACCATTTTTAGCTGGCCTGGGATAGGAAAATGGATTCTTGATGCTGTCAATGGACGAGATTACCCTGTTATACAAGGCGGGGTACTTTTTATTGGGCTCATAGTGGTCACGATCAATTTAACAGTAGATATTCTTTATTCAATCATTAATCCAAAGATGAGGTAAATCCACCTAAAGAAAGTTGAGAAAAAAATGAAAGCCAATGAATCAGAAGAAACCTTTATAGAAAATTATAAGCCATCATTTCTAAAAAAAATAACTCGTCATAAAGGAGCTTCGATAGGCCTTTTTATAATCTTATTCTTTTTAATAACTGCATTGTTTGCTCCTCTTTTTGTCCATCATGACCCTGGAACAATTTATGAAGATGCGCTTAAAGTCCCTCCTTCATGGAGCTCTCAAGGACAATCAACTTTTTTTCTAGGTACTGATGATTTGGGAAGAGATATATTTAGTCGCCTTATATACGGTTCAAGAGTTTCTATCTTTATTGGTTTCTTTGTTGTTATCCTTTCCCTTACCCTCGGAACCCTTCTTGGTCTTATTTCTGGTTATTTTGGTGGAACCTTGGACCGAGTTATCATGAGAGTAATTGATATAATTATGTCTTTTCCAAGTATTCTCCTAGCAATTGTTATTGTAACTCTTTTAGGCCCAGGTATTAAAAATGCTGTCTTTGCTGTCAGTATCGTTTCCATACCTGGCTTTACAAGAATTGTAAGGTCAACAGTACTTGTTGAAAAAGAAAAGGAATATAAAGCAGCATCTGAAGCTTTTGGTGCATCCCCATTTAGAACATTATTTCTTGAAATTTTCCCTAATTGTTTGGCCCCCCTTATTGTTCAAGGAAGCTTGAGCTTTAGCGATGCTATTTTAAATGCAGCCGCTTTAAGCTTCTTAGGTTTAGGTGCTCAACCTCCTCTGGCAGAATGGGGAATTATGCTTTCAGATGCTAAACCATTTATAGAAAGTGCCCCCTGGATGGCCACCTCCCCAGGTATCTGCATTTTACTTCTAGTCCTAGGCTTCAACTTATTTGGAGATGGTCTTAGAGATGTATTAGATCCAAAACTTGATAGATAAGAACATTCCATTTCTACCGGTCCTACTTTTTTCAAAATTTCCTCGTAAAATAAAAAGTGTATGATTTGGTATGATACAATAGAGCAAAATAATCTGACTCTCCACCTAAAACCTATCTCAATTAGAGATCTCTTCTATTTTCAGTATTCTCCAGCAACAATTTTTTACATTAATAATGATAAAATTTTTCAGGAAATATACAAAAAGGACTCTCCCATTAATAAAGAAGCTCTTAGCTTTATTATTAAAAAAACTGATGGAAATATTTTTATCGACTCTTATGAGTATGAGGAAATTAAAAATCATCAACAAGAAAACCTTAGAAAAACCATACGCTCTATATCAATGAGTAAAAATTCAAAAAATATAAAAAGGTTGATTAATCTACTTTCATTAAATTTAAAATATCTATATCAAAACCCTCAATCTGATGACCAACTAAACCTCCAATACCAGAGTATAATTAGCACTTTTAATTTAGTCTTAGAAAACGAAGAGATTTTACCCTTCTTATTTCAGGAAATTTATAACCAACAACATTATTATATTATTAATCAACCATTAATATCATCATTAAACCTCATCAGGTTTTTATTGAAACAAAATTTTTACAATAAAAAAGAAATGGAAAGCTTATTTATTACTAGTTATTTTAAAGATATTGGCATGTCATCAATTCCTTTTGAAAACTATGAAGGAGTAATAAAAACGGAGAGAGAAAAAAAAATATTCTCCAACCACCCCAATGTTTCAGTAAAATATCTTTTTGGTCGTTTACCACTAAATTTAAGTAACCTTAATATAATCAAGCATCATCACGTATACCACAGTCTCATTAATAAAGATTTGAAACAAATAAAGTCCGAAAATAATGAAAGTATTATACTTGGTTTTGAAACATTACTAGTATCCGTAATGGATATAATAGCTGGTATGACAAGTAAAAGACCTTTTAGAGAAACGAAAAGTCTTTTTGAATCTCTTATTGTTATAAAAAAAATAATGATAAAAGATTATCCAAAAGAATTTACTGTTTTAGTTAACTTTTTTAAAAGGTTTTTTGTTAAAAGATAAAAGATCTTTTTTCAAAATTTAAGACATCCAACTTAAAAGAATTAATTCTTTTCATTTCACAATTCTTGAATAAAAATAATCAATAGAGAGCAAAGGATTGCTATCAAATAAATTCTAAGGAGGGAATGATGGCACAAGAAAATCAAAGTCCACTCACAGGCATTCTTGAAGAAGATCGAGTTTTTATTGATTTTGGGGAGCATGAAGGAAAGTCCGTCTTGGAAGTAGCCGATACTCTTCCTGATTTTTATGATTACCTAATTGATAAAAAAACAAGTGGAAGCTGCACGATTCGAAGAACAAAAGATAAGTTATATAAGCTCTATCTTACACCCACGAAATTGTAGTTCTATTTTACAAAAGCTCTTGATAAATAGATCTCAAAATTCGAGAAGTATTTTTAAAGTGGAACTTTTTAACAAACTCTGAGCTTTCTATAGATATCTCACGTCTTAATAACTCATTCCTTAATAGTAGAAACATTGCTTCGGAAAGATCTTCTACAGATGAAGGGTTTATATAAAGAGTACGAGGACCTCCAGCTTCTTTAAAGCATCCATCCTTAGAAGTGATCACTGGGGTCCCAGAGAACATAGATTCAATAATAGGAATCCCAAACCCTTCATAAAATGATGGAAATATTAAAGACAAAGCACCTTGGTAAAGATAAGGTAAAGAATCATTTGGTAAAGATTTTTTAAAAATAACTTTATCTTCTAACTTATTGTCCTTAATCGCTTTTAAAACTTTTTCCTTATATAATTTATTACCACCACCTGAAACCACAACGAGATATGTATCGGGAAACTCCTTTTGTACCTTGGAAAAAGACTTAATCGTTAATAGAAGATTTTTATTTTCTTCAATTGCACCAATTTGCAAAAAATAGTTTTTTGGAATTTTTAATTTATTTAAAAAAGTATTAAGTTCATCTTTTGGAATTAAGTTTTCAAAAGATGGATGACAACTCTGATATGCGACTCTAATTTTCTTTTCATCAACACCCAAAAATTCTACGATATCTTTTTTGGTATTTTCACAAATTGCTAAAATAATATCTGCCCTACTACAAGCACTTTTATATTTTGACTTATAAACCAGTCGGTCTATTTTGGGAAAAAAGTCAGGAAACCTCATAAAAATTAAATCATGAATTGTAACTAAACACCCCTTTGCATTTTGCCTTATACCAGGAGGCAGTTCATGACTTAAACCATGGAAAATATCCAATTTATCATTTTTCACAACATTGGATAAAAAGAGGCTTCTCCATAAGGAGGAGCAATGTTTAGACAAAGAGCTTTGAGGGTAAATAAGCTTTGCTTGTGTCAAAGCATTTCCCCAATCAATAAAGCTTTTATTATGACTAACAGGTGAGTAGAGGAATAGATTCAAATCATCAAAAGATTGATCTAAGCCATCAATCAAATTTCTACTATAGTTACCGAGCCCTCTAAAATTGTGAAAGGCCCTCTTCGCATCAAAGCCAATTCTCATAATACGCCCCTGTTTGTCGGGTTATATCGGAATATGGATCTTCTGGCGAGGAAAAATTTTTTTCGTCTTTAGTGAATTATACCGCACAATTTTTCTGACAGACGTTTTCAACTTTTTTGCAATAATAGTGAGGTTATCTCCCTCCCTTACTGTGTATTGCTTAAGTTTTTTTACCTTAAGAACTTGACCTTTAAAAATTCTACTTCTCTTTAGCCTATTCCAAGACTTCAAGTTACTTAAGCGGACTCTATACTTTTTGGCTATTTTCAATAGGTTATCACCTGACTTAACTTTATACTTTTCATAAACAACCTTGACTAAAATTCGTTTACGGCGCACGAGGTCTTTTCGAGGAACTCTTTTAAAAGAAGGCACTGTAAAGCGTTTAAAATAACTTAGGGACGATTCAAAAACTCGACTATCGAGGTAAAATGCAAAAGGCTTCCTTGAATCAACTCTTATCCTATTCCTCTTTAAATCAGGGTTAAACTTTCTCAGCGACTTTATGCTAACCTTGGTATTCTTAACAAAGTCAAAAAGGGAAAAAGACCTTTTAAAGTATATTTTCCCAACCTCCTCCAAATCTTTTCTTCCTTCTGCTATGAGGCTTTGACCTCTTTTCGTTTTATAAAAAAGACTCCCAATCTTTCTCGCTGCGGCAAACTTAGGGACATAATAAATTGTCTCTTTGGGAAGCAATCTCTTTTTAACTAATACTTTGTAACTCCTCGAATTTCCCCTTCTGATTGCATTGATAACCCTAAATTCACCGGCGTTATAAGCACATAAAGCTAACTCCCAACTTCCAAAAATATTATATAGATCCTTAAAATATCGCGCTGCAGCCTCAGTTGCTTTAAATATACTTTTCCTTTCATCCACATAATTATTCACTTTAAGACCATGCATTTTGGCCGTACCTTTCATAAACTGCCAAGGGCCAACTGCACTAGCGCTACTTCTAGCAGATAAATGAAAACCACTTTCAATCAAGCCTACATAGAAGAGGTCCTCTGGTAAATTGTGTTTATTAAAGATATTTCTTATAAGGGATTGGTAGCGAGAGCCACGAATAAGTTGCCGTGTAAACCTTTTCTTATTCTTCCCTTTGTAATAATTCATCCAATGGTTATAAATTCTCTTTGGGAAATTTAATTTCATTTCTTTCTTTCTATTCTTATTTGAAATGAGATTCTTTTTAGGTGGAATATAGTGATTAAGTTTTAACTTTGTTTTCTTGATTTTTTTTTGACTTACCAATATTGTACTATCTTTAGGTTTCTCAAAAGAGGTTACTT
>MDTD01102286.1_pt1 | contig 21818 bp, 18 predicted proteins | sample 811221 | NCBI WGS metagenome assembly MDTD01 (sample SAMN05326646, study PRJNA326480) | marine metagenome | isolation source: seawater | place: Pacific Ocean: South West | collected 2011 | reverse complement strand
CGTTTCACGAGGCGCCTTCTGGCTCGTTTCACGAGGCGCCTTCTGGCTCGTTTCACGAGGCGCCTTCTGGCTCGTTTCACGAGGCGCCTTCTGGCTTGCATCACCAGGTGACCCACGACCCGCACGCGGCATCTCACGACGAGCTGCGCGACGCATTGCGGCGCGTCGCGTCGACCTTCACCGCGCAGGGCCTTCCCTTCGCGTTGGCCGGCAGCTACGCCCTCTGGTCCTTCGGGGCGCCGGAACCCTCCCACGATGTGGACTTCGTCGTCGCCGAACAGGACGTCGACGCAGCGGTGGCTGTGCTGACCGAAGCGGGTTTCGACGTCCGTCGTCCACCCGAAGGCTGGCTGTTCAAGGTCGCGCCCACCGCGGCGGGACCCGACCTCGTCGACGTCCTGCATCGGATCAACCACGTGCCGGTCGACCGCGCCCTGCTCGATCGGGCGCTGACCCGGGACGTGCTCGCAGTGTCGATGCCCGTGCTTCCGCCCACCGAGATCGTCATCCAGAAGCTGCGCTCCCTGCATGAGCACCACTGCGATCTCGCTCCGCTGCTGCCCGTGCTGCGGGCGGTGCGCGAGCAACTCGACTGGGCCGCCTTGCGCGAGCGGACCGCTGACAACCCGTTCGCCGAGGCAGTGCTACTGGTATGCAGGCGCCTCGGCCTCGATGGCTCCCGCTGAGGTCAGTCCACCGCCGTCGGCGCGTCGGCGACGTCGACCAACCGCACCTCGGGACGGGCCGGCACCGCGTCGGTGAGGAACCAGCGGAACGCCAGGTTCCCGCGCGGGTAGTCCAGCGTGGTCAGCGAATTGGGATGCGGTGTGCCGCTGCGGGATACCACGATCGTCACCGAACCGTCGCTGTTGGGTGCTGCGGTGAAGCCGTTGACCGAACTGCGCGCGTCGGTCACCCCGGGCACCGCCATGAACTGGTTCCAGATCACCATGTTCCAGAACCTGCAGTTCGGCGGTCGGTGAGTGATGACCAACGCCTCGTGCTCAGCGAGATCGAAACTGCCGTAGGAGTAGCAGGCATCGCGCGCCGACCAGCCGAAGTTGGCGTCGGGGACCTGATAGGGCTCGGCGAAATCGTTGACAGTCAAGGACGTTTCGTGTCCGAGTTGGTGCGAGTCGGAGTTTCGGACGCCTACCGCGAGCGGCACGATCGCGAACATCGTGCGCAACCAGGCCGCGCTGGCCCGCAGCGCCGCCGCGGTCTCGGCCGAGCCGTGCCGAAACGGCGCGGGCGGATCCAGCGCCTCGATCGTCCACGAGACCGCGCGACCGGTGAGCGGGTCGGCCTGGTAGTCGCGGGTCATCAGCACCGCGGCGTCGGGTTGCGGGCCGAACTCGAAGGTGAAGTTGCCGTCGGAGTCGACGTCCAGGTCGTCGTCGCGCAGAATCGCGACGATGCGGTCCGACCATGCGCCGGGAGACGGTTCGTTGTAGGCGGTCATCGAGAAGTACACGCTGTCACCGCGATTGCCCGAGATGCGGTAGCGGCGGGTGGGGTCGATCGGGCACATGTAGTAGATGGCGTCGGTGTTGTCCCCGCCCCAGCGGCGGTCCGGCCGGAACGGCGAGTTGAGCTCCAGCCACCTCGGCCGGGTGGGATCGGCGAACAGGTAGGTGTCGAATGCCACGCCGAGAGTGGTGGCGATCATGCGATATCCGTCCGCCACGTGGCGGTCGTCGCGCACCGCTTTGGGTCCGGTCATGAACGAGTCGTCGAGTCCGCGAAGGGTGTCGAGCAGTTCTCGCCAGGCGACAGTGACCTCACCGGTAGAGCCGGCTTCGGCATCGGTGCTCAAGGGCTGATTCCTTTCGTGATCAGGCGGGCCGTGCGCTCGGACCACGTCTCGTCGAGAAGCGCGCCGCGGGTCAGCAGGGCCAGGAAGGTCATCCCGGCGACCGCTTCGGCCAGGTCCGCGGCGGTGATGCCCGGCCGGATATCACCGCGCTGCGCAGCCGCGTCGACGTAGTCGGTGAGGGCGCCGACGAGGACGTCACCGAACCGTTCGAGCAGGGCGGTGTGCAGCGTCGGGTCCGAGGCCATCTCACCGACCAGGCCCGGCAGCGCGGCCAGCGCCGCCGGAGTGCTGAGCACGGTCAGGGTCCGACGCAGCATCTCCCGGACGTCACCTTCGAGCGATCCGGTGTCGGGCAGTTCGGTGGTCGCGGTGCGCGGAAACACCGCTTCGTGCACCAGATGCGCCTTGCCGCGCCAGCGCCGGTAGATCGCCGGCTTGCTGGTACCGGCACGGGCGGCGATCGCGTCCACGGACAGATCGGCATAGGAGCTTTCGGCGAGCAACTCCACGGTGACCCTCAGCACGGCGTCGTCGATTCCGCGATCCCGGGGACGTCCGATCTCTGTCGTCATTACGAAACTGACAGTAACATAAGTCGCTGTGACCGATGCCACAGACACTGTCGTCCCGCTGGACGACCTCGCCGCACCGCGCTACACACCGCAGGCTCAACAGCTCCGCGAGATGATGGCCACGGTGGCGCCCGACTACCCCCTCGACACCGAGGTGATGCATCGGCGGGCACGTGAGGCCACCGGGCTGAGCGACTTCGGCCCCGACGACTACCGCGAGCGGCTCGAGCGTTATGTCGCCGAACTCAACGAGATCGACATGCACCCCGTCGGGATCGTGAACTTCCACATGCAGCTGCTCCAGTGCCTAAAGAACCGGCTGCTGCTGACGGATCTGGTTAGCCGCCATCCCCAGATACCCGACATCGAGCTGCAGCCGCCGGTCATCATTGCGGGACTGCCCCGGTCGGGGACCACTCACCTGCACAACATGCTCGCCGCGGCGCCCACGTTTCGCAGCCTCCCCTACTGGGAGAGCGTCGAGCCGTTTCCGCTACCGGCCGAGGCAGACCTGGATCCGGATCCGCGGATCGCGCGGATGGACGTCGCAGTGCAGACGATGAACACTCTGATGCCGAATTTCGCGCTGATGCACGAGATGACCACCGAGCATGCGCACGAGGAAATTCAGCTGCTGGCCAACGATTTCTCGACGATGTTGATGGAGACCCTGGCCCATGTTCCCCGATGGACCGAGTACTACTGGAGCCACGACCAGACCACGTCCTACGAGTACCTGGTCGTCCAACTCAAGGCGTTGCAGTTCCTCCGCGGCGGACAGCGGTGGGTACTCAAGTCACCCCAGCATCTTGGCCAGCTGCCGGTCATCGAGAGAGTCATGCCGGGGGCCGTGGTCGCCTTCACCCACCGCGATCCCGTGCCGGTGGCGTTGTCGATGATCGCGATGATCACCTACTCGGCGCGCATGTACACCGACGTCATCAACGTCGAGGAGATCGCCGCGGCGTGGGTGGATCGGCTCGAACGGCTTCTCGACAAGTGCGTCCGCGATCGCGACCTCGTCCCCGCGCAGCGCTCGCTGGACGTTCGGTTCGACGACTTCATGGCCGACGAGATGGGCACCGCGGAAAGGCTGTACGACGTTGCTGCCGAGCCGCTGACCGACGCGGCCCGCTCGGCGATCTCGACCTATCTGGCCGGCCACCGCAGGGGCAGACACGGCCGGGTCGACACGTCAGCGCAGATGTTCGGACTCGACGCCGACGAGTTGCGCCGGCGCTTCGCGTCCTACACCGACCGCTTCCTCACCTGAACCCGGACGCAGCTCGTGCTGATGACGTAGCTCTTGTTCATTAGGTAAGCCTGCACTAACCTCCCCGGTGGCCTGAACTGGCTCATCGTCGAAGTTCGTGATCAACAGGAGAAACCGTGCAATTGGCCCTACGTGCCGACTCAGACCCGGGCATCTGGTCTGCGCCCACCCCGCCAGCTCGTCGCGACAAGAAGCTGCTCATGGCCGGTGTCGCCCTCGTGGGGGCATCCGCCATCGCGATCAATCCGGCGGCGCCCGCGATGCCCACTGCGGTGCAGGACCGGGCGGTGGAACTGTCCGCCTGGATCGATCCGGTCGGGGTGTGGGGCGACACCATTTCGTCCACGTTCAACAACGTCGTGGCGCGTGGCTCCGATTTGGGCATGGTGACCTTGCCGGCACTGTGGCAGATCGCCACCAGTCCGGTGCTGTACGACGAAGTCGCCAGCATCGTGTTCAACCCGGTACCGGGTCTGACTCAGTTCTTCACCGACCTGCCCGGGTACGCCGAGACGATCGGCAGCGGTTTGTCGGGGTCCGCGGCCGGCGTGACCGAACACTTCAACGAACTGCCCGCCGTCCTGGAGTCGGCGTGGAACAACGTGCTCAACGGTCAGTTCACCATGGCGTTCCGCGATGTGGTGAGCTGGAGCGTCTTCGGCCTCGGCGAGGCCGGCTGGCCGCTGTTCCCGGCCTTCGAGATCCCCGGTGACATCGCGCGCGGCTTCGGCGCAGAGAAGATCGGCGAGGTGCTCGACGCCGTCTTCGTCGGCGGAGGCAACGCCGCCACCGGCTACGCCTATTCGCTTCTGAGCCCGCCGATCACCGCGATGTACCAGTTCACCGACATCCTGAACGTGATCTCCGGGTCGCTCTACGAGGGCGACTGGGAAACCGCGATCAGCGAGGTGATCAACGCTCCGGCCAAGGTGCTCAACGCGTTCCTCAACGGTTACCAGCCCAGCGTCGCCGCCGAGTGGGAGACCTTCCCCGGCCTGTTCAGCGAGGACGGACCCATCGACGCGTTCTTCGTCAAACTGCCGAAGGCGATTGCTGAGATCTTCGCCCCCGCGCAGGACGAAGAAGGCGCCGAGACGGGCGACACCACCGCGGACGTCACGCTGACCTCCGCGTCGTCCACCGAACTGCCGAACGGCGAGTTGATCGCGGTCGACGTCGACAGCGCCACTGAGACGGCCACGGAGGAGCAGGCCACCGAGGGTGCCGCTGAGGAAGGGGCAACCCCTGAGGAGACCACCGAGGAGACTGTGCCCGAGGAGGATCAGGCACCGGTCGTCGACGAAGACACCGTTGACGGCACGACCGAGGTCGACGGCACCACCGAGGGTGACGCCGCGGGCGAAGACGCGACCGAGGACGGGGCCGTCGACGAGGACGCGACGGACGACGATGTCTCTGACGCAGACGTCGTCGAGGAGGACACCACGGACGACGACGCAGTACAGGATGCCGCCGACGAAGCTGGCGACGACGCCACCGATGAGGCGGCCGGCGACGATTCCGGCAGCGACTCCGACGATTCCGGCAGCGCCTCCAGCGGCTCGGATTCCGGCAGCAGTTCGGATTCCGGCAGTTCGGATTCCGGCAGCGACTCCAGCGGCTCGGATTCCAAGAGCGACGACTGAGTCGCCCGCTGACTGACCGGACGGCCCCCTCGGCGACGAGGGGGCCGTTCGCGGTCAGAGGCTAGCCCACCATGCCGAACACCAGGCCGGCCGCCACGCCCATCGCCACGCTGGACCCCGCTGCGACCACCGCAACCCGCGCCGAGACATACTGCGGCGCAGCGCATTCCATGCCCACAGACGGCTGCAGGCACGGCACGATCCAGCGCAGATAGTAGAAGAGGCTGAGCAGCGTGTTGACGAACACCGCGATGGCCAGCCACGCCGCGCCCGCTTCCCACGCTGCGCTGGCGGTCGTCAGCTTGCCGACGAACAGCGCGAGCGGCGGGGTGCCCAGCAGACCGAGCAGCGCGACGATCAGCGCTCCCGTCAACCACGGCTGCGTTCGGCCGATTCCGCGGTAGGCCGACAGCTCCCGCGCGTCCGGCACCGCAGTGGTCACCGCGAAGGCGGCGATGTTGGTCACGGTGTAGCCGGCGAGGTAGAACAGCATCGCCGGAAGTGCCAGATCGCTGCGGCCGGCCGCGGCCACCGGCACCAGCAGGAAACCGACCTGGCTGACCGTCGACCAGCCGAGCAGCCGCCGTGGATCGTCCTGCCAGAAGGCAGCCAGGTTACCCAAAGTCATGCTGGCGACGGCGATCCCGCCGATCAGCCCGGGCCAGGCCAGCCCTCCGGGAAGGATCTCGACCAACCGGTACAGCGCGATCACCGCACCGATCTTGGGCACCGTCGTCACGAACATCGCCACGAAGCCCTGGGCGCCCTGCGCCGCGTCCGGCACCCAGAAGTGCAGCGGCACACCCCCGGCCTTGAACAGCAGACCGGCCACGACGCCCACCGACCCGGCCACCACGATCGGCGCCGGGATCTCACCGAGCAGACCGCGGAGCTCGCCGTACGCGGTGGTCCCGGTCCCACCGAAGAGCAGCGTGACACCGAGCAGCAGCAGAATGCCCGACAACGCCCCCAACAGATACGTCTTCATGGCCGCCTCCGCGGCGACCGGCGACCGGGCCATCCCGATGAGCGCGTAGAGCGGGATGCTGGCCAGCAGGTAGCCGACGGCGAGCACCAGCAGGTCCTGCGCCCCCGACAGCACCAGCACGCCCGCGGTGGCACTGAGCAACAGCGCGTAACTCTCGCTCTCCCGCGCGCTTCCGCTGATCTCCTCACCGGCCACCAGGATCACCAGGGCGGTCGCCACCGGGGCGATCACTCTGACGACGCCGGTGACCGAGTCGACGACGAACGTCCCGGCGAACGCCGCGGAGTCCGACCCGGCCATCTGGACAGCTCCGGCGATCAGCGCACCGATCAGGGCCGCGACCGCGATGACCCGGGTCCACCACAGCCGCCGTCGGGGCAGATACGAGCCGACGATCAAGACCGTCAGTGCCCCGGCGAACACCAGCGCCTCGGGCAGCATCGCCAGCACGTGCACGGCCGTCACCGCCCGATCAGGCCGATGACAGTGTCCGCAGCCGGCTCGATGAGCGCCAACAGCGGCCCCGGCAGCACGCCGATCACGAGCGACAGCGCGAGAAGCGTTGCGGTAGGCACGGTCTCATGAGCACGCAGATCGACGAAACCCTCGCTTCGACCGCCGGCCGGACCGGTGAACACCTGCTGGAACGCACGCAGGAACAGCGCCGCGGTGAGCACGATGCCGGGCAGAGCCACGGCGGTGACCGGCGCCGCGGCGATGCTGCCGGTGAACATCTGGAACTCGGCGATGAAACCGGAGAATCCCGGCAACCCCAGCGACGCGAACGCACCGACAGCGAACAGCGTGGCGAGTTTGGGTGCGGCGCCGGCCAGGCCACCGTAAGCGTCGAGTTCGTAGGTGCCTGCGCGGTCGTACAGCACGCCTGCGAGCAGGAACAGGGCCCCGGTGATCAATCCGTGGCTGACCATCTGCGTCACCGCACCGGTGACGGCGATGGAACGGGCCTCGGCGGTGCTGCCGGCGATCAGCCCGGCCGCACCGAGGGCCATCACGATGTAGCCCATGTGGTTGACAGACGTGTAGGCGATCATTCGTTTGAGGTTCTTCTGCGCCAACGCCACCAGCGCCCCGTAGAGCACCGAGACGATGCCGACGACCACGATCACCCACGCCCAGCTGCGCCACGACTGCGGCAGCATCGGCATCGCGATCCGCACGAAGCCGTAGGTCCCCATCTTCAACAGCACGCCGGCCAGCACCGCCGACCCGATCGCCGGTGCGTCGGTGTGCGCGGGCGGCAACCAGGTGTGAAACGGAAAGGTCGGCGTCTTGACCGCCAGCCCGAGCAGGATCGCGCCGAGCACCAGCCCGCCGGTCACCGGGCTGCCCGCCAGCGGTGTGGCGGCGGTCAGCTCCACCATGTCGAACGTGTGGGGCTGCGCCGCGACGTAGAGGCCGATGAAGCCGACCAGCAACGCGAGCGAGCCGAGGAAGGTGTACAGGAAGAACTTCATCGCCGAGCGGCCCGCCTGGCCATGACCCCATCCCGTGATCACGAAGTACATCGCGACGATCGACAGGTCGAAGAACACGAAGAACAAGATCAGATCGGCGGCCACGAACAGGCCGATGCTCACGCATTGCAGGAACAGGAACAGCGCCGCCTGGGCGCGACTGCGTTCGGAGCCGCGCAGGCTGTAGATCGCGCAGGCGAGGAACAGCACCGCCGTCATGATCACCAGTGGCAAGGACAGGCCGTCGACCCCGACGTGGTAGCTGCTGTTGACACCCGGAATCCACGGAACCTGCTCGTCGAAGGCCAGCTCGCCCGGAGCCGGAGCGGCGTAGGTCACCCAGATACCCAGCGACAGAATCACTTCCGTTGCGGCGACGGCCACCCACAGCCAGCGCGCCGCGGCGTCGGTGATCCGCGGCGCGGCCACGAGAACCGCGGCCGCGGCCAGGGGAAGGAAGACCAGCAAGCTCAGCACGTCATGTCACCACCAGCAGAAGTAGGGCACCGCACATCACCAGAACCACGGCGAGCGCGTAATAGTGATACAGCTGGCCGCTCTGCGGCCTGCGGGCCAGCGCGCCGAGTCGGGCGACCCACGCAGCCAGCGTCTCGACCGCACCGTCGATGCCGCGCAGCTCGAGCCCGTCGGTTCGCCGGGACAGCCGCATCGTGCCGGTCGAGGCTGCCGCGACGGTTCCGTCGAGGACCAGACCGTCGACGCGGGCCGTCCAGCCGGCCATCCGGATCACCGCCGCGCCGAGCGCGTCGGTACCGCGGTCCAGGACCCGGTCGTCGAAGCGGGCCAACGCGGCAGCCACCATTGTCGTCGGCCGCACCACGACGGCGTCTGCGATGCGCTCGAGTCCCAGCCACGCCGCCGCCCAACGTGGTTCGGGCACCCCGAAGCGCAGCACCACCGCGACCACGACCAGGGCGAGTGCGGCCGACGCGACCAACTCGGTGACCGACGACTGCGGCGCTTCGCCGGCGCCGACCACCCGGCCCAACGCCGAGCGCAGCGGCGGGAGCGCCAGCACTCCCGCCACCGCGGCACCGACGGCGAGCACCAGCAGCACGGCACGCTCGCGCAGCGTGAGTCGCGCTGATGTGTCGTCCGGCGCGGCATCACCGGAGCGTCGTTCCGCCTGCCAGATCACCCGCACGATCTTCGCGGCGTAAGCGGCCGACAGCACCGCCGCGAGCAGTCCCGCGCCGTAGAGCCAGGGTGAGCGCGCCAGGGCGGCGGCCAGCACCGCATCCTTGGTGGCCCACAACGACAACGGCGCCACCCCGGCCAGCGCCAACGCGCCGACGGTGGCGGTGGCGCCGAGCAGGGGCCAGCGTCGCCCCGCCCCGGCGAGGTCGGAAAGCTGCTTGCTGCCCAGCAGCGTCAACCACGCACCGGCGGCGAGGAACAGCCCCGCCTTGGTGAAGGCATGGGCGATCAGCTGAGCCGTTCCCCCGCTGACTGCTGCCAGACCCGCGGCCATCACCACGAAACCCAGCTGAGCCGACGTCGACGCGGCGAGCAGCTGTTTGAGGTCACGCTGGGCGAGCGCGACGACCCCGAGCAACACCGCGGTGGCAGCGCCAACGACTACCGCGACGGTGTCCGCCCAGCCCGTCGCGGCCAACAGCGGAGCCACCCGCAGCAGCAGATAGGCGCCCATCGCCACCATCGCCGCGGAATGCAGCAGTGCGCTGACAGGGCTGGGCCCGTGCATCGCCCGCGACAGCCAGAACGAGAACGGCAGCTGTGCCGCCTTTCCGAGGGCGGCGACGAGCACACCGGCGGCGATCGCGTGCCGCCACCCGGCCTCGGCATCGGCGAGGTCGGCCAGCGCGAGACCGGCCCCACCCGCCAGGGCGGCCCCGGCCGCGAGGTAGAGGCCGAGGTCCGCCGAGCGGGTGGTGACGAACGCGACGAGCCCGGCCGACACCCGGCTGTGCTCACGCCACCGGAAACCGATCAGGACATAGGAGGCCGCGCCCATCACCTCCCAGGCCAGCAGCAGCGCCGGCATCGTCGACGCGGTGGCCGTCAGCATCGCCGCCGCGGCGAACACCAGCATCGCGCCGTGGAACCGTCCGCGTGCCAACGTGCGATCCGCGCCTGCGAACACCAACACCAGTACGGTCACCGCAGCGATCGCGGGTGTGACGACCGCGGCCAGGCCGTCGACGCGCAGACCGAAGTCGGCTCCCGCGACAAACGGCACCGACACCGTGGGGCGGGCGACCGCACACCCCAGCGAGAGTCCCAGCACCAGCGCGGAGACCAAGACGGAGACCACACCCCACGCCCGTCCGGACCGCGCACCCCACAACGGGCCCGACAGCAGCGCGGTGCCCGCGACCGCGGGCGCGAGGACCAGCGCCCACAGCATGGCTTCGCCAGCGGTCATTGCGGCATCACCCGGACAGGTCGGTGGCCATGTCGGTCATGTCTGCCTGCCGGTCCCGGTGCAGCATCGTCGCGACCGCGAATCCCATGGCCATCTCGACGGTCATCGCCGCGATGACCACCAGTAGGAGCACCTGCCCGGTCGGATCGGGTGCCAGGAACCACCAGAACGCGGCGCCGGCCAGGATGACGGCGTTGATCATCAGTTCCAGTCCCATCATCACCATGACGACGACCTGCTGCGACAACGCACCATAGAGGCCGACGGAGAAGATCGCGGCCGCGACGATCAGCACGGTCTGCAGCGTCATCGCCCCACCCCACCCGGCTGGGGGTCACGGGCCGGGCGCTGAGCGAGATCGTCACCGAACCGGTCGTAGCGGGTGCGCCGGCTGGCCAGCACCACCCCGGCGATGATGGTGGCCACCATCACCGGGCTGACGACGATCATCACCAGCATCTTCGAGTCCATCAGCGCCTCCCCCAGGGCGGCCGTGACGTCGGGGGCCGGCACCCCGCGCCGGGCCGGCCAGTCCACCAGCAGCACACCGGCCGACAGCACCGCGAAGACCGCGATCGCGATTGCCAGCGACAGACGTTTGCCGTGCACCATGCTCATCGGCATCAGTGCGGGGTTCATCCCCATGAACATCACCATGTAGACCGCCATGACGGCCATCTCCATGACCATCATCAAGATCACGATGACCCCGATGTAGTTCTGCTGCATCAGCAGCACGACGACACCCACCGCCACGAACGACGCCGCCAACGCATAGGTGGCCCGGGCCATCGAGTTCACCCAGAACACCGCGGCACCGGCCGCGACGGCGATCACCGCCGTCAACCAGAAGACGATGTGTGTGATCATGATCAGCCCCTCCACACGGCGACGACAGCGACGACGAGGTCTTGCAGAACCACCGCGGGCAGCAGCACCAGCCACCCGAACTCCAGGAACTTGTCCGGCCGCACCGTCGGTATCCGCTGTTTGGCCCACACCAGGACGGTCAGAACGGCCACCGTCTTGACGATGGTCCACAACCAGTCCGGCAGCAACGGGCCGGCACCGCCGCCGAGGAACATCGGTACGGCGAAAGCGGCACCCGCAGCCAGCAACGCGTAGCGGCCTGCTTCGAAGAGCAGCCGGTCCGCCCCCGACAACTCGGCGGTCACCCCGCCGGCGATGTCGTCACCCCGCGCAACACGGAACGGTCCTGACACCGAGAAAGCCACCACGCCAATGCAATACACCACGAATGCGACCGGCATCCACACGACGAACCACAGGTCCTGCTGAGCGGCGGCGACGGTGCCGACCCGTAGGCTCTGCGCAGCGATGGCCGGTGCCACCAACGCGAACATCAGCGGCAGCTCGTAGCCGAGGGCATGGGCCAGAAACCGGTACCCACCGACCAGCGGGTGTACCGCATTCGGCCCCCACCCCGCCATCCATACCAGGGCCCACACCATGACGTCGACGGCGTTGAACCACACGACACCGACGTCGAGATCCAGCAGGGTCCACCCGCCCAGCGGAATGACGGTGACCATCAGCAGAGCCGCGGCGAGCATGCCGGTGACGCCGATGCGTCCCAGGATGCGGTCGGCGGCCACGGTGCCGCGGCGGGCCTGGCGCATCAACCGGGCCGCCTCCGACCACGGCGCGATCAGCGCGGTCCGGACGGGCGCGGACGCGTTCAGCCCGGCGGTGAGCCCGGCGGCGTACCACGCGAGTGCGGCCAGCAGCACCGCCGCGAGAGGTGTCCAGGCGGCGGACACCGGAATGATCGACGGTTCCGTCATCGTGTCCCGTGTCCCGCCGCCTCGATGCCCAGGCCGGCGATCACCACACGCGCAGCCGCGACGTCGAGCCCGGCCACGAGGTCGGGCAGCGACCCGAGGATGTCGGCGTCGATGACCTCCGGAGCGACGTTCTCTCGGGCATGGGTGATCCGCCGCAGCAGCCGGTCATGGGCATCGCCGACCCACGTCGCAGGTAGGCCGCGGCTTCGCAGATCCTCGGGGCTCAGGGTCGCCAACCCGCGCAGTGACCAGCGCAGCACGTGGGATCCACGCACTGCCAGTTCCAGGTCGTCCAGCAGCGCCGTCGTCTCGGCCGGATCGGTGTCGGCGAGCAGCGCGTCGCGCGCCCGGCGGGCGCGTTCCGCCGCACCCGGCCAGCCGGCGAGGTCCAGCACGTCGAGAATGTGGTCACACTGTCTGGCCGCCGACGCCTTGCCTCCGGTTGCGGCCGAATAGTGCCCGGCGTCCAGGCTTACGGCTTCGGCACCGGCGATGACGTCACCGTGCAACTCGCATCGCAACACGAAGCCACCCGGCCAGCGCGGCAGAATAGGACCCAATCTGACGTGCAGGACGTCCATCTCGAGCCCGTCGCGGTCCTCGGCCCCCTCGGCGAGCGGTATCCCGGCGGGGGCCATGTCCGAGTGGGACTCCATGTGCGACTCCCCCGAATCCTCGTCGCCTCGAGGAGGTCCGGGCTCACGCGGATCGTCGCGGTGGGTGTCGCGCAGCGCGGCGATGGCATCGTCGAGCGCGGGCCCGATGCCGTCACCGTCGGTCACCGGCGTTCGAACCCGGGGGCCGGGCATCTGATCCCACACCACGTCGACGGCCGAGGACAGCTGCGGACCCGGCTGACCGCACACGGCCAAGATGTCGGCGTCGGCCGGCGAGGATGCGACCGGCCAGTCCCTCACTGCCAGTTCGTGATCCAGCAGTGCGCGCAACCGCCACTGACCCGGCACCTCGACGGGAAGCACATGCGGCCGTCGCACCGCCCAGCGCACCACGAGATCCCTCACGCCCACCGCAGCGCCCCCTCCCGCCATGCCCACACGACGGCAACGAACAGAGCCGCGAGGAATGCGAACATCTCGACGATCGCCGAGACGCCGAGTTCGGCGACGACCACGGCCCACGGATACATGAACAACATCTCCACGTCGAAGGCCAGAAACACCAACGTGGCGGCGTACCAGCGCACGTGATACCGCGACAACGCATGCTCTTGGGGTAACCACCCGGACTGGAACGGCAGCCGGGTCAGGGAGGGTGATCCGGACACCACGCGGTTGGCGCTGTACACGACGGCGACGGTGATCGCCCAGATCGCCAGCACCCACGCCACGGTCTCGAACACGAACGCTTCCCCTGCCTCGACGCTTCGGTCACCCTACGTCGCATCCGTCATGCAGCGGCAGCACGACGCGGACAGTCGGGAGCCATATTGCCGCTGGAGCCGGCTCTAAACCCGCTTCAGACCGTGGCGGGTAGCGCTGAGCCGGTGGCCAGTTCTGCGTACTGACGCATCAGGCGTAGCGCGGTGGCCCGGTCCACCTGAGGGTCGCGCGCGACGATGCGGTAACCGAGGTAGTCCTCCATCGACATCAGCGTCATCGCGATATCTTTGGCAGGACTGTGTAATTCGAATACACCGGCGGCGGCCCCCCGCTTCAGCAATTCGGTGTAGAGACCGACCTGCCGGTGGTAGATGCCCTGCACGTCGCTCCGCCGATCCAGCTCGAAACCCGCAGCCAGGACGGCCCGCCAGATGGCACGCCATTCCGCGTCCTCCGGTCCGGCGGGGAGGCCGGCGGCGATCGTCATGGCGAGTTGCGCCGCGGGGTCATGGGTCTCGTCGCCCAGCCGCAGGCGTTCCTCGAAGAAGCGGACGTCGGAGCGCAACGCGAGCTCGGACAGCAACTGCGTCATGTCCTTGAAGTAGTACCGCACCGCGTTGGTGGTCAGGCCGAGTTCGGCCGCGACGTCGGAGAGCTTGAGGGTGGCCAGGTCGTGGCGCTCGATGAGGGCGATCGCGGCGTCCATGATGTCGCGGCGTCGCTCCGCCTGCCGGTTCGGTCGCCCCACCCCGCATCACCTCCCTTGCCCGCTGCGGTCCACCCAATTTTGCCCGTTCTGTTGCGCGCCGGGTCACACGGGCGCATAGTTCTTTTCCAAACATGAAAAAAACTAGCGGAGAACGAGCGGTAGCGATGCGGGCCAGAGACCTCGGCGTGGTCATCGGGGAACATCCCCCGGGACCGGACAACGCCATCACCGACGTCGCCGGCGTGCGCGTCGGACACACCACGCTGCAGGCGGACGAAGCCAGCGCCGTGCGCACCGGAGTGACGGTGGTCGTGCCGCACGACGACATCTGGACCGAGCCGGTGTTCGCGGGCTCGCACCGCCTCAACGGAAGCGGCGAGATGACCGGTCTGGACTGGATCCGGGAGTCGGGCGAGCTGACGACCGCCATCGGGCTGACGAACACCCACAGCGTGGGGGTGGTCCGCGACGAGCTGGTGGCAGCCCAGGTTCGCGCGCGCGGTGAAGGAACGTACTGGTCACTGCCCGTCGTCGGCGAGACCTACGACGGATTGCTCAACGACATCAACGGCTTTCACGTGCGTCCCGACCATGTTCGGGCCGCGCTCGACCAGGCCACCGACGCGCCGCCGGCAGAGGGCAACGTAGGCGGCGGCACCGGGATGATCTGCCACGGATTCAAGGGCGGCATCGGCACCGCCTCGCGCGTGACGGATACCGCCACCGGCCGATACACCGTGGGCGTGCTGGTGCAGGCCAACCACGGTCGGCGCGAACGACTCCGGATCAACGGCGTTGCCGTCGGCGAGCTGATCACCGGGGACGACGTCCCCCTGCCCCAGCTGCCCGCCCGCTACGAACCCGGGTCCGGCTCGATCATCGTCGTCGTCGCCACCGACGCCCCACTGCTCCCCCACCAGTGCACGCGGCTGGCGCAGCGGGCCGCACTCGCGGTGGGGCGGCTCGGGGGCACCGGCGAGCAGTACAGCGGCGACCTGATGCTCGCGTTCGCCACCGGCAACCGCGGCATCCCGCCGTATGCGTGGGACGAGGACACCGCGGTCGCCCGCCCCGAGGTACCGCTGCGCATGGTCGCCCCGCAGCTGATGACCCGGCTGTTCGACCTCACGATCGAAGCCACCGAGGAGGCCATCGTCAACGCGCTGGTCGCCGCCACCACCATGACCGGCCGCAACGGTTTCACCGTCCACGCACTCGACCACGACCTGCTGCGCCGAGCCCTGTCCATCCCGCCCCGTCCACCCCAGGAGACCCCGTGACCACCAACCCGTCCGCGATCCCCTCCACGACCTCGTCCACATCGCAAGGGCGGAGGTTGCGCGGCCACCTGGGCCCGGTCGGCATCGTGTTCATGGTCGTCGCGGCAGCCGCCCCTCTCACGGTCATCGGCGGCAACATGCCGCTGGCCATGGGACTCGGCAACGGGGCAGGCGCGCCGGTCGGATTCGCCATCGCCGCGCTGGTGCTGCTGGTCTTCAGCGTCGGATTCGTCACGATGACGCCGCACGTTCCCGAGGCCGGTGCCTTCTTCTCGTATGTCACCGTCGGCCTGGGCCAGCGCATGGGCAAGGGCATCGCGGTCGTCGCACTCATCGCCTACACCGCCATCCAGATCGGCATCTACGGCTACATCGGCTGGGCCATCTCCGACACCGTCGCCCACTACAACGGACCGGTGATTCCCTGGCCCGTCTACTCGTTCGCGGTCCTGGCGATCGTGGCGGTGCTGGGCTACCGCCACATCGAGTTGAGCGCCAAGGTTCTCGGCGTCGCGCTGACCCTCGAGATCGGCGTCGTGGTGCTGCTCGACGTGCTGATGGTCGCCGATCCCGGTCCCGCCGGCGTCACCTTCGCCTCGTTCGACCCGGCCGTGTTCAGCCAGGGCACCATCGGTATCGCCATCCTGTTCGCGCTGACGGGTTTCATCGGCTTCGAGGCGACAGCGGTGTTCCGCGACGAGGCGCGCGACCCGGAGCGCACCATCCCCCGCGCCACCTACGCCGCGGTGCTGATCATCGGAGCCTTCTACGCGATCACCGTGTGGGCCTTCGTCGTCGCGATCGGTCCGGACCAGGTCACCGGCGTCGCGCAGCAGACCCTCGACGGTGAGGGCAACATGCTGCTGGACACCACCGGTGCCACCATGGGGTCACTCGGGCGCGATGTCGTCAACGTCCTGCTGCTCACCAGCCTGTTCGCCTGCGTGCTGTCCTTTCACAACGTCATCGCCCGCTACCAGTTCGTGCTGGCCCGCAAGGGGCTGCTGCCTGCGCGGCTGGGCGCGGTGCACGACGACCACGATGCACCGTCCTTCTCCTCGGTCGTGCAGACCATCACGGCCACGGTGATCGTCGCCGTGCTCGCTGTGCTGGGTATCGATCCGCTGGTCGGTGTCTTCGGCTCGATGGCAGGCGTGGCCACCGTAGGCATGGTGACGCTCATGCTCACAACGTCGGTCGCGGTCCTGGTCTTCTTCCTGCGCCACCCTGACCGGGCCGCGGGCCGGGTGTTCAGGACGCGCATCGCACCGGCACTGGCGGTCCTGGGCCTGCTGGCCAGTCTGTGGCTGGTGCTGTCCAATTTCACGCTGGTCACGGGCGGCAGCGTGACGCTGAGCGCGATCCTGGCGGCGATCCCGTTCGTCGGCTTGGTCGTCGGGTTCCTGGCCTGGCGCCCGTCGCAGCCCCTGTCAGCGTCGGGCCCCGACACCGCGCGCGTCGAGGATCATCAGCGCGACGTGCAATGACGTCATCGACTCACCGTCGTCGAGATCAACTCCGAGTGCGGTGCGGATGGCCGCGAGACGTTTGTAGAGCGCAGGCCTGCTCATGTGCAGGCGCTCGGCGAGTGCCGCCTTGTTCCCGGCCAACCGCAGGTACTCGCGCAGCACGGTGAGCTGGTCGGGCGTCGCCTCGGTGTCGTTGTCCAACAAGGCTTTCAGCTCGGTTTCAGCGAAGCGCTGCAGCCGATCGTCCTCACGCAACAGCGTCACCAGCCCACGCAGCCGGACGTCGGAGGCACGGAAGTACGCCCGTCCGCCGGTCGGCATCGCCAGCGCGACCTCGGCAACGTGAGCGGACTCGGCGAGCGCAGCGACAGCGTCGGTGACCTGCTCGGCGGGCGATCCCACCGCCAGCACGGACTCGGATCCGTCGACGCGACGCACCTCCTCACGCAGCGTGACGCCGAGCGCTGCGAGCGCCTTCTCCGCGCCGTTTCCGCGGGAATCCTTCAGCGCGAGAACCGCTCCCACTTCGCCGTCGCCCTGCAGGGAGAACAGGGCCGAATGGCCACCGGCGTTCACCGTATGCGCGACCGTGTCGAGCAGCGCGATGTTCCGTCGATGGTCGGCGACCGGATCGGTCGGGATGTGGGGTCGAACCGCTCGGACCGTCACGGGCACATAGCTGGCCGCCCGGCGCAGACCGAGCGCCTGGGCACGAGCCGCGACATCCCGCTCGTCGGTGATCCGGCCGCGCATGACGTCATCGATCAGCCCGCTCTGGGCCTGATGCTGCAATCCCGTCCTGTCCTGCTCGATCATCCGGTGCATGGCCAGCGCGGCGGCGGCGCGTTCGAGCACCATCCGCGCCCGCGTCGGTTCGCTCGGCGCCCGGGGCACGACGAGACGGCCCCATTCCTGCGATCGCGGACCCACACCGGTGACCGCCCAGGGTTCGGCATGTGCCCCTGCCGGGCTGCGCCGGGACCGGCGCTCCCAGTCGTCGAGCAGGTCGGCGGGGATCGTCGCCGACGCCGCGATCGCTTGATGCGAGAGGTCTTCGAGCACCACCGGCTCGGCGAGCATGCGCGCCGCGGCGTCGACGATGCCGTTGATCGATGCCCGTTTCATGCTCAGCTCGGTGAACGTCTCGTGCACCCGACGGTCGAAGGCGACCTCGTCGTACTGCTCGGCCACGAGCTTGCGGTGCACGGCCTCGGTGACCTCGACGAACCTGACCCGCCGATGCAGCACGACCAGCGCAAGCCCGAGTTCCTCGGCGGTGGCGCCGGTCTGGCTGGGCAGTGTGGAGACCTCCGTGCCGACCTCCACGATCACCCCGACGGCACCGGCTTCGGCCAGTCCACTCAGGTAGAGCCGTGGCGAGCGGGCGAGTGCGGCGCCGGTGGTCAGCACGAGCTCGCCGCCCTGTAGGAGCGTGGACAGATCGGCCAGGTCGCTGACGTGCACCCAGCGGATCGGGTGGTGCCAGCGGCATCGGCTCAGCACCTCGGGGTTGCCGCGTTGCACGACCGGCAGCGCGACGACCTCGGCCACAGTCAACGGCATTGACACAGTGTAAATGTTCAGCCCAAATTCGAAGCGATCTGTCACCATCGTCGCCGATCGGCAGGCGTCACGATTGAAGCAAAGTCCGAGTAGACGACAGGAAGGCGTGCGCCGTGGCTCCCCAGGTGATTTCCCATTGGGTCGACAACGAGGTTTTCACCGGGTCGTCGGGTGGCACCGCGCCGGTGACGAACCCGGCCACCGGGGAGGTGAGCGGGCAGGTGGCGCTGGCCAGCGTCGAGGATGCGCGTGCGGTCATCGACGCTGCCGCCGCGGCGTTCCCGGATTGGCGCGACACCTCGCTGGCCAAGCGCACCGCGGTGCTGTTCCGCTTCCGCGAACTGCTCAACGAGCGCAAAGACGAGCTCGCCGCGATCATCACCGCCGAACACGGCAAGGTGCTTTCCGACGCCCTCGGCGAGGTGTCGCGCGGCCAGGAAGTCGTCGAGTTCGCCTGCGGCATCCCGCACCTGCTCAAAGGCGGCTACACCGAAAACGCCTCCACCAACATCGACGTGCACTCCATCCGCCAACCCCTGGGCGTGGTCGGGATCATCTCCCCGTTCAACTTCCCGGCCATGGTGCCGATGTGGTTCTTCCCCCTGGCCATCGCCTGCGGCAACACCGTCGTGCTCAAGCCCTCGGAGAAGGACCCGTCGGCGGCGTTGTGGCTGGCCGAGCTGTGGAAGGAAGCCGGGCTGCCCGCCGGGGTGTTCAACGTCCTGCAGGGCGACAAGACCGCCGTCGACGAACTGCTGACCAATCCGGCGGTCAAGTCGGTGTCGTTCGTCGGCTCCACGCCGATCGCCCAGTACGTGTACGCCACCGGCACCGCGGCGGGCAAGCGCGTCCAGGCCCTCGGCGGAGCCAAGAACCACGCGGTGATCCTGCCTGACGCCGACCTCGATCTGGCCGCTGATGCCATGGTCAACGCCGGGTTCGGCTCCGCGGGCGAGCGCTGCATGGCCATCTCTGCCGCGGTCGCGGTCGGGCCGATCGCCGACGACCTGGTCGCCAAGATCGCCGAACGCGCCGCCACCATCAAGACCGGCGACGGCACCAAAGACTCCGACATGGGCCCGCTGGTTACCCAAGCCCACCGCGACAAGGTCGCCTCCTACATCGACGCCGGCGAAGCCGACGGGGCCAAGGTCGTCCTCGACGGCCGCCAGGTCACCCCCGACGGCGGCCAGAACGGCTTCTGGCTCGGGCCCACCCTGCTCGACAACGTCACCCCGGCCATGAGCGTCTACACCGACGAGATCTTCGGCCCCGTGCTGTCGGTGGTGCGCGTGGACACCTACGACGAGGCCCTGGAGCTGATCAACACCAACCCCTACGGCAACGGCACCGCCATCTTCACCAACGACGGCGGCGCGGCGCGGCGGTTCCAGAACGAGGTGCAGGTCGGCATGGTCGGCATCAACGTCCCCATCCCCGTACCCATGGCTTACTACAGCTTCGGCGGATGGAAGAACTCCCTGTTCGGCGACAGCCACGCCCACGGCATGGACGGTGTGCAGTTCTTCACCCGCCAGAAGGCCATCACCACCCGCTGGCTCGACCCTTCTCACGGCGGGCTCAACCTCGGTTTCCCCACCAACTGACCCCCTTGCACCGCGAGCGCGCGCGTCTGTACGCCGACACGCCGTAATCTGTGGCATTGAGCGCGCGCTCGCCCGGCACGAACGGAACGGAACCCACGCAGTGACAACCACCTTCGAAGCTCTGCCCACCGGCGAGGACCTCGACACCGCGATCGCGCGCGGGCAGCGGGCCTACGAGCTGGATCGCAAGCACGTCTTCCATTCGTGGTCGGCGCAGGCACAGATCAAGCCGATGACCGTGCTCGCCGCCCAGGGCTCCTACTTGTGGGACGGTGACGGCAACAGGCTGCTCGACTTCTCCTCGCAGCTGGTGAACACCAACATCGGTCACCAGCATCCGAAAGTCGTTGCCGCCATTGCCGAACAGGCCGCCAAGCTGTGCACGATCGCACCCCAGCACGTGAACGACGCCCGGTCCGAGGCGGCGCGGCTGGTCGCCGAACGCACCCCGGGTGATCTGAACCGGATCTTCTTCACCAACGGTGGCGCCGATGCCGTCGAGCACGCGGTGCGCATGGCGCGGCTGCACACCGGCCGCTACAAGGTGCTCTCGCGCTACCGCTCCTACCACGGCGGCACCGACACGGCGATCAACCTGACCGGCGATCCGCGCCGCTGGCCCAACGACTACGCCAGCTCCGGGGTGGTGCATTTCAACGGACCGTTCCTGTACCGGTCGACGTTCCACTCCGAGACCGAGGAGCAGGAAACCCAGCGCGCGCTCGAGCACCTCGAGCGGCTGATCCAGATGGAAGGCCCGGACTCGTTCGCGGCCATCATCCTGGAGTCGGTGCCGGGCACCGCGGGCATCATGGTGCCCCCGCCCGGCTACCTGGCCGGTGTGCGCGAGATCTGCGACCGCTACGGCATCGTGTTCATCGCCGACGAGGTGATGGCCGGATTCGGCCGCACCGGAAAGTGGTTCGCGATCGACAACTTCGACGTGGTGCCCGATCTCATCACCTTCGCCAAGGGAGTGACGTCCGGCTACATCCCGCTCGGCGGGGTCGCCATCAACGAAGCCATCTACTCGACGTTCGCCGACCGGGCTTATCCGGGCGGGCTGACCTACTCCGGCCACCCGCTGGCGACCGCCTGTGCCGTCGCCACCATCACCGCGATGGAAGACGAAGGCATGGTGGACAACGCCGCCCGCATCGGCACGGACGTGCTGGGGCCCGGTCTGCGCGAACTCGCCGCCCGGCATCGCAGCGTCGGGGAGGTCCGCGGCCTCGGAGTGTTCTGGGCGATCGAGCTGGTGGCCGATCAGAAGACGCGGGAACCGTTGGCGCCGTACGGCGGTTCCAGCCCGGCCATGGCCGCGGTGCTGGCCGCATGTAAGTCCGGCGGGCTGCTGCCGTTTGCGAATTTCAACCGCATCCACGCGGTGCCGCCGTGCAACGTGACCGACGACGAGGTGGCCGAGGGGCTGCGCATTCTCGACTCTGCCCTCACTGTCGCCGACGAGCACGCGGTCTGATCTGAGCTGTTTGGTTGCCTGAACCAAGCTGATTCAACGCGCCGCGTCGTCGCCTAAGCAGTGAGAAAGGCGATCCAACGCGCACCGTTCCGCCGCCCACCCAGGGTGAGGGTGACGTCGCACCCGGTGATGTGCGGGCGCGCAGTGCGCGGTCGCGTTCGTGTTCCACACCGCACCAGACCGGCGCGAGGTCGACATCGCCTCTCGCCAGAGGCTCCCCTCACCAATAGGCCCGCATACCTTCCTCAGAGCTCTGTCCTGCCAGAGCACCACACCCCTCGGCCGGCACCCGTTTTTGTCGGTGGTCGAATGTATGTTCGAATCATGTCGGGTGTGGTGTTGTCGGACGCGGTCGCGGCGGTGCGCGCCGCGGTCGACGCCGCGGCCG
>MDTD01172457.1_pt1 | contig 21820 bp, 20 predicted proteins | sample 811221 | NCBI WGS metagenome assembly MDTD01 (sample SAMN05326646, study PRJNA326480) | marine metagenome | isolation source: seawater | place: Pacific Ocean: South West | collected 2011 | reverse complement strand
TTTCGGTTACTTTAGCTGCTAAGCAGCTGCAGCAACCGGAGCGTAGTTGTCGTTTGCAACTATAAATTAGCCCGATATCGGTGGTACAATGCCGGGTAAAAGTTTTATTTTTATTACTCACGTCGATCCTATTTCACCCCCATGAGTATTTTGGTGGAGGTGCCGGGTACCGCCCCCGGGTCCGCATAGCTTATTTTATAAAATGTTTATTACCATAGTCTAAAAAGACAAGATAAATATATATTAGTTTCAAAAAATATTAAAGAGCAATGACAATTAATATAGTTTTTGTTATTAATGTTTAGAGGTTTTAAATGATACAATATTTAGATTTATTAAAAAATGTTTTTGATTATGGAATAATCAAAAATGATAGAACAGGTGTTGGGACAAAATCAATTTTTGGGTGGCAAATGAGATTTGATTTAAGCAAAGGCTTTCCGCTTTTAACTACAAAAAAACTTCATGTCAAATCAATTATTCACGAGCTTTTGTGGTTTGTAAAAGGAGATACAAATATAAAATATTTGAATGATAATAATGTACACATTTGGGATGATTGGGCAGATGATAAGGGTGATTTAGGTCCAGTCTATGGAAAACAATGGCGTTCATGGGAAAATAATGGGGTTACAATTGATCAGTTGAAAAATGCAATTGAATTAATAAAAAAAGATCCAAGTTCAAGAAGAATCATTGTTTCCTCATGGAATCCAGTAGATGTATCAAAAATGGCTTTACCTCCTTGTCACTGCTTGTTTCAATTTAATGTATTAGGTGACAAACTTTCTTGTCAACTTTACCAAAGAAGTGCAGATATATTCTTAGGAGTTCCATTCAACATTGCTTCATATGCTCTTCTTACTCATATGATAGCAGATGTAACAAATTTAAATGTAGGTTATTTTGTTCATACGCTTGGGGACGCCCACTTATATCTCAATCATCAGGAACAAGCTAAAGAACAATTAACAAGACAACCCAAAGATCTACCGAGATTGATTATTAATAAAAAAAGAAAAAATATTGATGATTTTGAGTTTACTGATTTTTTATTTCAAAACTATGCCCCTGAACCACATATAAAAGCCCCTATAGCAATTTAATTGAATGGAAATTATTAAAAAAAATAAATTTCTAATATCCACAATTGTAGCTGTTTCCAATGATTTTATAATTGGTGATGGTAATAGAATGTTATGGCATTTGCCAAATGATTTAAAAAGATTAAAATCTATAACTTTTGGTAATCCATTGATAATGGGAAGAAAAACTTTCGACAGTATTGGAAAACCTTTGCCAGGAAGAGCTAACATTATTCTGACTAATAAGAGGGATCTTAAAGATAACATTAAATATGAAAAATATTTTGTTAAAAATTTTGAAGAAGCAGTAATTAAAGCCAACAATTGGATTATAAAAAAATTTAAAAAAAGTGAATATAGTAAAAAAAGAATTTTTATATTTGGGGGAGGTGAAGTATATAAATTAGCTTTGAATTTTTGTAGTCGTATTGAACTCACTTTAGTTGATGTTTACCTAAAAAAAGGAGTTTCATTTCCACGCATAGATGAAAAAAAATGGAATAAAAAATTAATAGAGGAAATTGAAGGAACTGATAATTACCCATCTCATTCTTTTTGGACTTATAGCAGAAAAAAAATTAAATTTTGATTTTTCCCAATACTTTTTGCCCAATATCTGAAAAAGATTTAAAAACAATATCACTTTGATTATTATTTACAATAGGATGATTAACATTATAATTTTTACTTAAATTTTCACTTATTGGGATTTCTCCTAATACTTCTATCCCAGTATTTATAGTAAGTTGCTGAGTTGATTGTTTTCCAAAAATATAGTGTTTATTTTTGCATTCTTTACAAATAAAGTAACTCATATTTTCAACTAATCCTAAAATTGGTAAATTAACTTTCCTAAACATATTTATTCCTCTTATAACATCTAGCAGAGATAATTCTTGAGGCGTGGTTATTATTAAAGCACCAGTAACATCAATTTTTTGAGAAATTGTTAATTGCACATCTCCGGTTCCTGGGGGAGTGTCGATAATTAACACATCTAGCTTTCCCCAAGATACATCTCTTAATAATTGTGTAACTGCCTTGATGACCATTGGCCCTCTCCAAACATTTGCTGTATCTTCTGGTATTAAATAGCCTATTGACATTGTTTTAAGACCATTGATTACTACTGGTAAGAAATTCTTGTTTTCAATTTTAGGCTTTTCAGTTGTATTTAATAATTTTGTTAGACTCGGGCCATATACATCAGCATCAAGTAGACCCACATCCAATTTTAATTGTTGAAAAGTTAATGCCAAGTTGAGGGCAAACGTTGATTTCCCAACACCACCTTTACCACTTGCTACCAGGATAACGTATTTAGCAAATTTTGGTATTTTTAAAAATTTATTTAATTCATTATTTTCCATCAGGTTATAATAATAATAATATATGTTATATAAATTAAAAAAATAAAAAATTAAGGTTGAAATTTTTTTATTGAACCAAATATATAAGTTTCATAGATCTATGTCAGGTGCAAAAATGAATAATAACTCAGGCCCTTGGGGCAACAATGATAATAATCAAAATCCTTGGGGAAGAAGACCAAACAATCAAACACCCCCCGATGTAGACGAGATTATTAAAAATAGTAAAGACAAATTCAAAAAATTTATGCCATCAAAATTTGGAGGTGGAAAAGGTTTTTCTATTATTTTTCTAATATTAATCGGATTATGGCTGGCGACAGGCATATATAGAGTAAATCCACAAGAACAAGGTGTTGTTTTAAGATTTGGTGAATGGGTAAGAACAACTGACCCAGGTTTGCACTATCATTTACCTTCTCCAATAGAAAAAGTAATAACGCCTGATGTAACAAGGGAAAATAAAATAGAAATTGGTTACAGAGCTTTCGGAGGCGGGAACTCTAATCGGAGAGATGTCCCTGACGAGTCAAAAATGATAACCGGCGATGAAAATAATATAGATATAGATTTTGTAGTATTTTGGAAAATCTCTGATGCTGGTAAATATCTATTTAATCTTCAAGATCCCCCAGAAACTGTGAAAGTTGCTGCTCAATCTATAATGAGAGACATAATAGGTCAAACTAAGATCCAAAAAGCTCTTACAGAAGGTAGACAAAATATCCAATTAAAAGCTAAATCTTTGCTTCAAGAACTATTAAACTTATATGAGGCAGGTGTTGAGATTAGAGATGTTCAATTATTATCAGTTGATCCACCTCAAGAGGTTATTGATGCTTTTAATGATGTTCAAAGAGCTCGGCAAGATAGAGACACACTTATAAACGAAGCTCAAGCTTTTAGAAACGACATTGTTCCTAGAGCACGAGGTGAAGCCGCCCAAATGATTAACCAAGCTCAAGCTTATGAAAGTGAAGTTGTAAATAGAGCCAAAGGTGATACTGATAGATTTATGTCAATATACAGTAGTTATAAGGTTGATCCCGATGTTACAAGGTCAAGAATTTATTTAGAAACAATGGAAAAGGTCTTATCAAACGTTAATAAAATAATTATGGATAAATCGTCTAGTTCTTCTGGGATTGTACCATATTTGCCTATAGATAAACTTCAAAATAAAGGAACAAAATAATGAGTAATACTAAAATTTTGACATATACTTTTGGGATCATAACTTTATTTTTTATTTATAGTTCTTTTTTTACAGTTGATCAGACAAAACAAGCTATTGTACTTCAGTTTGGAGAACCCAAAAGAGTTGTAAACAAACCTGGTTTAAACTTTAAGGTTCCATTTATTCAAGATGTAACATATTTTGAGAAAAGAGTTTTATCTCTTGTTTCTAGCGATTCTGAAGAAGTTATATTGTCCGATCAAAAGAGATTAGAAGTTGATACTTATTCAAGATTTAAAATAATTGATCCTCTATTGTTTTATCAAACAGTCAGAAACGAAACAGGTGCAAGACAAAGATTAGAATCAATTATTGATTCTTCTGTGAGAAGAGTATTGGGTAAATTAGAACTTGTGTCTATCTTATCTGATGCTAGACAGAACATTGTTGATGATATTGGTACTGAAGTTAATCAAATAGTAAAAAGGTTAGGCATGCAAATAATTGATGTTAGAATAAGGCGTGCTGATTATCCTGAGGCTACTAGCCAAAATATTTTTAATAGGATGAGGTCTGAAAGAGAACAAGAGGCAAAAGAATTTAGAGCGCAGGGTGCAGAAGAGGCTCAAAAAATAAGATCAGATGCTGAGAAACAGAAAACAATTTTGATTGCTGAAGCTAAACGTAAAGCCGAAGCTATTAGAGGTAATGGGGATGGTCAGGCAATAAAAATATATGCTGACGCTTTTGGTAAAGATGCAAAATTTTTTAAATTTTATAGATCAATGCTCGCATATGAAAAAACATTCGTAGATAAGGACACTACAATGATTTTATCACCTGAAAGTGAGTTTTTTGATTTCTTTTCAGATAAAAAGGGAAATTAATATTTCTTTTTTCTAACATATTTATGACATTTTTTATTAGTCTAACTATTCCATTACTTGAAGGATATATATGATTATTAATAATACACTTAAATTTATTTTATTAACTGCCATTATAATATTTTCGTCTGCGTGTTATGCAAAGAAAGCACCAGAAAGCTTTGCTAATTTAGCTGAAGTTTTAAGTCCCTCTGTAGTTAATATTTCAACAACTACTATTATAGAAGATAGAAAAAATAATATTCCAAATTTCCCACCTGGATCACCATTTGAGGAATTTTTTAAACAGTTTCAAGAACCTAATCAAGGTAAACGAAGAGCGCAATCGCTGGGCTCAGGTTTTATAATTGATAAAAAAGGTTATATCATCACTAACAATCACGTTATTGATAATGCTGATAAAATTATGGTTATTCTACACGATGATCAATCTTTTGAAGCAGAGGTTGTTGGCAAAGATCCAAAAACTGATGTTGCGTTATTAAAAATTAACCCAAAAAATAAAAATCTAAAAGCAGTTAAATTTGGTGACTCAGATGATTTAAGAGTAGGTGATTGGGTAATGGCTATTGGAAATCCATTTGGCTTTGGAGGCACAGTAACAGCCGGAATTGTATCTGCTAGGGGCAGAAACATAGGTGGTTCGTATGATGATTATATCCAAACTGATGCATCGATTAATAGAGGTAATTCAGGCGGTCCACTCTTTGATATGAAAGGTAATGTTGTTGGAATTAATACTGCCATTTTTTCACAATCAGGAGGTTCTGTTGGCATTGGCTTTGCTGTTTCATCAAACTTAGCAAAGCAAGTTTCTGATCAACTTAGAAAATATGGCCGCACAAAAAGAGGTTGGTTAGGCGTTTTAATTCAGCAAATTACGAAAGAGATTGCAGACACATTGGGTTTAGATAACACTCATGGTGCTTTGGTATCATCTGCTACCGAAAATGGCCCAGCCTTTAATGCTGGAATAAAGTCTGGTGATATAATTTTGAAGTTTAACAACATTAAAATTAAAAATATGAATGAATTGCCTAAAGTAGTTGCGGGAACACCTGTGGGAAAATCTGTTAAAGTTCAAATTTGGAGACAAGGAAAGAAAATAACGTTGGATGTTAAATTAGGTGAGTTAGAATTAGCAGAAAATAACAACATTATAAATAATAAAAATTCAAAAAAAGGTAAGATTAAACTATTTCCGAAAATAGGCTTTGAAATTAAACAATTAGATAATGAAGACATTAAAAAGTATAAAATAAAAGAATTTACTAAAGGTGTTGTCATTTCTAATGTCAAGAGTAACAGCAATGCCTTTAAAAGTGGTCTTAGAGAAGGTATGATTATAGTTAGAGTAGGTCAATCTGAAGTTTCTGATCTTAATGTAATTACTAATGCAATTGAAAAGGCAAAAAAACAAAAAAGAAACGCCTTGTTAATGTTAGTTAATTTTGAGGGTTCAAACAGGTTTGTGGCTGTTGAGATTTTTTAACATATTTTTTTATAACCTTGTAAGTATAGTAGACCTTTTAAACTTGTATGATTAAACACAACATCAGCTACTTTGTTTAAAATATTTTTACCTTTGTAGGATACACCTATACCTGCATTAGTAATCAAATCGACATCATTAGCTCCGTCACCTACTGATATAACATCATTAAGTGTTAAATTTAGTTTTTTTAAATACTCTTTAGTTATACTTAATTTTGAATATTTATCTAAAATAGGAGTTTGAATACCTCCATTAAGTACAATTTTTTCTTCAAATTTTTTATACAAAAAGTTGTTACAATGGTAATGATCAAACTTTATTTTTTTTGCAACATAACTAACTGAAGGAGCAAAACCGCCAGAGATTAATACAGTTAAACAAGATTCTTTTTTCATTTCCTTGATTAGCTCTTCAGCTCCTTCGTTAATATGAATTTTTGAATTTAATGAAATTATTTTTTTTAAAGGAAAGCTCTTTAAAAATTTGATCCTTTTTAAAAGAGCATCTTTAAAATCTAATTCACCTTTCATGGCTTTTTCTGTAATAATTTTAATTTCATTTCCGATTCTAGCTTCCTTAGCGATTTCATCTAAACTTTCTTCTTTAATAATAGTGCTATCCATATCGCAAATGAGTAGTTTTTTTTTTCTAGGCGGTGAAATTTTTAAAAAATTTATATCAATGGGTAAATTTTTACAAAAATTATTAATTCTTTCTTTGATAATGTTATCAATAAATTTTTTGTTTAATACCCATTCATAGAAGTGATTTTTTTCAATTTCTTTATTTACAAATTGAATATTTTTTTCATTCAAAGTAGAATTAATTTTTTCAATGATAAATTTATCAATTTTAAAGTTTGATGAGTTTGATATAAATAAATAGTTTGTCATCATATTTATTAAAATATTATCTTTTATATGTCTAGAATTCAACTTATAGAGAAGAAAATTTCAGAATTAAGTTTTGATAGCTCTAGAATAATTATTATTTCAGGTCCAACAGGTATAGGAAAATCAGAATTAGCTATATCTTTAGCTCAGAAAATTAATGGATCGATAATAAACGCAGATTCAATGCAAATATATAAAGAGTTGAAGATAATATCATCACAGCCTAGTTATGAAGATAAAAAAATAGTTTCTCATTATTTATATGGAATAAAATCGATTTGTCATAAATTCTCTGTAGTGGAGTGGCTAGAATTAGTAAAAAATAAAGTTGATTTAATTTTGAGTAAAAATGAAACACCAATAATTGTAGGTGGTACAGGGTTATACATTAAATCAACTTTATTTGGAATTTCCAAAATACCAAAAGTTGATGATACGATTTTTGAAAAATGTATTAAACTTTTTGAAAAAGTTGGAATTTTAGAATTTAGAAAAATTGTAGAAGAAATTGATGAGAATTTTATTTCTAAAAATATTGATAAACAAAGATTAATTAGAGCATATTCAGTTTTCTTACAGACTGGAAAAAATATAACTGAATGGCAAGAAAATTCAGAAAAATATAAATTAAATAATAATTTTTTTTCAATTTTATTAGAACAAGAAAGAGAAAAAAATTATAAAAATTGTGAAAAAAGATTTGAACATTTTGTTAATAATGGGGCTATTGAGGAAGTTAGACACTTAAAGGATAAAAATTTTGATAGATCTTTACCAGGGTTTAAATGTCTGGGAGTAAAATGGATTTTAAAATATTTAGAAAAAGAAATCGCTTTTAATGATGCAATTTCATTAAGCAAAAGAGATACTAGAAGATATATAAAAAGACAATTGACATGGTTTAAACATAATTTTAATCCAGATTTAATTATAAGATATTGACCTTAATTAATAATATATTGACCAATGTAACAAACAAAGTTATTAAATATCGGTGACAAATATGTTAAAAAATAATATGAATGGTGCTGAAGCACTCATTAAAGCATTAATAGAGAATGGTGTTGATACTATTTTTGGGTATCCTGGCGGAGCTGTTTTGCCTGTGTATGATGCTATTTTTAAAAATAATCGTATAAAACATATTTTAGTTAGACATGAACAAGCAGCTGTTCATGCTGCTGAAGGTTATGCAAGATCCACAGGTAAGGTAGGTTGTGTTTTAGTTACATCTGGTCCTGGTGCAACAAATGCAATCACTGGTTTAACAGATGCTTTGATGGATTCGATACCTTTAGTATGTATTTCTGGGCAGGTTCCAACTCATCTGATTGGTACTGACGCTTTTCAAGAGGCTGATACCACGGGTATTTCAAGACCAGCAACTAAACATAATTATCTAATAAAAAATCCGAAAGATTTATGTAAAGTTGTGCATGAGGCTTTTGAGATTGCAAGTGCAGGCAGACCAGGACCTGTTTTAATTGATTTACCAAAAGATATACAACTTTCTGATGTAAAATATGAAGAAAAGCCTATTTTAGATAATAAAAAAAATATAGTTAAAAAATCTATTAAAAGTGTTGAAATTAAAAAAATAGTTGATTTAATTTTTCAGTCAAAAAAACCAGTTATTTATGGTGGTGGTGGTATTATAAATTCAGGTCCAGAAGCATCAAATTATTTAAATAAAATCGTAAAATTATTAAATGCTCCCGTAACATTAACTTTGATGGGTCTTGGTGCAGTTGCGCATGATAATAAAAATTTCCTTGGAATGTTGGGGATGCATGGCACCTACGAAGCAAATTTAGCTATGCATAATTGTGATTTATTAATAAATATTGGTGCTAGATTTGATGATAGAGTAACTGGTAGATTAGATGCATTTTCACCTAATTCAAAAAAAATCCATATTGATATTGACCCTTCTTCAATAAATAAAATTGTTCAAGTAGATTTGCCTATAATTTGTGACGTTAAGATAGTACTTAAAGCAGTGTATGTTGAATTAAAAAAGAGAAAGATAAAAGGTTTTTCTCTAAAAAATTGGTGGTCAGAGATCAATAAATGGAAAGAAAAAAAATCACTATTTTATTCAGTTGATGAAGTTATAATTAAACCTCAATACGCTATTGAAAAACTATATAAAGATACAAAATCACTAAATCCTTATGTCACAACTGAAGTTGGTCAACACCAGATGTGGGCAGCTCAATATTTTGGTTTTTCTAAACCCAATCATTGGATGACATCTGGAGGTCTTGGTACTATGGGATATGGATTGCCAGCTTCTATTGGCGTGCAAATTGCAAATCCGAACTCTTTAGTTATAGATATAGCTGGAGAAGCTTCCTTTTTAATGAACATGCAAGAACTTTCTACAATTGTACAATATAAATTACCAATTAAAATTTTTATCATTAATAATCAATGGATGGGTATGGTAAGACAATGGCAAGAACTAATTCATGGGTCTAGATATAGCGAGAGTTATACTGATTCTTTGCCAGATTTTGTTAAATTAGCAGAAAGCTTTAGTATAAAAGGACTTAGAGCTGAAAATATGTCGCAACTTCAAGGTGTTATTGACGAAATGTTAAAACATAATGGTCCTGTCATAGCCGATATTTGTGTTGCTAAAGAAGAAAATTGTTTCCCAATGATACCGTCTGGTTCAGCTCACTATGATATGATTTTGAATAAAGAAGATAAAAAAAATCAAAAAGTTTCTTCAGATGGTTTAGCACTAGTTTAACATAATTATGTCAATATATGAAAAGTTAAATATAGAAGAAAAAGAAAGTATTAGGACCTTGACACTTGTCGTAAACAACGAACCTGGTACCCTAGCTAGAGTAATAGGATTGTTCTCTGGGAGGGGATACAATATTGAGAGTTTAACAGTTACAGAAATAGATAATAAAAGAAGTTTGTCTAGAATCTCAATTGTGACTAAAGGTACTAGTAATACAATTGAACAAATTAAATCACAGCTATCTAGATTAATCCCAGTTCACCTAGTAAGAGATTTGACTCTTGAAGGACCATTTATAAAAAGTGAATTAGCTTTGGTGAAAATAGTATCCTCTGGCTTAAATAGAGTTGAAGCTCTAAGAATTGCAGATACATTTAGAGCTAAAACGCTTGATGTTACATTAAAAAGTTTTGTTTTTGAATTATCTGGAAAACCAAATAAAATAGACGCATTTGTAAATTTAATGAAATCATTAGGTGATATTGAAATTTCACGTACTGGTGTTTCAGCAATGTCTAGAGGATTTAAAACTGAAACAAAAATAATTAAAAAAATTTTTGAATAGATTTGATAAGGAGTTTGTATGAGAGTTTATTATGATAGAGATGCTGATATTGGTTTAATTAAATCCAAAAAAGTTCTTGTAATTGGTTATGGAAGTCAAGGGCATGCGCATGCTGCTAATTTAAGAGATAGCGGGGTAAAGGATGTTTCTATAGCTTTAAAAAAAGGGTCACAATCTATTGAAAAGGCTAAAAAAGCTGGTTTTGATGTTAAAGAGGTGTCTGAAGGTGCAAAATGGGCTGATGTTATTATGATGGCCACTCCTGACGAGCTTCAAGCTGACATATATAATGAAAATTTAAAAGAAAATATGAGGGCTGGATCAGCTATTGCGTTTGCTCACGGTTTGAATGTTCATTTTAATTTAATTGAACCAAGGGATGATATTGATGTATTTATGGTTGCACCAAAAGGACCAGGTCATACCGTTCGATCAGAATATTTGCGTGGAGGTGGAGTTCCTTGTCTTATTGCAATAAATAAAAACTCAACAGGAAATGCTCATGATATTGGATTATCATATGCATGCGCAATTGGTGGAGGAAGATCTGGTGTAATTGAAACTACCTTTAAGGAAGAGTGCGAAACTGACTTATTCGGAGAACAAGTTGTGTTATGTGGTGGCCTTGTTGAATTAATCAGATCTGGATTTGAGACCTTAGTTGAGGCAGGCTACGCTCCTGAGATGGCTTATTTTGAATGTTTGCATGAGGTTAAACTAATTGTTGATCTAATTTACGAAGGAGGTATAGCTAATATGAATTATTCAATAAGTAATACTGCGGAATACGGAGAATATGTGACTGGTCCAAGAATAATAAACTCTGATACAAAAAAAGAAATGAAAAAGGTATTAGATGACATTCAATCTGGGAAATTCACTAGAGACTGGATGCTTGAAAACAAAGTTAATCAGACAAGTTTTAAATCTACCAGAAAAAGGGTATCTAAACACCAAATTGAAGAAATTGGGACAAAGCTTAGAGGTATGATGCCTTGGATTACTGAGAATAGACTTGTTGATAAAGACAAAAATTAATTTATATTATATGATTAAGACTATTTAGACTTAGAAAGGTAGTTATTAATGATTGGTTCTTTTAAAGGTATTTTTTCTGCTGACTTAGCTATTGACCTTGGTACTGCAAATACACTTGTTTATGTTAAAGGAAAGGGTATTTTACTTAACGAGCCTTCAGTTGTAGCAATAACTGAAATAAAAGGTAAAAACCATGTATTAGCAGTTGGTGAAGAGGCAAAAACAATGTTAGGTAAAACCCCTGGAAATATAAGAGCCATTAGACCAATGGCCGATGGAGTAATTGCTGATTTTGATGTGGCTGAAGAAATGATTAAACATTTTATTAAAAAAGTTAATAATTCTATTTTAAGTCCACAAGTTGTTGTTTGTGTTCCCTCTGGTGCAACTGCTGTAGAAAGAAGGGCAATACAAGAATCAGCAGAAGCAGCTGGTGCTAGAAGGGTCTTTTTAATCGAGGAGCCTATGGCGGCCGCAATTGGTGCAAATTTACCAGTAACCGAAGCATCAGGATCAATGGTCGTTGACATTGGTGGAGGAACAACTGAGGTTGCAATACTCTCATTGGGTAACATAGTTTATGCCAGATCTGTAAGAGTTGGCGGTGATAAGTTTGATGAAGCTATTGTAGGCTTTATAAGAAGGCATCACAATTTATTAATTGGAGAAATGACTGCTGAAAGAATAAAAAAAGGGATTGCCATAGCTAAAGTACCAAAAGATGGCGTTGGAGCTACTATTGAAGTAAGAGGAAGAGACCTTGTTAATGGCGTACCAAAAGAAATTGAAATTAACCAAGCACAAATCTGTGAAGCTTTAGCTGAGCCAGTTGGACAAATTATTGAAGCCACAAAAACAGCATTAGAACAAACTCCCCCTGAACTAGCAGCAGACATTGTTGAGAGAGGAATTGTTTTAACTGGTGGTGGAGCATTATTAAACGAATTAGATACAACTTTAAGAGATGCAACTGGATTACCGGTTGTAATTGCAGAAGATCCTCTGACATGTGTTGTTATGGGAACAGGTAGATGCCTTGATGAAATGAAATCTCTTAAAAATGTTTTAATAGGTGCATAATTATTTTATTTTTGTGATGACATATAGCAAGTATGTTTTTTGAGAAAAGTAAACTGTATAAAAACAAATTTTTTAATTCTTTACTAATATTAACATGTTTAATATTAATAATTATTGGTAAGTTAGACTTAGTTGCACTCAGAAATTTATCATCTTTTTTAACTGATTTTTTGTCTCCTATATCAAATTTAGTTAGTAAACCTGCTTTAGAATTAGAAAACGTTATAAAAGACGTTCGATCTGCAACCTTTTTAAGGGATGAAAATATAAAACTTAAAAGTGAAAATCGTAGACTTAAGATTATTGAAACAAAGTTAGCAAATACAGAAAGTGAAATAATTGAATTAAAAAAATTATTAAATTTTAAAATTGATCGTAGTAAGATTATCTTTACTGGAAGAGTATTAAATATATCTGGTGGTACTTTTGCCAAAACTATGGTTGTAAATGGAGGAAAATTAGATGGAATTAAAAAAGGTCAACCAGTAATTTCATCTTTAGGATTAGTAGGTTCTGTTATAAGTGTTGGCCCATCGTCAAGTAGAGTATTGTTAACCATTGATATAAATTCTATGATACCTTCTTATTTAACTCAGAGTGGTTGGCCTGCAATTGCACAGGGTGAGAACGGTAAATTATTAAAATTAAGGTTTTTATCTTCAGAAGCTAAACCAATTTTGGGCGAAATAATTGAAACCTCGGGACATGGTGGAATATTTCCATCAGGAGTAAATGTTGGAAAAATAATATCTATCACGAATGGAAATTATTATGTGCAACCACTTCCTAATCCTCAGAAACTAAGATTTGTTTCAATTTTATCAAGAGTAAATCAAGAAAAAAGAAAAAAATCAACTGGGTTTGCGCCTCTTCAAGAAAATCAAAACAAAATAAACTTGAAAGGTTTTAACAAATTTAATAATTAAATCTATTTTAATGGAAAAATTTAACTCAGAATTTTATTTTAATAACCTAATTTTTACTTTAATTATTTTATTAGCTTGTTTTATTCAGATTTCTCTGAATTTTTTATCATTTTTTGTGATATCTCAACCTTATATCATAGCCATAATCTTATTTATAACGATGCGCAGATCAAATTATGAAGCTTCAAGTCTCCTTATAATTTTATATGGACTTTTATATGATTTGATAATTGGAGGATTAATTGGAATTCATTCTTTGTTTTTTTTATTAATAAAGTTTTTTACTATAAACTTTAACTTTAGTAATAAAGTTTTAAAAAAATATGGTGAATGGTTTTTATTTTGTTTTTCTTATATAATTAGTTTAATAATTACTAAGGTAATATTTGTGATTGTAAATTTTAAATTTCCAGATATTTATGCAATCTCCTTTAATATCGGAACAACACTTCTACTCTTTCCTATATTTTTATTTTTAATAGATTTGCCAAAGATAATTTTGAAAGTATTTATAAACAAATGAAAAATTTCAATCTAAAAAAAAATATTGAAAGAAGATTTTTTTTATTATCTGCTTTAAAAGGTATTTCATTTGGAGTTCTCTCATGGAGGTTGTTTGATCTTCAAGTAATTGAAAATAAAAAGTATGATAAATTATCAAAAGATAATCAGTTTAATTTTAGTTTAGTTGTTCCAGAAAGAGGTGAAATTTATGACAGAAAAGGTAGAGTTTTAGCAGCAAATAGAGATGCTTTTAGTTTATACATAAAATCATCAGAAAATATAAATATAAATGAAATTTTAACTAAGCTTCTTTCAATTACAGATCTTAATGAAGATGAAGTAAAAAATTTTAAAATTAGATACAATGATCTTAATAAAAATAATATTAATATATTTATGACAGATAATCTTTCACAAAGAGATATTTCAAAAATTGCTGTTAGATTACACGAATTTCCAGAAGTCAATTTTTTAATGACTAAGAAAAGGGTATATCCACAAGGAGCGATAACAAGTCATTTAATTGGTTATACAGGTAAATTGACTGAAAAAGATATAAAAGAAAACAAAAATCTGATGAAATTTTCTAATTTAAGAATTGGCAAATATGGGTTAGAAAAATTTTTTGATCACAAACTAAGAGGAGAATTTGGAAGAAGAAGAGAAGAAGTTAATGCAAGAGGTAAAGTTATAACTTCTAATTTGTATGAAAAACCTCATGCCGGTAAAAATTTAAATCTCAGTATTGATTTGAATATACAATCATATGCTCTTGGTAGACTCCAATACATAAATTCAAAGAAATTAGATTATAATGAACCTGAGACGGGGTCTGTGATAGTAATGGATGTAAATACAGGAGAATTATTATGTTGTGTATCATCGCCTAATTTTAATCCTAATATTTTTTCAAGAGGCATTAAATCTAAAGAATGGAAATCTTTAATAAATAATAAAAAAGCTCCGCTTCTTAATAGAGCAGTTTCTGGTCTTTACCCTCCGGGATCAACAATTAAAATGGCTGTTGCACTAGCCGCATTAGAAAGTGGTGTGATTGGTTATGATAGTAATTTATTTTGCAATGGGGCCAAAGAATATGGTGACATGAAATTTCATTGTTGGCGGAAATATGGGCATGGAAAAATAAATCTGTCACAAGCAATAGAAAGGTCATGTGATGTTTTTTTTTATGAACTTGGTTTAAGAGTTGGTATTGAAAAAATTGGGGTAATGTTAAAAAAGCTTGGCTTGTCTACAAATATTAATTTAGAATTAAATGAATTCCGAAAAGGGTTAGTTCCATCTAAGAAATGGAAATTAGATGTTAAAGGATCAAGATGGACACCAGGGGAAACTATTAACGCTTCCATTGGTCAAGGTTACATGCTAAGTAATCCATTAGAGTTAACGACTATGGTTGCTCGTATTGCAAACTCAGATAGGCTGGTTGAACCAACATTACTTTCCAATAAAAAACAAAAGTTTCCAAAATTAAACATAAATAAGAATCATTTGAATTATATTAAAAATGCAATGTCTGATGTAGTTAATAGTGAATTTGGTACGGCATATAAATCTAAATTAAAAAATAGAAATATAAAAATGGCAGGAAAAACAGGCACTGTTCAAGTTGTAAGAATTTCTGAAGAAGAAAGAGAAAAAGGTATTATTAAAAATAAAGATCGTGAATGGAAAAAACGTGACCATGCTTTATTTGTTGGTTACGCCCCATTTGACAAACCGAAATATTCAATTTGTGTAATAGTTGAGCATGGAGGAAGTGGATCTTCCACTGCTGCACCTATTGCAAGAGATATAATTGAAAAATTATTAATTTAATTAAGGTCTCAGAATGATTTTACATAAATATAATTTTTATAAACCAGATAGTATATTAAAAAAACTTTTAAAAATAGATTGGGTTTTATTATTCTTAGTTTCAATTGTTTGTATAATAGGGGTTGGCACACTTTATTCGGCAGGTAATGGTAATTTAAATCCTTGGGCACTTAACCATTTATATAAAATAATTATTGGATTTTTGATTGTTTTCATCTTAAGTCAATTTAAGATTAATTTTATAGTCAAATTTTCAATTATTTTATATGCATTTTGTATTTTTTGTTTAGTTTATGTCATTTATTTTGGTGTTGGAGATGTAAAAAGATGGATTGACTTAAAATACTTTTTTTTTCAACCATCAGAATTAACAAAAATATCTATAATTTTATTATTAGCAAAATTTTTTAGTGATTATCCAAATAACTCAAATAGTATTTTTAATAATTTATTTGCAATTACTTTAGTTCTTTTACCTGGTTTCCTAATTATTAATCAACCAGATCTTGGAACTGGTTCGATGTTGATATTACTTGGTTTTGCAGTGATTTTTTTAAATGGTCTTTCTTGGAATATTATTTTTTCAATTACAATTGTATCTATAATTTCTCTACCTGTATTATGGCAAAACTTACTAGACTACCAAAAATATAGAATTTTAGTTTTTTTAAATCCTGAATTAGATACGTTGGGTAAAGGTTACCAGATAATGCAATCAAAAATTGCTATAGGATCCGGTGGAATTTTTGGAAAAGGATTTTTAACAGGTAGTCAGAGTAGATTGGATTTCTTGCCAGAAAAACATACTGACTTTGTGTATACTTTAATATCAGAAGAAATGGGTTTTGTTGGGTCTTTGTTAGTATTAGTCTTATATTTTCTTATCAATATTATTTTCATTAGAGAATTTCTAAAAGAAGAAAATCTTACGAATAAAATTTTAATTTTTGGTGTTTCATTTTTAATTTTTTTATATGTTGTTTTTAATATTGGTATGGTATCTGGGCTGATACCAGTTGTTGGAGCACCACTTCCTTTTATTAGTTATGGAGGAACTTCTCTTATAACAATTTTTATTGGTTTAGGTATAATTCAAAGTATAAGAGTTAGTAGGAATGTTTAGATTTTTTAAAATTAAAAAATGGTTTTTTTGGTCATGGTTAGGATCTTTTTTAATCTTGTTTTCATTATGGGTTCAAGTAAAAATAGATGTAAAAATAAATGAGTGGTTTGGGAAGTTCTATGACATGATCCAAAAAGCTCTTGGTTCACCTAATTCTATAACTATTGAAGAATACTGGGATAGCTTATTATCTTTTATAAGTTTAGCAGGTATGTATGTAGGCTTATATGTAATAATAAGCTATTTTACTGCTCATTATTTGTTTAGATGGCGAATGGCTATGGTTGACTGGTATCACTCTGTGTACAATACAGCAAGGAATATTGAAGGAGCTGCGCAAAGGGTACAAGAAGACACTGTAAAATTTGCAAGGATAATGGAGTCATTAGGTACAAGCCTAGTTGAATCTGTAATGGTTTTAATACAGTTTATACCAATATTGTTTGGATTATCTTTAGGAATACCAATTTATTTTTTTGGTGACTGGCAGTATGGATTAATTACAGGAGCACTCATATGGACCATAGGAGGAACAATCTTTTTAATAGCTCTTGGTTGGCTATTAAGATTAGTAGGTGTTGAGTATGATTTACAAAAAAGAGAAGCAGCATATAGAAAAATTTTAGTTATTGCAGAAGATGACCAGTTTATCAGACCAAAAAGAATTGACGAATTATTCAACGATGTTAAACAAATCCACTTTTTAAGTTATTTAAGATATCTTTATTTTAATATTGGTAGAATGGCATATTTACAAGCAAATGTTCTAAGTGCCTATGTTTTCCTTGCTCCAGCAATAGTTGCTGGTGTTGTAACTTTAGGAGTCATGCAACAAATTATTAGAGCTTTTGGAAGAGTCGAAGGGTCAATGCAATACTTATTAAAGGCATGGCCAACAATAATAGAACTTGCTAGTGTTTATAAAAGACTTAGAGAATTTGAAAAGCAGATTATATTGAATGCTGCAGATGACAAAGTTCTAGTTGAAAATGAAAAATCTTAAATTTTCTATTGGTATTTTAAGTTGGAAAGGTTACTCAAGCCTTTACAATTCATTAAAGAGTTATGAAAAAAATGGTTTAAGTTGTTTAACAGAGTCAAAATTTATATGTTTGCCTGAATATAATGATGAAGGTATAAAAATTTGTAACAATTTTGGATATAAACCAATTTTATTTAAAAATAATATTGGTATTTTGGATGGTTTCAAAAACCTAGCATTTAATATGCCCCGAGGCCCATTATTGCTTTTAGAAAATGACTTGCTTTTAGTTGAAAATGGTAATGCAACATTCAATTTAATAAAAGAGTCTCTTGAACATCTATATAAATACAATGCTGTGCAAGTAAGATTAAGAAGTATTAAAGATCCCGGTGAGCCTTTCCATTCTTTAAATAAATATAAAAACTATTGGGATATTGGAAATTTTAAAAAAATAAAAAGGTTTTTTAGACCTAATAAAGCTAAGAAATTGATTGGAACGGGAATTTATGTTGAAAAAAAACCTCATTTAAAATTTCCTAAATACATATCAAAATTAGAAAATAATTCATATTTAATTTCTTCTGAAATAATGAATTGGTCAAATTTAGCAATTATGGTTGACAGAGAATTTTATTTAAAAGTGATCATTAAAGAGGCTGAAATTACTAATAGCAATAAAAAAATAAATGGTTTTAAAAATATTGAAATTGAATTAAATAAAAAGTGGTGGCGTGATAAAAAATGGAATTTAATTATTACAGATGGCTTGTTCAAACACTCTAGAGTTGATGATAGAGGTTATTAATTTTTTCTTTTAATAATTGATTTGCCTTTTTTATTTATTTGTCTTTCCCTTCCGATTGCCAGTTCACCGTTTTTAACATCGTTAGTAATTACTGATCCAGCTCCAATAGTACTTTTATTTCCAATATTTAAAGGAGCAATCATAGTTGAATTTGAACCTATGAAGGTATTTGAACCAATACTGGTTCTATTTTTTTTAAAACCATCATAATTACATGTTATTGAACCTGCACCTATATTTGTAGATTTACCTATTGAAGTATCACCTATGTAGGAAAGATGATTAATCTTAACTTTATTTCCTGAGATTACATTTTTTAATTCTACAAAATTACCAACTTTATTATTTTCATTTATAATGGTATTACCTCTAATTCGTGCAAAAGGACCTATTGACACATTTTTTTTTATATGACAATTTTCTAAGTGACAAAAAGGAAAAATAATTGTTCCACTGTTAATTTTAACTTTTTCACTAATAAATACATTTGGAAAGATTGTTACATCTTTTTGAATGTGAGTATCATAAGAAAAGTAATTAGTTTCTGGGTCTATCAATGTTACCCCTTTATTAAGAAAAAAATTTCTAAGTTTATTTTGAATAATTTTTTCAGCAAAAGCTAAATCTTTTTTAGAATTAATACCTAATATTTCTTGTTCTTGAATATTTATTAAATCTATTTTAAGACCATCTTTAGCTGCTATTTCAACAACATCTGTCAAATAATATTCTTTTGAAAGAATGTCTGGTTTAATCTTAGATAAAAGCTTAAAAATTACATTACTATTAAAAGCCATTATACCACCATTACATAAAGATATATTTAATTTTGAGTTTTTATCTTCAGTAATTTTTATTGGTTTATTATCATGTGATAAAATAATTTTTCCATATGAATTCTTATTATTTTTTTTAAAAGTAGTTAATGCAATATCATTATCATTTTTAATAGAAGAAATAAGTTTTTGTATGGTTTTCTTAGTTATAAAAGGAGTGTCAGCAAAACATATGATTATCACACCCTTGAAATTATAAAGTTCATTTTTTGTTTCAATAACTGCATTCCCTGTACCTAATTGATTTTTTTGAGTAACAATTCTATTATTTTTAGAATATTTTGAATAATCTATATCTTTTGAAGTAACTATTATTTTTTTATCTATTTTAATTGAATTCTGTGCGTTAAGTACCCAATCAATGAGTTCTAGATTAGCAATTTTATGAAATGGTTTAGGTATAACCGACTTCATTCTAGAACCTTTTCCTGCTCCAAGTATAACTGTACAAACATTCATTATTTATTTATATATTTTAATATTAAAAATTCAAATTTATTATTTTGATTGGAAAAAGTAATGTGTGGTATAGTTGGAATTATTGGAAAAATAAACGCATGTAAAATTGCTTTAAATGTTTTAAAAAACTTAGAATATAGAGGCTACGACTCTGCAGGTTTAGCTTATGCTCAAAACAAACAATTACATACCTTAAAAGCTTTAGGTAAATTAAAAGAACTAAAGTCTAAATACGAAAGAATAGAAAGTGATACAAAAAATGTTACTCTTGCAATAGGACATACACGCTGGGCAACTCACGGTAAAGTTGTAATAGAAAATACTCATCCAATTCTTTCAGAAAATATTGCTGTAGTGCATAATGGAATAATAGAAAATCATGAAAATATTCGTTCGTATTTGAAAAAAAAAGATGTTGTTTTTGAAACCTCAACAGATACTGAGGTCATTCCGCATTTACTTAGTATGTCAATGAGAAAGAAAAATAATTTCTTTAATGCATGCATTTCTGTTGTTAATAAAATTGAAGGAGCATATGCATTTGCTGCAATTGAAAGTTCTCATGATGAGATATTTGTTGCAAGAAAAACCTCACCTTTAGTTTTAGGTTTAGGAGATGGCTATAACATTGTTGGTTCTGATGCTCAATCTATTTCACATTTGGTAAGCGAAGTAATCTACTTAAATGACGGTGATTACGCAATTTTAAATGAATCAAAAATACAAATTTTTAACTCAGATAACAAAAGAGTTGATAGAGAAAAAATAAACATAAAATCTAACATAAATTTTTTAAATAAAGATGGGTTTAGACATTTTATGGAAAAAGAAATCTATGAACAACCTAATGTATTAATAAATACTATTGGTAGCCTAGTTAGAGAAGAAAAAGAATTAAATATTTTTCCAAAAAAAATGAACATAAAAGCAAATTTTGGTATTACGATATGTGCAGCTGGAACAAGTCACTACGCAGCAATGATAGGGAAATATTGGATTGAAAAATTTTCGTCAATACCTGTAAATGTAGAATTATCCTCTGAGTATAGATATAGAAAACCAGCAAGTTCAATGTATTCTTCAATGATTGTGATATCGCAATCAGGTGAAAGTATTGACACGTTAATGGCGATGAGAGAAGCAAAAAGACTTAATTTGAATACAACAGCCATTACAAATGTAGAAAACAGTTCAATTGATAGAGAAGCTGATTACTCTATCTATACTCATGTTGGTCCTGAAGTTGGAGTTGCAAGCACCAAATCATTTACATCTCAGTTGATTATACTACTGTCAATAGCCATGAAACTTGCTATTAGTAATAATAAAATTTCACATGAAAAGTATTATGATTTTATCAAAAACTTAAAATTAGTTCCAAATTTTTTGTCTAAAATTTTATCACTTAATGAAAAATTTATAAATTTAGCTCAATTTATAAAAAATAGTCAAAATATTCTCTATCTTGGTAGAGGAATTCTTTATCCTTTAGCACTTGAAGGGGCTTTAAAGTTAAAGGAATTAAGCTATATTCATGCTGAAGGTTTTGCTGCTGGTGAAATGAAACACGGACCAATAGCTTTAATAGAAGATGGATTGCCAATCATAATGTTTTTAACTTCAGATGGAATGGAGGAAAAGTCAATATCAAATCTTCAAGAAGCTATAGCAAGAGGAGGAAAGGTGTTTTTGATTTCAGATGAAAAGAATTTAAAAAAAATATCGTTTATTGAAAATAAAGTATTAATTCCTTCGTTTAAAGCAAAATGGAATGATATATTTTCACCAATTTTTATGTCAATTCCAGCACAATTAATTGCGTATCATGTTGCTAGAGAAAGAGGAACTGACGTTGATCAACCAAGAAACTTAGCGAAGTCTGTCACTGTGGAATAGATTTCGGAAGACTATATTCGAATATAAGTTTTATTTTATATTCAATCTTACAATTCAATCAAACAATTTAGGTGTATTTAGACTTAATAATAAAAGGTC
>MDTD01144839.1_pt1 | contig 21822 bp, 19 predicted proteins | sample 811221 | NCBI WGS metagenome assembly MDTD01 (sample SAMN05326646, study PRJNA326480) | marine metagenome | isolation source: seawater | place: Pacific Ocean: South West | collected 2011 | reverse complement strand
CGGCCAGCAGCACGGCGTCGGAACCGGCACGCTGCAGACCGGCCGGCTGCTGCAGCTGCAGGCGGCCGCCCAGAAAGGCGTCGGTCGCGCAGGCGTCGGTCGCGCAGGCATCGGGCGCGCTGGCATCGGTCGCGCTGGCATCGGCCACGCTCCGGCCCGGCGATGCCGCGGGCGCGCTCAGCCGCGTTTCGCCGGCATCTCGATCCCGGCCTCCGTCAGGGTGCCGCGTGCGGCGGCCTCGTCCTCCTCCAGCACCATGATGCGGCGCGGCAGCGCGCCGATGGAGCCTTCCAGGTTGCTGGTATGCTGGTCCAGCACCACCGCCTCCACGCCGGCATCGGCCAGCAGCGCCTGGATATAGGAAATCAGCACCGCGTCATTGGTCCGCAACAGTTCGATCATCGGCCCTCCGCGCCCGGGATGCTGCCCGGCGGCCACGCTGCGGTGCAGCATGCAGCTTGACCGGGCAAGGCAGGAAACTATTCTCGCGTGCACGAACAACCTAATCCAGGGCGGAGGCGCTCCAGAACCGTCCAGAACCCGTCCCGGACCCGTCGCGCCGCGGCTGCGCCGCCACGGCAGGACCTGCAGCCAGATGCCGGACGCGCGATCGACGCCGCCCCTCCGGACAGCCCCGAAAAGACAGCTTCCGTGACCCTTGTGACGAACCCCGAAGTGCGTGGCCGCCCCTCCGCGCAGGCCATCGACGAAGCCAAGCGCGCCAAACTGGCGCCGCTGCTGGACCTGGTCGGCAGCGACCTGCAGAAGGTGAACGAGGAGATCCTGCGCCGCATGGACAGCGAGGTGCCCCTGATCCCGGAACTGGCGGGGCACCTGATCGCCTCCGGCGGCAAGCGGATCCGGCCGATGCTGACCCTCGGCGCGGCACGGCTCTGCGGCTATGGCGGCGGCCGCCACATCCTGCTGGCCGCCTGCGTGGAATTCATCCACACCGCCACCCTGCTGCATGACGACGTGGTGGACGAAAGCGACATGCGCCGCGGCCGCGCCACCGCCAACACGGTCTGGGGCAACCAGCCGTCGGTGCTGGTCGGCGACTTCCTGTTCAGCCGTTCGTTCCAGCTGATGGTGGAGACCCGCTCCATCGAGGTGCTGCGGATCCTGGCCAACGCCGCCTCCGTGATCGCCGAGGGCGAGGTGCTGCAGCTCACCACCCAGAACGACGTGGAAACCACCCAGGAACGCTACCTGCAGGTGGTGGAAGCGAAGACCGCGGCCCTGTTCCGCGCCGCCTGCCGGGTGGGCGCGGTGATTGCCAACCGCCCGGTGGCGGAAGCCGACGCGCTGGAGGATTTCGGCCTGAACCTGGGTGTCGCCTTCCAGCTGGTCGACGACGCGCTGGACTATGCGGCGGAACAGCAGGAACTGGGCAAGTCGATCGGCGACGATTTCCGGGAGGGCAAGATGACCCTGCCGGTGGTGCTGGCGATGCAGCGCGGCACTGCCGAGGAACGCGCCTTCTGGACCCGCACCATGGCGGACCTGGAACAGGACGATGCCGATCTTGGTCGCGCCATCGACCTGCTGGAGCGGCACAACGCGGTGGCCGACGCCATCGCCCTGGCCGGCCGCTATGGCGAGCGGGCGATCGCCGCGCTCGACATCTTCCCCGGAAGCGAGACCCGCAACGCGATGCAGTCCGTCGTCGAGTTCTGCATCGAGCGGCGGCACTGAGGCGCCGCGGTCCGGCTGCCGGTACGCGGTTTTTCGCCGGCAGCAGGATTGCCGATCGCGCCCCTTGCCCCCACCCCGATGATCGGCTAATAGAGGCGCCCGCGCGGCGACGGAGTGTAGCTCAGCCTGGTAGAGCACTGTCTTCGGGAGGCAGGGGCCGGTGGTTCGAATCCACTCACTCCGACCAGCGCCGCGATTGTCCCGACCCGCCCGCGCCGGCGATCAGTCCGGTGCCACGGCATCTGCAGCAGTCACGCCGATCGCGGGCACGCCCCCTCTGGCCGGCCCTGCCCCCTAGCCAGAGCAGATGGGCCCGGCATAGAGTCCGGCGCATGACCATATCCCCAGCCTATCTGGAACAGCAGAAGCAGCTGCACCAGAACCCGAACTACGGCGTCGCCTCGCTGCAATATGCGGAGCTGGTGATTGCCGTCGCCGACCAGGTGAAGGCGAAGAGCATCGCCGATTACGGCGCGGGCAAGTGCAACCTGCGCAAGAAGATGACGGAGCTCGGCCGGCCGGAATTCGACTATTTCCCCTACGACCCGGTATTTCCGGACTACGGGGCGCCGCATCCCGCCGACCTGGTCGCCTGCATCGACGTGCTGGAGCATATCGAGATGGAGCATCTGGACGCCGTGCTGGCCGACCTGAAGGGGATCATGCAGCGGGTCGGCGTCTTCACCATCCATACCGGTCCGGCGATCAAGCACCTGCCCGACGGGCGCAACGCCCACCTGATCCAGCAGCCGCCGTCATGGTGGCTGCCGCGGCTCTGCCGCTTTTTCGAGATCGTGCACCTGCAGCGCACGCCGGGCGGCTTCTGGCTCCTGGTCGAACCGCTGGCCGGTGCCGCCAGCCCGGAAAACGCCTGACCGCCCCCCAGTCCCGAACCCAGTCCGAGGTTTCATGGCCATCACCTTCCACCGCGAGATGGAATTCCGCTACGGCGAGGTCGACCGGATGTCGCCGCTGGTGCGGCGCGTGATCGCGGAGAATCCCTCTGCCTTCACCTTCCACGGCACCGGCACCTATATCGTCGGCGACCCGCAGGGAAAGATGGCGGTGATCGACCCGGGCCCGGAACTGCCGGCGCATCTGGACGCGCTGCTGGCGGCGACGGCGGACGGCAAGGTCAGCCATATCCTGATCACCCATACCCATGCCGACCATTCGCCCCTGGCGGTGGAACTGGCCGCCCGCACCGGCGCGCCGATCTACGGCTTCGGACCGCATCCCACGCCGCCGCGGGGCGCCAAGTCCGAGGAAGACGGCGACATGGTGTTCCGGCCCGACGTGCGGATCGGCGATGGCGGCATGATCCGGGGCGAGGGCTGGACGATGGAGGCGATCCACACGCCGGGCCATATCTCCAACCATCTCTGCTTCGCCCTGCAGGAGGAGAATGTCCTGTTCCCCGGCGACCATGTGATGGGCTGGTCGACCTCGATCGTCTCGCCGCCGGACGGCAACATGGCGGATTATTTCGCCAGCCTGCGCAAGCTGCTGCCGCGGGGGGAGGAGATCTATTATCCGACCCACGGGCCGGCGATCCCGAACCCGAAGGAACATGTGCAGGCCTTCATCGCGCATCGCGAGGCGCGCGAGGACCAGATCCTGGCCTGCGTGCGCGACGGGCTGCACACGATCCCGGAAATGGTCGCCCGGATGTACAAGGAGGTACCGTCCTACCTGCATCCGGCGGCGGCGCGCTCGGTCCTGGCACATCTGATCCACATGACCGGCGACGGCCGCCTTGCCGCCGATCCGGAGCCCAACGAGGCGGCGCGCTACACCCTGCCCTGAGGCCCCCTGAGCTTCCCTGTCGCGGACCTTCAGCCGGTTTCCATCGGGGCGTCAGGATCCATCGCCCAGTCCATCAGGGAGCCGTCATAGAGCTGGATTGCCGTGTGCCCGGCGGCCGCCAGGGCCAGCGCCAGGGTGCTGGCGGCGATGCCGCCGCCGCAATAGGGGATCACCCGCTCGCTGCCCGCCGGGATCCGCGCCGCGAACAGCGCCTGCAGGTCCGCAATCGGCCGGAAGCAGCCGCTGTCCGGGTCGATCAGCCGCTCCGCCGGCAGGCTGACGCTGCCGGCGATGCGGCCACGCCGGCCGTAGACCTGCTCCCCCTCGCCGCGGAACATCGCCTCGGGCAGGGCATTGGCGATGCAGGCGCCGGGATCGTCGATCGCGCGACGCACCGTTTCGCGGTCGGCGACCATGTCCGGCCGCGGCTGCAGGTCCAGCGGCGGCCCGGGCGGGAAAACGACCGGGCCCGCCTCCAGCTTCCGTCCCTCCGTCCGCCAGCGTTTCAGGCCGCCGTCCAGCACCCGCACGTCGGCGCATCCCGAAGCCGTCAGCACCCACCAGGCGCGATGCGCCGCCATGTCGGCCGCGGCGCCATAGACCACGATGGTGGTGTCGGACCGCACCCCGAAGCGCGCCAGCAGCGCCGCGATCCGCGCCGGTGCCGGCAGCATGAAGGGCACCGGATGATCGGGGTCCGACAGGTCGTCGACCATGTGCAGATAGCCGGCGCCGGGAACATGGCCTGCCTCCCAGTCGGCCCGGCCGCTCTGCCAGAGCGAGGGGCCGGAAGGCTGCGGCACGCGGGTCACCCGGCAGTCCAGGACCAGGACGCCGGGATCGTCGAGGCGGTCGGCCAGCCAGGCCGGATCGACCAGAAGCGCATTCTCCGTCATCGGCGCAGGATGCGGCGAACCTGCGCCACCGACAAGGGCCCGGGGGCGTTGACCCCTTGGCCGCCGGACGGCACCGTTGGTTCGACTTCCGCTCCCAACACGGTGGATCGCCACACATGCCCCCCGACTGCGAAAGCGCACGCCGCCTTGTCGATGCCTATCTGAGCGCCTGGAACCTGGAGCATCGCGCGGACCGGGACGCCGTGCTGGCCCGCATCTGGGCGCCGGAGGGCCGCTATGTGGACCCGCGCGCGGATGTCCGCGGCAGGGCGGCCCTGGCCGACCTGATCGAGGAACGCCGCGCCGCGCGCCCCGGCGCCCGGCTTGTCGTGACCAGCGTGGTCGACCTGCATCACGACATGGCCCGCTTCGCCTGGCACCTGGTCGCGGCAGACGGCAGCCCGCAGCCGGAGAGCATCGATTTCGTGCAGGTCGATCCGGAGGGCCGGCTGGCCCTGGTCGTCGGATTTTTCGGCCCGCTGGCGGCCACTGCACCGACGGCGTGCTGAGCTCCGCGGGCTTGCCGCCATCGCCGGCGCCGGCTGCGACGGACCTTGATCTGGCGCAAGGTGGCGGAACCGCGACGGATCCATCATCGTTGCGCGCAAGCAATGACGCGACCGGGTCGCGCCACAGGCGGATCGCGGCACAGACGGATCGCGGCACAGACGGATCGCGGCACAGGGGAGAAACGAGATGCAGGCCAGGGACGTGATGACCGAGGCGGTGTTCACGGTCGGTCCGGAGACCGAAGTGGCGGCGATCGCCGCCCTGCTGATGGAAAAGCGGATCAGCGCCGTGCCGGTGCTGGACGGCAGCGGCGCGATCCTCGGCATCGTCAGCGAAGGCGACCTGATGCGGCGCCGGGAATCCGGCACCGAGCGCCGGCCGTCCTGGTGGCTGTCGCTGCTGTCGGAGCCGCAGGAGCGCGCGCTCGACTATGTGAAGAGCCATGGTGGCCATGCGCGCGACGTGATGACCCCGAACCCACACACCGTCACGCCGGAGACCAGCCTGGAGAAGATCGCCGAGATCCTGGAGCGCCGGCATATCAAGCGGGTGCCCGTCGTGGAGGATGGCCGGCTGGTCGGCATCGTCAGCCGCGCCGACCTGCTGCGCGGGCTGATCGCCCGTCAGGCCGGGCCGGTGCCGGAGCGCGGCGACCCGGAACTGAAGTCCGCGGTCGAGGCGGCCCTGAAGGAGGCCGGGCTGCGCACCGACTTCCTGAGCGTGGTCGTCACCGCCGGCCAAGCGCATCTCTGGGGCTCGGTGAATTCCGATGCCGAGCGGCGCGCCGCCGGAGTGGCTGCGGAGAACGTCCCCGGCGTCACCGCCGTCCGCAACGAGATCGGCATCCTGCCGCGCAACATCCGCTCCGCCCTCTGGGCGGAATAGCCGGCGGCGCCACGTCCGCGGCGACGGCGGCCGCCTGCGGCAGATTGGCGGTCGACGCGGCCCGCCGGCAGGCCTAGCCTCTGGCGATGATCGATGGTGGAAACGGGACGGGCATGCTCCGGCTGCTGCTCTGCATCGTGCTGGCAATGCTTCTGGCGTTCGGCGCAGGCAATGGCAGCTTGCCTGCCGCGACCGCCGTCTCCCTGGCGGCCGGCGCCACGGCAGCCGCACCCTGTCCATCCGCCGCACCCGACGGCGGCGGAGCCTACGCCGCTCCGGTCGGGATCGCCGCGACGGCGCTGCAGACATCCTGTCCCGACTGCCCTGCCATGCCGGCCGGCGACGACAGCGGCCACAGCGGCAAGAGCTGCAACGGCTGCACCGCCCCTCCACCGGGGCTGGTCGCCCAGGGACAGCCGGCCGCACCGCCAACCAGGACCCGCCGCCGGCCCGGTCGCACCGCGTCACGCGGTGGCGAAGACCTGTCGCCTGATCCCCACCCGCCACGCCATCGCTTCCTGAGCTGAGCCGCGCCCCATCGGGGTGGCGGCGTCGACACGACGGCCCGCGGCAGACCTGCCGGCGCCGGGCCGTCCTACGTCATGCCAGTCATTCGGGAAGATCGAACATGACCAAGACCCTTGCGCCGACACGGCGCGCATTCCTCGCCGGGACCGGCCTCGCCGCCATCGGCGGCCTCGCCTTTCCCCGGATCCTGCGTCCTGCCCTGGCGGCGCCGGTGCAAAGCCTGACCCTGCGTCCCGCGCCGGGCACCGCGCCGATCGTCGGCGCCCCCTACGCGCCGACACCCGTCTGGTGCTTTAACGACAGCCTGCCGGGCCCGGAGATCCGCCTGCGTCAGGGCCAGCGGGTCCGCATCGCGGTCGCGAACGGCCTGGCGGAGGAGACCGGCATCCACTGGCACGGCCTGCGCGTGCCCAACGCCATGGATGGCGTGCCGCACCTGACCCAGCCGCCGATCGCGCCGGGCGGGCATTTCAGCTACGAGTTCGAGGTGCCGGATGCGGGCACCTTCTGGTACCACCCGCATCAGCGCAGTTCCGAACAGGTGGGCCGCGGGCTCTACGGGCCCCTGATCGTGGAGGAGCGCGAGCCGCCGCGGGTCGATCGCGACCTGACCTGGATCCTGGACGACTGGCGCCTGACCGACAACGCGCAGATCAGCGACGATTTCGGCAACCTGCACGACGCCAGCCATGCCGGCCGTTTCGGCAACCTGCTGACCGTGAACGGCCGCCAGCCGCAGCCGCTGGCCGCACGCGGCGGCGAGCGCATCCGCCTGCGCCTGATCAACGCGGCCAATGCCCGCATCTTCGGTCTGGATTTCGGCGACCACCGGCCGCAGATCGTCGCTCTCGACGGCCAGCCTGTGACCCCGCATGCGCCGCCGGAAGGCCTGGTGGTGGTCGGGCCGGGCATGCGCACCGACCTGATCCTGGACATGACCGGCGCAGCCGGCAGCCGCCATCAGGTCATGGACCGCTACTATCCGCGCCAGACCTACCAGGTGACGGAGATCGCCTATGCCGACCGGCCGCTGCGGGAGCAGGTGCCGGACTGGCCCCTGGCCCTGCCCCCCAACCCGCTGCGGGAACCGGACCTGGACTCGGCCACCCGCCACGAGGTGGTGTTCAACGGCGGCATGATGGGCGGGCGCATGATGCAGGAGATGGGCGGACCGATGGCGTCCATGCCGATGGCGCGGATGCAGCGGATGATGCAGGACGGGCGGATGTGGTTCGTCAACGGCGTCGCGGCCGACGGGCATGCCATGGCGCCGGTGCTGACCCTGGACCGGGGACGGACCTACGTCATCGCGATGGCGAATGCGACCGCCTTCCCGCATCCGATGCATCTGCACGGCCATGCCTTCCGGGTGATCTCCCGCGATGGCGCGGCGACACCGCACCGGGAATGGCGCGACACCGTGCTGATGACCCCGGGGGAGCGGGTGGAGATCGCCCTGGTCGCCGACAATCCGGGCGACTGGATGTTCCACTGCCATATCCTGGAGCATCAGGCCGCCGGCATGTCGGCCGTGGTGCGGGTCGCCTAGATTCCGACGCCGCCCGCCCCACCTGCTACGCTGTGCCCGCAAGACCGGGACATCGGGGCAGACAGCGAACGGGAGAAACATGGGGCGAAGCGGTGCGGCAAGGGGGGATCGGGGACCGCGCCCGGCGTTCCGCCGCGCGGCAGCAGGCATCCTGTTGGGCCTGGTCCTGGCCATCCTGCCGCCCGCGTCGCCCCCCGGGACGGCCGCATCGGCGCCGCCGGGGTCGGACGCCGATGGGACGCCGCTCCGGGTGGGGATCTACCAGAACCCGCCGAAGCTCTTCCTGGACCGGCAAGGCGAACCGGCCGGTCTGTTCCCGGACGTCCTCGCCGCAGTGGCTGCGGAGCTGGGCTGGACGCTCGACTACCGGTCCTGCACCTGGACGCGCTGCCTGGAGATGCTGGCGGATGGGCGCATCGACATCCTGCCCGATGTCGCCCGCACGCCGCAGCGGGCGGCGGCGTTCAAGTTCAGCCAGGTGCCGGTGCTGCGCAGCTTCTCGTTCTTTTACTCCCGCCACGGCACCATCGTGCGCAGCCTCGATGATCTGCGCGGCCGGACGATCGCCGTGCTGCGCGACAGCGTGCAGCACAGGGCGCTGCAGGAGGTCCGCGCACAGGAGGACGAATTCCGCATCCAGCCCACGGACAGTCATGAGGCCAGCCTGCAGGCGGTGGCCGGCGGTACGGCGGACCTGGCGGTGGTGAACAACTTCCTGGGCCGGGAGATGGAGGCGCGCTTCGCGCTTGTCCGTTCGGAACTGACCTTCAATCCGGCGCCGCTCTATCTCGGCTTCTCACCCGTTTTCGACGACGCCGCCATCGAAAGGGCCGATGCGGTGATTGCCGCCCTGCAGGCGGATCCGCAATCGGCCTATTTCGCCGCCTACGACCGGTGGCTCGGCCCCGAACCCGCACCGATCCTGCCGGCCTGGGTCTATTGGGTCGCAGGGGCGGCGCTCCTGGCACTGCTCGTCGGCACCGGCTTCATCTTCCTGCTGCGCCGCCGGGTGGCACAGGCCACGCGCGAGTTGCGCCACAGCCGGGAAAGCCTCATCGAGGCCCAGATCCTGGCCCGGTTCGGTGATTTCACCTGGGACCTGCAGACCGATGCCCTCGACTGGTCCCCCGGCCTGCGGGCCCTGCTCGGCTTCACCGCCGACGATCCGGCCAGCCTCGACCGGGTGACGGCAGAGATCCACCACCCCGAGGACAGCGACCGCGTGATGCGCTGGATCGCCGACGGGATCGATGCCGGCGCCACGGTGATCGGCCCGGAATCCTACCGGCTGGTCCGCAAGGACGGCTCGATCATCCATGTCGAGGCGAACGTGCGCATCGAGCGCGCCGGCGGCCGCGCCGTCCGTGTGTTCGGCACCTGCCACGACGTGACCGCCCGCGTGATGGCGGAGAACGCCCTGCTCGCCGCCAAGCAGGAAGCGGAACGGATGGGCAGGGCCAAGACGGACTTCCTGGCCGGCATGAGCCACGAACTGCGCACCCCGCTGAACGCGATCATCGGCTTTGCCGAAATGCTGGATCTCGCCCCCGCCTCCGTCGGGGAAGAGAAGCGGCGCGACTATGTCCACAGCATCCGCCAGGCGGGGGAACAGCTGCTGACCCTGGTCAACGAGATCCTCGACCTGGCGGGGGTGGAGGCCGGCCGGATGCGCTTCACGCTGGAAGCGGTGGAGGTCGACGGCATCGTCGCCGAATCCATCGCCCAGACGCGGCCGATCGCGGAACGCGCCGGCATCGAAGTCCATCGGGCCGCGGATGGCCCGGTCCCCCGGGTGCTGGCGGATCCGATGCGCCTGCGCCAGGTGCTGCTGAACTACCTGTCGAACGCGATCCGCTACAACCGGCGCGGCGGCACGGTGACCGTCTCTGCCGCGCGGCAGCCCGACGGCTGGGTACGGCTGTCCGTCGCCGATACGGGGCGCGGCATCCCGGCCGCCCGGCAGGCCCATGTCTTCGATGCGGTCGGCAGCCTGCGCGGCGATGCCCTGCTCGCCGGCGAGGGCGCCGGCATCGGCCTGACGGTGGTGAAGCGCATCGCTGAGGGGATGGGCGGCCGGGTCGGCTTCGAGAGCAGGGAGGGCTGGGGCAGCACCTTCTGGTGCGACCTGCCGCCCGCCCGGGACAGCGGTCCCGCCGGCGACGCGGCAGACACCGGATAGCGCCGCCTGCGCGTCCCCGCCGGGTCAGTCCAGGATCTGCACGGCCGCCTGTCGGGTGGTGAAGTTGAAGGCCAGGTAGCGATAGCGCCAGCCCCGCGCGGCCGCCACCTCCTGGAAGCCGCGATACTCGTGCGCCCGCCAGTCGGGCTGCATGAAATATTCGTCGAAGACGATCACCGTCCCGGGCCCGATGCGCGGGCCCAGCCCCTCCAGCGCGTCGCGGGTGGAGGAGAACAGATCGCAGTCGATGTTCAACAGCCGCGCCGGGCCCGGCTCCGCCGCCAGGAAGTCCGGCAGGGTGTCGGTGAACCAGCCGACATGCAGGCGCACATTGTCCGGCACCTGCGGCAGCTGCCCGCCGGTGGTGAAGGTGCCGGCCTTGAAGTGCTGCCAGTCCTCCGGCAGGCCCTCGAAACTGTCGAAGCCGTGCACCGGCCCGTCGATGCGGCCGGCAAGGAAGCGCAGCGAGGCGCCATGGCGGACGCCGAATTCCGCCGTGAAGCCGTCCAGGCCGGCGCGTTCGTCGGCCGCCGCCAGCAGGCCGCAGCGGCTGCCCATGAACAGGGTCTGCGCATCGCGCTGCGCCGCGGCGTAGCGCCAGTAGTCCAGCCCCAGATTGCCGCCATCCGGGTCCCTCTGCAGCCGGTCGAAGAACGGCTCGGCCGCGTCCGGGTCGTCCAGCGCGGTCAGGATGCCGCGATGCAGCAGTGCCGACTGGTGGCCCGGCGCGGCGGCCAGGATCTCGTCCAGGCAGGCGATCGCCGCCGCCGCGCCCTCGGTCTCCAGCAGCAGCGGGTGCAGCCCCATGCGCGCCTTCACGCTGTCGGGACGACGGACCAGCAGGTCGCGGAAGGCACGGATGGCGCCGGCCATGTCGCCGGTCTCCTGCAGCGCCTTGCCCAAGGTGCTGGCCGCATCCTCGTCCTGCGGCGCCGCCTGCAGGGCGCGCCGGCACAAAGCCGTTGCTTCCTCCGGCAGGCCCTGCTCGACCAGCAGGAAAGCCAGGTCGGCCTGCAGCTTCGGATCGCGCGGGCTGGCCGCCAGCGCCTGCCGGTAGCAGGCCTCCGCGCCGTCCAGGTCGCCGCGGCCGAAGCGCAGCACGCCCAGTGCATGATGCGCGCCGGCATGGCCGGGCGCCGCCGCGATGCAGGCGGCGAAGGCTGCCTCGGCCTCATCCGTCGCGCCGCGCTCGCGCAGCACCAGGCCCAGGTTGAACTGCATGTCCGCGGTGCCGGGCGACAGCTTCACCGCCCGCCGGATCAGCTGCTCCGCACGGCTGCCGTCACCGCGCGCCTGCGCCACCAGCCCCAGCAGGTGCAGCGCATCGGCGGTCTTCGGCCATTTCTGCAGCACGGCCCGATAGCCGGCCTCCGCCGCGGCCAGGTCGCCGCCCTGATGGGCGGCGACGGCACGCGACAGCATCGCCTGCGCCTTTGGCGGCGGCGGCCGCGCTGCCATGCCTGCGCTGCCGCCGCGTGGCCCGCGCTACTCCGCGGCGTCCGCCGTCGGCAGCTTGTGCTCGGCGAAGTCCTGCCGCAGCTTGGTCTTCAGCAGCTTGCCGGTGGCGGTATGCGGCAGCTGGTCGACGAAGACGACATCGTCCGGCAGCCACCACTTGGCGACCTTGTCCTCCAGGAACGCCAGCATCTGCTCGCGGTCGACCTCCTGGCCCTCTTTCTTCACGCAGATCAGCAGCGGCCGCTCCTGCCACTTCGCATGATAGACGCCGATCACCGCGGCCTCCTGCACGGCCGGATGGCCGACCGCGGCGTTCTCCAGGTCGATGGAGGAGATCCATTCGCCGCCGGACTTGATCACGTCCTTGGCGCGGTCGGTGATCTGCATATAGCCGTCCGGATCCAGGGTCGCCACGTCGCCGGTGTTGAAGAAGCCGTCGCCGTCGAGGATCTCGCCGCCATCGCCCTTGAAATAGCCGGCGGTGATCCACGGCCCCTTCACCATCAGGTTGCCGAAGGCCACCCCGTCGCGCGGCAGCTCGTTGCCGTCATCGTCGATGATCTTCGTCTCCACGCCATAGACGACGCGGCCCTGCTTGCTCTGCACGTCGAACCGTTCCCTGTCCGACAGCTGGGCATGCTTGGGCAGCAGGGTGCCGGTGGTGCCCAGCGGGCTCATCTCCGTCATGCCCCAGGCATGGACGACATAGGCACCCAGCTGGTTCCAGAACCGCTCGATCATCGCGCGCGGCGCGGCGGAACCGCCGATCACCACCCGCTGCAGCTTGATGTCGGCCTTCACGTCGATGTCGGGATTGGCATCCAGATGCTGGAAGAACATCAGCCAGACCGTCGGCACGCCGAGGGAGAAATTGCACTGCTCGGTTTTCAGCAGGTCGTGGACGGAGGCGCCGTCCAGCTTCGCGCCGGGAAACACCAGCTTGGCGCCGCACATCGCCGCGGCATAGGGAATGCCCCAGGCATTGGCATGGAACAGCGGCACGATGATCAGGGCATTGTCGTAGGAGGACAGGCCCAGGCAGTCCTTCATGCAGACGGCGAAGGAATGCAGCACCGTGGAGCGGTGGCTGTACAGCACGCCCTTCGGGTTGCCGGTGGTGCCGGAGGTGTAGCAGAGCGAAGAGGCGGTATTCTCGTCGAACTCCGGCCAGTCGAAATCGTCGCTCTCCGCCGCCAGAAGGTCCTCGTAGCAGTGCAGGTTGGGCAGCTTGCAGTCCGCCGGCATGTGCGCGCGGTCGGTCATCACCACATAGCCCTTCACACTCGTCAGCTTGTCCGCCAGCGCTTCCAGCAGCGGCACGAAGGTCAGGTCGACGAAGATGAACTGGTCCTCGGCATGGTTGGCGATGTACTCGATCTGCTCCGGGAACAGCCGCGGGTTGATGGTGTGCAGCACCGCCCCCATCCCCGACACGCCGTAATACAGCTCCATGTGCCGGTAGGTGTTCCAGGCGAGGGTGCCGATGCGGTCGCCCTGCCCCACGCCCAGCCGGGTCAGGGCATTGGCCAGCCGCTTCGACCGGCCATGCAGGTCGCGATAGCTGTAGCGGTGGATCGGCCCCTCGATGGTGCGGGTCACGATCTCGGTATCGCCGTGGTACAGCGCGGCATACTTGATCAGCGACGAGATCAGCAGCGGCTCTTTCTGCATCAATCCAAGCATGGGTGTCTCCTCAAGTCCTGGCGGCCCGCACCATGCGCCAGCCGGTCCGATCGAGCCCGGGGCAGGCAGCACCGGCGCGAACCGGTGTTTCGTGTGGCGGACTATAGGGAGGGCGGCGGAACCGCCGCAAGCCAAAGCGCCAGGACGGGACAGAAGGTCCCGCAGCCGCCGGCAGTGCGCCTTCAGGCCGGCAGCGGCAGCCGGGCCAGCCAGTCCAGGATCTCGGCACGCACCGCGGCGGCGTCGATCTCGTTCAGCACCTCGTGCCGCGCGCCGGGACGCAGCCTCAGGTCCGGCTGCACCCTGCCCGTCCCGCGCATCCGCGCAGCCAGCGCGCGCACCGCCTTGCCCTTGCCGCCGACCGGATCCTCCGCGCCGGCGATGACCAGCAGCGGCAGGTCCTGCGGCAGGCGCTGCAGGGCGCGGACGGCAGTCGCCTGTGACAGGCCGGACACCAGCGCCATCCAGCTGCCGATACTGGCCCGGAAGCCGCACCGGGGATCGGCGATATAGGCGGCGACCTGGTCGGGGTCGCGGCTGAGCCAGTCGAAGGCGGTGCCGCGATCGGCCGGCCCGCGCTCGACCGCCTTGCCGTAGCCGCCGAAGGTCAGCGCATGCAGCAGCGGCGAGACGCCCCGCCGGCCCAGGCGCAGCGCCTCGAGCCTGGCGATGGCAAGGCCGAGCGGTGCGATCGGCGGCGGCAGACCGGGCGGTCCGGAAAGGATCGCCGCGGCCCAGGGCGCAGCCGACGGCGGCTCCCGGGCTTCCAGCGCCGCAAGCGACAGGACCGACCCCATGGAATGTCCGAACAGCAGGAGCGGTCGCCCGGGCCAGCGCGCCTGCGCCGCGGCCGCGACGGCGGCAAGATCGGCCACCAGGGCCGGCCAGTCGCCGGGCCCGTCGGCCATGTGCCCCAACGAGCCTGCCATCCCGGCGGTCAGGCCATGGCCGCGGATGTCATGGGCGATCGCCGCATATCCGGCGCGGTTCAGGTCTGCGGCCAGCGGCGCATAGCGCGCGCAATGCTCGGCCAGCCCGTGGACGATCTGCACCACGGCCTTCGGCGCATCGACCGCCCACAGCCGCAGCCCCAGGTCGGGGCCGTCGCTCCGGCGCAGCCGTTCCTCCCGCCCGGCATCGCCTACCGGCGGGGCCGCCGGCGGTTCAGACGTGCTGCCCGCCATTGATGTGGATTTCCGCGCCGTTGACGTAGGAGGCCTGCGGCGAGCAGAGGAAATAGATCGTCGCCGCCACCTCCTCCGGCTTGCCCAGGCGCCGCATCGGGATCTCGCGCTCGACGATCTCCTCCGTGCCGGGGGACAGGATGGAGGTGTCGATCTCCCCCGGCGCGATGGCGTTCACGCGGATGCCGTGGGGACCGAAATCGTGCGCCATCTCGCGGGTCAGGGCGACCAGGGCGGCCTTCGAGGTGGCATAGGCGGCGCCCGCGAAGGGATGCACGCGCGAGCCGGCGATCGAGGTGACGTTGACGATGCTGCCCTTCGCCGCCTCCAGGTTGGCGAACAGGCCGCGCGCCAGCATCACCGTGGACAGCAGGTTGACGTTGTAGACCGTCAGCCAGTCGGCGATCGGCGTGTTCAGGGTGCCCAGCCGCTCCCCGTCCGGGCCCTTGGGAGAAATCCCGGCATTGTTGACCAGGGCATCCAGGCCCGCACCGTCGAGCCGCCGGCGCAGATCCTCGATCCCCGCCTCCAGCCCCGCCAGGTCGGAAAGGTCGAGGACGACATGGTTCTCCTCGCCGCCGTCCCAGGGGCAATGTTCGGAAAAGGGTTGCCGGGAGATCGTGATGACCCGCCAGCCGGCCGCGCTGAAGCGCTTCACGGTGGCATGGCCGATGCCCCGGCTCGCCCCGGTCAGGATGAGGTTGCGCTGCCGATCGTTCCGCTGCTCTGCCATGGGCGGCACGCTATAGGAAGGGCGGGGCCATTTCCACGAAATTGCGTGCCGCTCTCAGGGTGCCGCTCTCAGGATGTCCGCGCCGCTTCCGGTCCATCCCCGGCCGGCAGCCGGTCATGCCCGTGGCGGCCGGTCAGGCGGTAGATCTTGGTCGCGTGCTTCTGGCCCCGCAGGCAGACCTCCGCCAGCTCCGCGAAGCCATAGCCCGCCTCGTCCCCCACGGCGCGGCGGGTCTCCTCCGACAGCAGGATCGTGATCTCCGCCCGCTCCGTCAGCTCGCGGACGAAGTCGCAGATGCGCTGCGCGGTGTTCACCGTGTCGCCCACGATGGTGTAGTTGACCCGGGTCGTGCCGCCGATATTGCCGACGGTGACCGGCCCGCTGTGCAGGCCGATGCGCAGCCGCACCGGCGGCAGCCCCTCGGCGGAGAGGCGGGCATTGTCGGCCCGCACCGCTTCCGCGATCGCCAGGGCCGCCGCACAGGCCCGGCGGGCATGGTCCGGCACCGCGTCCGGCGCGCCCCAGAACACCATCAGCCCGTCGCCCAGCATCTTGTCGACGGTGCCGTCATAGGCCTCCACGCATTCCTCCAGCATGGAGAAATGCCGGTTCAGGTAGGCGGCGACCTCGTCCGCCCGCATCGCTTCCGACAGGGCGGTGAAGCCGGTGATATCGGTGAACATCACCGTCATCACCCGGTTCTCGCTTTCCAGACGGTGGGAAGAGCCCATCCGGACCAGGCGGCGGACCAGCCCGCGCGGCACATAGCTCACGAACCAGCGCATGGCATCCGCCATCTGGTTCATCGCCTGGGCGGTATCGTCGACTTCCCGGATGCGGCTGCGGCGCAGGCCCGGCACATCGTCGAAGTCCAGGCTGCGGATCAGGCCCGCCAGGCCGGCAAATTCGTGGAAGCGGCGGCTCAGCCGGCGCGCCGCCAGGCCCGCGGCCGATACCGCCAGGATCAGGATCGCCAGCCCGGCAAGCGCCATGTTCAGCGCCCGGTCCAGGGCGGCATCCAGGCTGTCCTCGCGCAGGATGGAGCCGACCAGCCAGGGATCGGCGCCGGGGCGCTGCACCTCGCGGTACAGGTAGACATAGGTCGTGCCGTCGGCGTGGCGCAGATGGCCGCGGCCGCCGAACACCCGGTCCGACCGCAGCCGGTCCACCAGGCTGCCCTCCTCCCAGATCTGGGCCAGGACCGGGTCGCCGACCTCGTCCAGGGTCGGCAGCGGGTGGGTGGCGCCGCCGGCGCTGAAGCCGCGCGCAAGGTTCGGATGCGCCAGCACGAACTGCCGCTGCAGCAGGATGAAAGGCACCACGCCATAGCGGTCGTACAGGTCGTCGAAGGCAAGCGACAGGTCCGCCACCCCGATGACCGCCACCAGGACGCCGCCCCGGCCGTCCGGGCCGGCGACCGGCAGGCGATAGTTCAGCAGCGGCTGCTTCAGGCTCTCGTCCCAGAAGATGCGGCCCCAGCTGGGCTGCTGCTGCTCCAGGGTGCGCGCCAGGGCGGTGGCGGCGTCGGCGCCGCTGACCTGGCGGCGGCGCACCGCGATCCCGGTTTCCGAACTGCGGGTGACGCGGAGCCACGCCCCGTCCGGCGAGAAATAGTCCAGCGCGGTCAGGCCCGCATTGGCCGACAGGGCCCCGGCGAGGAGATCGATGAAGCCTTCGCCGCCTGCATCGCCTTCCGCCTCGCCACCCGGGGGGGCGATGCCCTGCTTTTCGGCAATGTCGGCCAGCAGGCGGGTCTGGGCCGCCACCCCGTCGAAACTGTCCTTCAGCCGCGCCTCGACGATATTGGCGACCAGGGCGGCCTTCTCCCGCCCCATGTCGACGGTCGTCGTCGTGATGCCGCGATAGCCGAGATAGAGGACGGTGGCGACCGAGACCAGGACCAGCCCGCCGGAAAGCAGCATCACCAGCGGGCCGATCGGCGCCCGCCAGCGCCGCTGCCACATGCGAAACAGGGCGCTCAGACGCCGCCTGCGGCCGCCCCCTCCCGAATCTGTCTCCATGTTCTGCTTCGGGTCCTGTGACGAGGGGGGAGCGACGACAGCGCGCGGGGACCGCCCTGCAGGCCGCTGTCAGTGCGTCATCAGGGCGGGAATCGGCGACCTGTTGAGCACCTCGGCGGTCACGCCGCCAAAGATCAGGCGGCGCATCTGGCTGCGGGAATAGGCCCCGAGAACCAGCATGTCGGCGTTCAGGTCTTGCGTGATCCGAAGCAGCGCCTTGCCAGGGCCGGCCGGATCGCGGGTGACGATGCGATGGGCGGACGGCACGCCGTGCCAGGCGAGATAGTCCACCACTGCCGCGGCCGGCGGGCCGAAATTGCGCTCAGGCTCCACCCCCAGGATATGAACCTCCGACGCTGCAGACAGGAAGGGCAAGGCCGCGGTCAGCGCCCGCGTGCATTCGATCGAGCCGTTCCAGCCCACCGCCACCCGCTGGCCGAAGCCGTCGGGCACCGTGCCCTGCGGCACCACGAAGACCGGCCGGCCGGTATCGCGCAACGCCGCCTCCAGTACGGGCGAGGGACCGTTCTCCGGCAGCGGCCGGGGCATCACGATCAGGTCGGCCATGCGGCCGCGCTCGGCCACCACCTCGTCCTCGCGGCCGGTCGCATGCTCGTAGGAGGCGCTGTAGGCGGAATGCGGGGTTCCGTCGCCGATCGGCGGCGGTTCCTCGCGCCGCGGCGCGCCGACGGAATTGACCGCCGCCTCGTAGATCTCGTGGCAATGGGTGTTGCGCACGCGGCAATCGGCGGCGCTCGCCTCCATCACCTTTTCGATCATGCCGGCGGTCATCCCCTCGCCCAGGAAGGCGACCGCGTCGCGGGAATCGATGGCGGTATAAAGCGCCCGGACATGCGCGCCCCATCTCTGGCCCAGCCGCAACGCGACCTTCAGGCTGTCGGCATCGGCCGGATGGTCGGTCATCGGCACCAATATGGTTCGACACAGATCGTGCATCGGCAGCGTCCCGCCCTGTCCTGGCCGGCATCGGCAGGGTCCTCCCCGCCGCGGCGCCGGCGCGCCTCCCATTTGCGACAGTCTACGCCATTCCCGGCGCGACGCGGAGCCAACCTCCGGGCAGGGCGTCAGCAACCGCCGCAACCGCTGCGTCAATCCCTCCGCCGGTCGCGACCCGCGACCAGTCCAGCGGGCCGATATCGTAGCCCCTCTGGCGATGCAGCACGGCCGAATCGGCATCGGACACATCGCCGCGGCGCGCCGCCAGCCGGTCCTCCAGCTCGGAATCAGGGGCGTCCAGCCACAGGCCATGGAAGGCTGTGCCGCAGTCCCGCGCGACGGCTTCCAGGGCCGCGCGCTCTTCCGCCCGGGCATGGACCGCATCGGCGATTACCGCCTGCCCGGCCCGCAGGCCCGCCGCCGCCTGCCGGCGGAGTTCGGCATAGACGGCCTCGCTCTGCCCGGCGGCATAGGCCTCCGGCGGCAGCTTCTCCGTCGGTGCGACGCCCCACATCGCCTTGCGGATCGCGTCGGAGCGCAGCACCACCGCGCCCGGGATGCGGCCCAGCAGCGGTGCCAGCCGGCGCGCCAGGGTGGACTTGCCCGTGCCGGACAGGCCGCCGATGCCCAGCAGCACCGGCTGCGCGGGTGCCAGGAACGCGGCCAGCTCCGCCAGGTAGGCCTGTGCCGTCTCCGCCTGCGACCTGGCCGCCGCCGCATCCTGCTGGACCGCGGCCATGCTGCAATGGACATGGGTGCGGATCGCCGCGCGCAGGGCCAGGTAGAGCGGCAGCAGCGACAGCCCGTCCAGCCGGCCCGGCATGTCATGCAGGTCCTCCAGCCAGAAGTTCAGCACCCGGTTCGCCTGCGCCGGCCGGCCGGCATGCCAGAGGTCCATCAGCAGGAAGGCCAGGTCGTAGAGGATGTCGATGACCGCGAATTCCTCGTTGAACTCGATGCAGTCGAACAGACGGGGCTGGCCGCCGAAGAGGCAGATATTGCCAAGGTGGAGGTCGCCATGGACATGGCGGACGAAGCCGTCGCGGCGGCGCGCCTCGATCCCCTCCCGTGCCGCCTCGAACGCCGCCCGCAGCGCCTCTTCCGCCGCGGCGACTTGTTCCGCGTCCAGGATGCCGCCATCGTCATGGGCGTGGATCTCGCCCAGGGCGCCGTCCAGGGTCCGCTGCAGGGCGGGAACGCCGCCCAGATCGCGGCGCGGCGCCTCCGCCCGGTGCAGGGCGGCGACCTGCCGGGCCACCTCGTCGCAGATCGCATCGGTCAGGCGTCCCGACTTCGCCACATCGGCCAGCAGGCCGTCCTCATCGAAGCGCCGCATCACCACCAGCCAGTCGACGATCTGATCGTCGCCGGCCGCCGCCGCATCGTCGAGCAGGGCCAGACCGCCACCGCGCCGCACGATCGCGCCGATCCGCAGGTAGATCTCCGGCGCCGTGCGCCGGTTCAGCCGCAGTTCCGCCTCGCACACCGCCCGCCGGCGGTCGGCGGTGGTGAAATCCAGGAAGGAGAAGCGCACCGCCCGCTTGATCTTCAGGACATGCCGCTCGCCCAGGAAGACCGCTGCGGCATGCGTGTCCACCCGCTGGATCGGCGAATCCGCCGGTTGCTCCAGGGCCGCCGGCCAGGCGGCAGGATCCGCCAGGGTGGCGAAGCTCTCGTCCTGGCGGTCACCGGGGCCGCCGTCATCGTCGCGTCCCGCCATGGCGGTCAGCCCGCCCGCCGGCCGGTCAGGGGACGCCGGGCCACCGGCGAATGGGGGCCCTCCAGGCCCGCCGGATCCTGGTGGATGATGATCTCCGCGCCCGGGAAGCGCGCGCGGATTCGGTCCTCGATCTCGTCCGCGATGGCATGGGCGGCCGACAGGGTCATGTTCGGATCCAGTTCCAGGTGCATCTGGATGACCGGGACGGTGCCGGAATAGCGGGTGCGCAGGTCGTGCACGGCCTCGGCGAGCGGATGGGCACGCACCACCTCCAGGATCTCCGCACGCTTCTCGTCCGGCATCTCATGATCCATCAGGTGGTTGAAGGATTCCTGGAAGATGCCGTAGGCGCCGCGCAGGATCAGCGCCACGATCACGAGCCCGATGATCGGGTCGGCCAGGCTCAGACCGAAATGGCCGGCCAGCACCAGGGCCAGGATGACGCCGGCATTCACCATCAGGTCGGTCGCGTAGTGCATTGAATCGGCGGTGATCGCGATCGACCCGGTGCGCCGGGCGACAGACCGCTGGTAGCTGACCAGCAGCCCGGTGACGACGATGGAAAAGACGATGACGACGATGCCTTCGACGCTGTTCTCCACCGGCTGCGGCCGGATCAGCCGCGACACGGCCTCGAACAGCAGGAAGACCGCCGAACCGGCGATGATCGCAGCCTGCACCAGGCCCGCCACCCCTTCGACCTTGCCATGGCCGAACCTGTGTTCGCGATCCGGCGGGCGGGCCGCATGATGAACCGCCAGCAGGGTCATGACGCTGGCGAGGCTGTCGAGCATCGAATCGACCAGGGTCGACAGCATCGCGACCGAGCCGGTGGCAAGCCAGGCCGCCGTCTTCACGGCGATTAGCAGCAGCGCCACGGCGACCGACGCGTAGCCGGCGCGCTTGGTCAGCCGGATCGCGGCCTCGCGCGCCGCCGCTTCGGCCGACCGGGTCGTCGCCGCCGCTCCGCTTTCCTCACCCTGCGCCATCTGCTCCCGCTTCCGTCCTGCCCGTCCCAGCCCGCGGCCCGTCCTGTCGTCCCGCCGCAGCCGCTCAGGGATAGAGCCGGGTATAGGTCCAGCCCTCTCCGTCCCGGGTATATTGTGCCCTGTCGTGCAAACGGAACTTCCCGTCCTGCCAGAACTCGATTCGGGACGGGGTCAGCCGGAAGCCCGACCAGTGCGGCGGCCGGGGCACCTTCGACACGCCGAAGCGCGCCGTCTCAGCCGCCACGGCCCGTTCCAGCGCATAGCGGCTTTCCAGCGCCTGCGACTGCTTGGAGGCCCAGGCGCCGATCTGGCTTGGCCGCGCGCGGCTGGCGAAATAGGCATCCGCCTCTTCGTCGGTGACCGGCGTGACCCCGCCTTCCGCCCGGATCTGGCGGCGCCGGCTCTTCCAGTGGAACAGCAGGGCGGCCTGCGGGTTACCAGCAAGCTCGCCGCCCTTTCGGCTGTGGAGGTTGGTGTAGAAGACGAAGCCTGACGGGTCGGCGCCCTTCAGAAGCACCATCCGCACGCTGGGCAGTCCATGGGCGTCGACGGTGGCCAGTGCCATGGCATTCGGGTCGTTGGGTTCGCTCTCCTCGGCCTCCGCCAGCCAGGCGGCGAAGCTGCGGAAGGGGTCGTCGTCGGGACCGGGAAACATGCCGCCACCTTTGCCGTTGCGTCGCCAGGATGCCCTGTCGCGGCGTTGCGACAGGTACAATGTATGCCGGCCGTGACACCTTTGCGGGCCATGGCCTTGAAATCGCCGCGTTTGCGGGCTTATTCCATGCGGCAGCAAGGGGACGGAGTCCAGAGGGGCCTGCAGCCGCATGCCGATCGCCCGGGCGGTCGGCATGGTGGCGGCAGCGGTTCGATCCCGGCGCCCGAGCGTGTATCCTGGCGCTGCCGGGAACCCCTGTGCCCGGCGGCGTCCGGACATGCGGCGCAGGAGCGTTCAGGCAGCGTTCAGGCTGGCGCCCGCAGTCTGTGTGGTTGAGGCAGTCTGTGTGTTTGAGAGTGTCGCCCTGTGGCGGG
>MDTD01085909.1_pt1 | contig 21824 bp, 18 predicted proteins | sample 811221 | NCBI WGS metagenome assembly MDTD01 (sample SAMN05326646, study PRJNA326480) | marine metagenome | isolation source: seawater | place: Pacific Ocean: South West | collected 2011 | reverse complement strand
GGATCTGCAGTCGGGATCTTCCAGATAATTAAAAACCGCAACAAGGAGAACGGGGAACGCGCGACTATCCCCTTCGGTCCGTATCTGGCCGGAGGCACATATATCTGGATGCTCTACGGAGAGCGTCTTCTAAGCATCTATAAGAAACTTTTTGCAAATATTCAAATTTAAAGCATATACTAAGGAGCAATTACAAAATGCGAATGAGCACTCTTGTCGGACGCAGGATCAAGGAAGATCCCAAAGATTCGAAAACTATCAGTCATAAATATCTGATCCGCGGCGGTTATGTCCGTCCGGTTTCAGCTGGTATATACTCTCTCCTGCCGCTTGGCAAACTTATCGTCGATAAGATCGAAAAGATTATCCGTGAGGAAATGGCCTCAATCGACGGGCAGGAAGTTCTGTTGCCGGTGGTGCTGCCCGCTGACCTCTGGAGAGAGTCCGGCCGCTATGACTCCGTTGGCCCGGAACTGCTGCGTTTCGAGGACCGTAACGGCAAAGCGATGATCCTCGGCATGACCCATGAAGAGGCGATTGTCCATCTGGTCAGGACTGAAGTCACCAGCTACAAACAGCTGCCGGTAATGCTCTATCAACTGCAGACCAAATACCGTGACGAGGCGCGTCCCCGCGGCGGCCTGATCCGGGTCCGTGAATTCACCATGAAGGATGCCTATTCGTTCCATACCAGTCAGGAGTGCCTCGAAGAGTACTACAAAAAAGCGCACGCCGCGTACGAACGCATCTTCAATCGTCTCGGAATGAATAAAGTTGTCTCGATCGAGGCCGATTCCGGTATGATGGGAGGAAAGATATCCCATGAATTTATGGCCCTTTCAGAGTTTGGCGAAGACACTATCTTTATTTCGCCTGACGGTTCCTATAAAGCCAACCGTGAAGTCGCGACATCCTCCATCAAGTTTGAAAAATCAGAATCTCTGCCGCTCGAAAAGGTTCACACTCCGGCAAAGAAGAGCATTGAGGAAGTCGCCGAATTTTTGGGCATGAAACCTGAAAACACCGGCAAGGCGGTCTTCTACCAGAATGGTGAAGGTGAATTGATCTTTGCCATGATTCGTGGCGATTTCGAGGTAAACGAGAACAAGCTGCAGAAGGCCGCGATGGCCTATGAACTGGCTTTTGCCGATGACGAAGCCATCCGCGCCGCCGGTTGCGAACCCGGTTATGCCTCTCCGCTCGAACTCGACGCGAAGAAAGTAAAGATCATTGTCGACCGTTCCGTGGCCGAGTCTTCAAACCTGATCGTTGGCGCCAATGAAACTGATTACCACTACAAAAACTTTAATTTTGACCGTGATATGCCGGAAGGCGTAATGGTCACAGACATCGCTTCAGTCCGGGACGGCGACCCCTGTCCGTTGACCGGGGAACCGTTGTTGATGGAACGCGGAATTGAGGTTGGCAATATCTTCCAGCTCGGAACTAAGTATTCCGATGCCATGAATTGTGCGTTCCTGGATGAAAACGGAAAATCACAGATCATGATCATGGGCTGCTACGGTATCGGGGTAGGTCGCTCAATGGCTGCGGTAATCGAGCAATCCTATGACAACTGGGGGCCGATCTGGCCGATAACCATCGCTCCTTACCATGTCCAGTTGTGCGCATTGAACCGCAACAAGGAAGGCGTGGCTGAAGCCGCCGATAAGCTGTACGCTCAGTTCCAGGATGAAAAAGTGGAAATCCTGTATGACGACCGTGGCGAAAAGGCCGGATTTACCTTTAACGACGCTGACCTGATCGGCATACCGTTCCGGGTTATCCTGTCACCCAAAACTCTGGCTGACGGCAAAGCGGAAATCAAACGTCGCGGCGAACGCGACGCGCTTCTGGTCGATCTCGATCAGGTCGTTCCGGAAGTACAAAAACTTATTGCCGAAGAGTTCAACAAGTACGAATAACGAGTTAGTCCACCTCGGTAGCGAGCCTCCTGTGCTCAAGTAGATATTCTGCGTCCGTAAGGAGTGTTCGCGACTGGAGTATGACGTGGTACATCGTGGTTCTTCGTAAGAACTACTTGAACCATCTCGGGACGCCGCGTTTGCGCAGTTTTGCGACGAGCGCGGCGTGATACTTTATAATGCGCTTGCGACTGCTTTGCAGGCCAAAATCACGATATGGAACTCCGGCGGTGGATTTGAGGATTATATCGCGGTCCTTTCCAGTCAACGGGAGTTCCGGTTGCCGGGGCGGAATACTCGCGACGGTACCGCCGCGTTTGCGGCCGAATGGTTCGGATTCACCGACATTGAAGCCGGCCCGGAGCAGGGCGCCGCGTACCGGGAAGGCGGCTGAATAGGTGGCCAGACAGCCTTCCGGTTTCAGTTTTTTTCGTAATGCCCGGATAAAATCATAGGTCCAGAGCTCGGGGTTTTTATCCGGAGAAAAGCCGTCCAGGAAAATAATATCAAACGTTCCGTCTGCCCCGGGTGCGGTCAATCTGGCATCCCCGGTAAGGAGCTTGATTGAACCTGCGGCTTCGTGCCATTTCCCCTGGTCGACCAGCGCACCAAGTATTTTTCTTTCGCATGAATCAGGTTCAAAGAGCATTGCGGCATTGGTCAGGGTTGCCATATCCTTTTCACAACTCACGATCTCTACAGTTTTTCCCGCTTTTCGTGCGGCGGTGAGAGCCGCAAAAGCGTTGTAGCCAAGTCCGAAGCCGATATCCAGTACCCTTGCATGACCGTTTTTTTCAAGCAGCGCTTCCAGGCCGGAAGGCTTGAGGAATTTGTTTTCAGCTTCGGCGGCGGCTCCGGCCAGGGAATGGAAATACTGCCGGTATTCAGGTTGATACAGGGTCTTTGAACCGTCTTCGGTCGCTACTCCGGGAACTGTATCTTCATCATTCATCATAGACTGCAGCAAGTCGATAAACTGACCTTTCTTCATCCACCATTTGGGGACGATTATTTTTTCAGGCGGGGCATCGGCGGTAACCCGCATGACGATCCAGTCATCCGGCAGCCTTTTCAGAAAAGCTGCTGCGGCCGCGGCATATTCATATTCATTCAACGGCTGGACAAATGACTGGTCAGCAGCATACTCGCTGGCGAGTTCAGTTCCTTTCAGGATCAGCAGATTATGCAGTTTGACAGCTGAAAACGGTAGGTCGGACAGCGCGTCAGCGGTCGCCAGATAATTCTTTTCCGTTTCGCCGGGAAGTCCAAGAATGACATGGGCGGCGGTTTTTATATTTTTTTCAGCCAACTGTCGGGCGGCGGTTTGAACCGCGGCGAAATCGTGGCCGCGGTTAATGGTTTCCAGGGTTTTGTCACATGCGGTCTGGACCCCTAGTTCGATCCAAAGTTCATACTTCGAATTCAATTCTTCAAGCAGGTCAAGGACGGGCGGGGCCAGGCAGTCGGGGCGGGTCGCGATAATAACCATGGCGAATTCCGCGCAGTTCAGGGCTTCATAATAGAGTTCCCGTAGTTTTGCGGCATCAGCAAAAGTGGCAGTGTACGCTTGAAAATAGGCAATATATGGCGGCTTCGCGTCGTAACGTTTTTGCGCGTATTCGACTCCGGCTTTGACCTGTCCGGGCAGGTCCAGGTTATGACGCAGATGCCTTGCTCTAGCCCCGTCTTCCGCACAGAAAATACAGCCGCGGCCGGAGTTTTTTACCCGGTTGGGACATGACAGCGCCAGGTCCAGGGGAATCCTGTAGATGGGGTGTCCATAGCGATTGGACAGGTATTCACTGAACAGGTTTATTTTATGCATGACTGAAATTTGTATTTGGAATCTTTTTTAACGCGGTGTAACTGGAAAACCCGTGTCTTTGCGGTATATTATAGCTGGTTGAAAGCAAAATTCAATATTCAGGAGCTGACAATGTTGAAATATCGATTGTTCTTACTGCTGGCACTGGTTGCCTTGTTTACTTCAGGTTGTGAAAGCCTTGACCTTACCTGGAACGATATTCTCGGCAAAGAGAACCAGGATGACAAAAGCGATGGTGATTTTGGCGAATACAAGCCAAAATTTGTTATATCTTTCAATGAAGTGGTCGAATATCCCCGGGCTGAAAAATCGGAACGCGAGGTTCGTACCTTCAGCGGCGGCTCATTATGGATCAATATCATTTATCAACTTCACAGCAAGAATATTATGTTGATCAAGGCAGTGCCGGATAAAGAAGATCCGACAATCTATCGCCTCAAAATGAAACTTAACCACACCGGAAAGCTTAGCTGGATGTATATGTCCGGAAAATATCGGGACCAAAAGTTTGCGGTCCTGCTCGACGGTGTCGTCTATGCCACTTTTTCTCCACAGTATATAAGCAATGAAGATGACAGCTGGGTGACCGTTCCGATTGACTTTGATGAAGTTATCGCCAAGCGGATTGCGAAGTACTCTGAAAAGAATTACAGCCACTTCAACCCCAGTATTCATCGCCTCTTCTAACGTTTTTCAACTGATATCGAATCATAATTAATCAAGGGACCAAGGAATGACTGCAATCACCCTGACGGCTATTGCCGTATTATCTTACTTTTTAGGTGCTATTCCGTTTGCATATCTGATCGGGCGCATGAACGGTGTCGATATCAGAAAACACGGCAGCGGCAATGTCGGGGCGACCAACGTGACCCGTACTGTCGGAAAAGGCGCCGGGCGGCTCTGTTTTCTCTGTGATCTACTCAAGGGGTTGATTCCGGTTCTTGTGGTTACGATTCTGATTAATAAGAAGGTGATCGAAGATCCCTACGCCATTGCCCTGCTGCTTGCCGCATTTTGTCCGATTGCCGGTCATATGTGGAGTATTTTTCTGAAATTCAAGGGGGGCAAAGGTATCTCAACTGCGGGAGGTGGACTCCTTATCCTGGCTCCGTGGTCATTCCTGACCGCGATCATTGTCTGGGTGGTGATCTTCCTCTACTCTCGTTTTGTCTCACTGGCCAGCATCCTGGCTGCGGCGGTAATGGGAGTCTCGGTCGTTGTTTATTCCGCGCTTGGCTGGCACAAGCAGCATACGGCCATCCAGATTTACCTGGTCCTGCTGGCAATTCTGGCTATATTGAAGCATATCTCGAATATCAAACGACTGCTGAACGGTACTGAAAACCGTTTTGAAAAGAAAAAGAAACCGGAAGAACCGGCAAATGGGGAGAATGTCTAATGAAGATATCGGTACTTGGTGATGGCGCGTGGGGAACCGCGCTGGCAATGGTTCTGGTGGCAAACGGCCATGATGTCACGACATGGGGGCCTTTCCCGGACTACCTTGAACAAATGGAAAAAGAGCGCATAAACAGCCGCTTTCTTAAAGGCGTTAAACTGCCGGATGAACTGAAGTTTACCCCTGATATGGCGGTTGCCGCTGAAGCCGACTGGCTTTTGACCGCAACTCCGACGCAATACCTGCGCGGAGTACTGGATAAACTGAAACCATATTTCGAGCCGGAACGTCACGCCGTGATCAACGTTGCAAAAGGCATTGAAAACGGCACACTTCTGACAATCAGCGAAATGATCAGCGGCGTGCTTGGTCCGTGCCGTTACTGCACCCTTTGTGGCCCCAGCCATGCCGAAGAGGTGGCGTTGCAGGTCCCGACCGCGGTGGTTGCCGCCTCAACCGATATTGAACTGGCCAAAGAGGTCAGCAATCTTTTTATGAATGATACTTTCCGGGTCTATGTTTCAGATGACCCGGTCGGAGTGGAACTTGGCGGCGCATTGAAAAACGTTATCGCCGTAGCCGCCGGGATTATCGACGGTATGGAACTGGGCGACAACCCGAAAGCCGCGCTTCTTACTCGTGGCATCGCTGAAATGAGCCGTCTTGGCGCCGCTCTCGGCGGTAATCCGGCCACCTTTGCCGGACTTTCCGGGGTAGGTGACCTGATCGTAACCTGTACCAGCGGACACAGCCGCAATCGTTACGTCGGCGAACAGATCGGCAAAGGGCGCAAGCTGACCGATATTCAGGCGGAAATGGGCATGGTCTGTGCCGAAGGAACTAAAACCGTGGTCGGCGCCCGCCAACTGGCCGCCGAAAAAGGGGTTGAGACCCCGATCATCGACGCCGTTTACGAAGTGCTCTATGAAGATAAAGATCCCGGTCTTGCCGTCAAAGAGTTGATGACCCGCAAGGCCCGCATCGAGGACGATTTCACCGCGTGAGTCCGTACGACGGATAAAAAGGAGGAGCAGGAGAAATGAAGCCTGACAGAGATCCATTTACAAACTTTAAAGAAAAAAGAGATTTTGATTTACAGGAATCTGATATTCATAGAACCAGAATAAATGATTTTATAATTCATCCTTACTCAGGCAAGGGGTTTAAGGTCAAGGCTGGCCAGAGTTTCAAAGTAATTCAATCACATGGAAGTCAAATCTGTGATTTGATTATGTTCAATGAAGAGAATAAAGAAGAGAGAAGTGATTATTGCAACAGTATGGTCTTCGACGCTGTTTCTTTGCATAAAGGTTCGAAAATATGGTCGAGCACGCCATATAATAGACCCATGGCAACTGTCATTGAAGACACGGTTGATTATAGTCAGATTCCCAAAGGATATGTTTATCATATATGGGCCGGACATTGTTGTACTGAATGGTATGAGGCGTCATTTGGGGTTAAGAATCATAACAGCTGCTATATGAACTTCCTGAGTGTATTACTGCAATATGGCATGGGTGAAGCGGAAGCAAGGCAGCCGAATATGAACTTATTCCAGCCGGCGACTATACAAAACGATGAAAGAGGCAGGTTGGTTCCTAATTTATACCCTTCAAAAACTAAAATTGGCGACTATATAGAATTTTTTGCTGAAATTGACTTGCTGGTCGTTTTATCCGTCTGTCCGTATGGGGATCAATCCGGTTCAGTCCTAAATGCTGAGTGCCACCCTGTGACTATAGAGATTTCCAATACCGATGTCATTCCCGAACCATTCAAGAAATGGCATGACTGGAGACCTGAGTTCTATGAAGACAGGAATTAATTGAGCCATCATCTCATAGATACTTGTTTTTCTCAGTTTTAAATTATGACACCTTGCAGGTGTAATCATGGCGGATAGCTGCCGTATGCGCCCATGTGAGTGGTGTATAGAGAGATTGCTTTGGAGTCAAAGGTTTTTATCCCGCCGACATGTCCGTCTACATACAGGTATGACATTTCGCCATGCCGGTCACGGTCGATTTTCGTGGCGTTCTGGGTATAATTATCCTGATCGCAGTCATCCGCCTGGAATCCGCTGGCCGTCTCTTCTACCAGCACCAGCTTACTGACGGAGGTTTTTGATTTGGCGAACATGGTTGCGTGCCAACTGCCGAATCCGCCTTTGTCAATATAAATCTGGTTGCAGTTCAGTGAATATGAGAATTGCCGGGCGACCTCCCTCGGACATTTAAAAATCTTCTTCATGTTTTCGGTTGTGCCCCGTCCGGATGCCCAGGCCAGACGGTAAGTCCAACCGCGAGGAATATCATTTTGCAGTGTGCCCCAGGCGGGAGCATTTTCCGCCGGAGGATAGTATTCGGCATAGTCGTCTACATAGCTTATGAACATCAGTCCCTGTTCTTTCAGGTTGTTCTTGCAGGAGGCCGATGCGGCTTTCAATCTGGCGCTGTTCAATGCCGGTAACAGCATCCCGGCGAGAATTGCGATGATGGCTATCACAACCAGCAGTTCAATAAGTGTAAAATTGCGTTTTTTCATTAGTATCCCTTTTCTGCTGTGATGCCATGTGCTTACTCAACTTTGTCAAGCAAAAAGGTCTCGACGGAGCAACGTTAAACGGTGTTAGCAGGTTTTATTTTCAAACGTCCCGGAAACGGATCAGGCATCATTTCTCCCGTAAAACAAAGATATAAGATTATACATGCCCAAGTCTCCAAACGCAAGTCTGCCCCTTTTGAAATGCATAGGGGCTTTTGGTTTTAGGTGATTATTTTGCGTGGTCATCCAGGTTGTCCAGGATTATCTTTTTAAGCATCATCGAGACTCTGTATTCAATCGGGGTAAACAGTTTAGGAGAGCCGTAAATAATTTTATCCTGCTTTATTAAACTCGCTTCCCGCCAGTCCAGGCAGGGTTTTATCGCGACGGTGATAAAAATGATGGCAAGTCCGAGCAGGAGCGCCAACATTCGGCTCAGCGCCCCGTAGTACAAGGCATATCGTCTCTCTTTCAGGCTTTTGATTAGGCCATATACCGCGTGAACCCAGAAAATAATCAATGAACCTACGAGAATTGCGCCTACGGTTATATTGTATACGATAGTTGATTCCCAACTGCGCAACAGCGTCTTAACGGGAAACAGCGCAAAAAAGATGAATACGGATAAAAAAAGTATTTTTATACTCAATGCAATTTTGCCTGGGCTCATTTCCGGCACAGCCAGTTCGAGGTCCAGGCAGCGCTTGCCGACTTTACGTTTTATTAAAGACAGGATTATCATGGGAATCACGGTAAACAGCAGGAACCATTGGGACGCAAAATTAATAAAACTGTGCATGAAGTTGTAATCGTGTCCGCCGATAATTTCCGTTGTGCTGATAACAAAATAGCCCAAGAGAGGCAGAATGATGCCAAGCAGGAAGAGTTTGCCGGCGAATTTTATCTCCGGAGCAAGCAGCAACGCTTTTCGACCGGCTCGGTGACGCCAGTAATATGATCCGGCAAAGGCGCCGGTCATTGTTAAGAACAGCACAATATTTAGCACCAGAACTGCTTTATTGTCAATTGCGGCATACTCAATCTTCCGGCTCACGGCGATGTCGTCATCCGAATATTTCTCCATGCCGCCAAGTGCGGGAAGTGCAATTGATCCAAGTATGCCGACCTTTGCCATCTGGGTTCGGTTGATATTTTGTTTCTTTACGCCTGTCCGCCATGCTTGGATTTTGTTTATTACGCGTGCCATTTTAGTGTCAGCTTGTTGCGCTGTCTGTTCGAGACCTGCCTTTCTATAAATTTCCGGGATATTTTTTTGCGCAGCAGCCACTAAGGCGGTATCGACCAGCATTTCAATTAAGCAGTGTGAGTCGTCTGTAATCTGGCGTACATACTTTTCCCACGAGTTGGCAATTTTCAATGCATCAGCCTGTTTACCCTCTTTCTGCAGGATTACGGCGTATTGCCAGATTGCCCGGGCGTTTGAACGTAAAATGGTTAAATAGGGTAGCAATGTCGAAGCAGAGATGCTGATTTGCAGTAGATTATCCGTTACAGACTCCGGTGACCCCAGAATATCCAAACGTTTATTCATCATTTCCCAGGCATAGCTGTGGAAATATTTTTTCTTTGTTCCGGCCAAATATTCTTTTATTGCCAGGGCCATGAACTTCGGGTCGGTTACTTTTATAAAGTATTCATATTTATATTTTGATCGTCCTGCTTTATTTTTTTCGACCGGAACTCGTTTTGACTCCATCTTGCAGCCTTTTTTCAATAGAATATCGGCGGTCAAGTAATTGTATAAAGAGTTGTCCGGGTCAATTGTTTTTGCCTTTTTCAGCTCAACCAACACGGTATCTGCTGTTACCGTTTTGTTGTTCAGGATCGATAAAATGTAATTGGCGAGGAATACTTTATTATCCGGGAAGCGTTCCCATATTGCTTTTTGCTGCTCGGGCCGGGTCTTTCTGGTCCGGTCCCCGTACATAATTAATTTTTCATCGGTAGTTAGATTTTTAGTTAACCTGCCGATTGCATTGCCGGATGCACCTGCGTATATAATTTTGTCCGGGGAGAAAAAGAAACTAGGTCTTAGTTTGCCAAAGAACGATAAGGACGACAGAATCGCGCAAAAAATAACTGCGGGGATGAGAATGATCATCGCGATTTTATACAACCTGGCCTTGAATTTCATGCGGGCGAAATTGGCTTCGATCAGGCCGTCGGAGATGGCGATGGTGTCGCCGAAACTCTTTATTGCCTGTTCAATGCTTTCCGCCTCGGACAGGCCGGATTCCTCTGCGGCGGTGATCTTGTCCTCAAGGTGTGCCTGCAATTCGTTGCGGACGTCCAGTTTCACTTCAAGGTCGCCATCCAGACCGGAAGTCAGGTTGTCCAGCAGCTTATCAAGCTTTTCGGTATTCATCTCCACTCCTCCCCGTGCTTATGCCATCAACAGTACTTCAACAGATCTTGCAAAAACGGTCCATTCCTCTTTTTTCTCGGCCAGAACCGCTGAGCCTTTTTTTGTCAAAGCGTAGTATTTGCGCCGTTTGCCGTTGTCCGCTATCTGCCATTGACTCTCAATCAGTTTGGACGCTTCAAGCCGGTGCAGACAGGGATACAGGGTTCCCTCTTTCCATTGAAAAGCGTTGTTGGTTTTTTCATTGACCAGTTTTATTATCTCGTAACCGTACATGGTTTTACTGCTGAGCAGGTTCAGAATGACCGGTTCGGCTATTCCCCGCATTAAATCGCCGTTGATACTCATTTCTCTTACCTCCGTTGTCTGTATACATAGCGTGTCTAGGTATAGTATAAATGCTAAAACCAATTTTGTCAACAGGAGGATAGAGGCTTATTTCCTTATCGTGGACATGCTTGGGACCTATAGGACTTAAAAGTCCTATAAAAAAGCTAATTATTTCAAGCATGATTGCTGTATCCTATGCCGGTCTGCCACTACGCCAAGGCTACTAGGCTCAGGTGACGACCAGGGACTCCCGGGAATCCGCATATTAGCTCAACTGGGGGGGGAGGCGCTGACGAGCCGTTGGTCTCGAGGGAATGTGGCTTTGTCGGGGATGTCAGTGCGACCTATAGGTCCTATAAGTCCTATAACGATGGGCACTGACGATTCGCTGGTCTCGAGGCAATACGGCTCGCGAGGCCGCTAGCTCTCCAAATTCCCACGTCCGTCAGGAGGGTATACCGTGGCTTTTCGTCAGAACCGCTGTGCGTCGTACCGACTAGTGTTTCTGGCAGCTGCGAACGGTTTTCAGGAGATGCAGTTTGGCGTCGCGCGGCAGTCCGAAACGCTCGCAGAACATCGAAATAAAACGTTCGGCATGACGATCCGGACTGGTGACCAGGTCGGCGGCGGAACGGTCCATCTGGACCATAAGCAGCTTTCCGTGAAAAATTGGCGGGGGCATTTTGCCGGGGAGGCCAGTCAGGACGGTTTCATCCAAACCTTTTACCCGGCAGTAGATATTAATAATCTCGTCGGTCACATCCAGCGCGTCATAGAAGCAGGCGATAAAATATATTGCTTCCGAGAAGAGTTTGACAACGGTATTGTAATCCAGCTTGTTATCCTGTCCCGGAAACCGCCGCATAAAATGGAGCATGCCGGTGAAAAAGAACTGCCACATGCGGGATCCTTCCTCATGCAGGGAACGCATTCCGACATTTGTCGGATACAGGTCATTGATCGCGCTTTTGTCAATAAACGGACTGCCGGGAAACAGGTGCAGGGCGCTGTCGAAGGCATCTCGCAGTTGTTCCGGGTCGAAGCGCTGGGGATCAAAGTGCGATGGCGCGGCGGAGATTTCGAACAGGATATCCTCGGCTGAGCCGAACCGGTGATAAAATGCGCCCCGGGCGTTGTAACGCTGTTCGCGGAATTTGTTAACGCCGTTGTCGTCGGTCTGGTCCTGCTGTTCATACAGTATGCCGCGCAGCATACGTCCCAGTTCTTCCCGCTGATTTCTCAAAGCGCGCTGAATCAGGGCGTGGATTTCCCCGGCGCGGTGTGCGGCCCGACTTGACGCGTCCGGAGTTCTGATATAGAAGACTCCCTGCTGTAGTTCTCTATCGCAGGGGCGGCTGCAGACGTGCGGGACACTGGAAAAACGGCGGATTACGAAAACCGCGTACTGCTTGCCGTTAACCACCGGTCGTTCAATAGTGAAATCGATGGGGGGATCGACATGGGCGTTGATAAAGCCGCCGACCAAAGACGGGTCAAAGGATCTGGCCTGCGCTTCGGTCAATCCGGTCAACAATGAGGGGCGGCCGTTTTTGTCTTCCCCCACGCCGACAACCAGATAGCCGCCCTTGGTATTGGCCAGGGCCAGACAGTGACGGACAAATTTTGCTTTCCCGGCGGAGGATAGCTCCTTGAAGTTCTGGGCCGCTTTATAGTCCAGTTCGTCAGATTCAATTCCCCGGGTTATCAATTCGTTCCAGTTAACGTATTCAGCCATTAAAAGATTTCCATCCTTAAAAATTACTCAAACTAAAGTATGTGGTGAAAACGCGGTTGTCAAGCGGCCTGAAGTTAGTTTCATATTTTAAAGTCGTTTTTATCCAATCCGTGATCCCGCATTTTATTGTAAAGCGCGCGGGAGGTCATGCCTGAAAGTTTGGCTGCGTCATTAATGCGTCCCCTGGCCGCGGTTAAAACCTGCTCGAGATAAATTTTTTCGGCCTTGAGAAGCACTTCTTCCCTGACTGAGTTCCAGGTCCGCCCCGACCAGTCGGAGGGAGGAGCAATGGAAAAGCTGTCTCCAGGAAATTCGCTATCGGATATACTGGATAATCCCGATATCTCTTCCGGAAATTCGCTGGCAGTAATTGTGTCGCCGTCACTAAGCAGCATTGCGCGTTCGATGACGTTGCGCAATTCCCGGATATTGCCCGGCCATTCGTATTCAATCAGCTTATTAAGCGCTTCTGTGGTGATTTCGGAAACTCCGGTTCCGGTTTTATGGGTTAATTCCTTGATTATTGTATGGGCCAGTTCCGCGATATCCTCTTTTCTCTCGCGTAGAGGGGGGATTTTAAGGGTCATCACGCTCAAGCGGTAAAACAGGTCGCGGCGGAACTGGTTCTCATTCATAGTAATATCCAGATCCTTGTTAGTCGCGGCCATGATCCTGACATCCACCTTGATATTCTTTTCGCCGCCAAGCCTGGTAAAAGTCTGGTCCTGCAGGACGCGCAAAAGTTTAGTCTGTAAATGAAGCGGAATATCGCCGATCTCATCGAGGAATATTGTCCCGCGATGGGCTATTTCGAAGGCGCCGCGATGGGATCTGGTGGCTCCGGTAAATGCGCCGCGTTCATGTCCGAACAACTCACTTTCGATCAGGCTTTCCGGCATTGCCGCGCAATGAACCGGTACAAACGGGTATTCAGAACGGTGGCTTTCGTTGTGGATGGCCCGGGCCAGATATTCTTTGCCGGAACCCGTTTCTCCAAGAATCAGCAGTGATGAGTCCCGCCTGACAATCTTCTCGACCAGCTGCATGAACATAGTCATAGACGGACTGTTTACAATGAAACTGCCCAGGCGCCTATCCCTTTCGTCCTGAGTTGAATAGGTTTCTTTTTTCATCTCCTGGATCAGGCTGATCTGCCCGGATATCGCATCGGCGATGTTGTTGAGCGGTATGTCCCCTTCAAGGATAGCATCGACTCCGAGACTGAGCAGTTCCGCCCGGTGTCTTGGTTCGTTTTCGCCGATCATAATGATTGACGGCGGGTCGATGAGCCGCTTAAGCCGGTCGATCATCTCTTCCGGATTATCCCCTGCACGCTTTTTGCTGATTATCAGCATATCGGTCTCATGGTTTGCCAACAGATGAACAATATTCTGTCCTCTGCGAATATGGCTCAGGATAAAATCCTGGTCCTTACGCAGCAGTTTTGCCAGTTCGCCTGATACGTGGTCGTTGTCCAGAGCCAGGGTTATTCTGAAAATCATGGTTAATAACTCCTTTTTATTGCCTGAAAGAAATATAGTTCTTAAAAAACGGAAGTCAAGGTTCTTAAAACTAAAATATAATCAAATTGGTTCTGTTTGTTGAGGAAGTGGAATATTTTTTCTAATTAATAATGAGGGGGGATATGCACATTTAAACGATATGGAATTTTTTTGGCACGGAAAGTGTTTAAAGCGACTTTCCCGATAAAACTTTTGGTAATAAAAAATAAAGGAACTTAGGTGAAAACTAATATCAGCGATTACTACACCGCTAAAGAATGGGACAGGATACGTAAAGCAGCCGACAAGGAGGATACTCCGGTGCTTATCGTATCCCTCGACAAGATCAAAGACCGGTTTACCGAGCTACAGGCAAGTATACCTCCGGCCAAGATTTATTATGCGGTCAAAGCCAATCCGGCTGATGAAGTAGTCAGTATGCTTAAAGATATGGGGTCATACTTTGATGTTGCCTCAATCTTTGAGTTGCGGAAACTGCTCAGGCTTGGCGTTTCACCCGATAGAATAAGCTACGGTAATACGATAAAGAAGGCATCCGATATTGTTGAGTTTTACAATGCCGGAGTGCGGACTTATGTCACTGACAGCGAATACGATCTTCGTAATATAGCAAATAAAGCTCCGGGCTCAAAGATTTTCGTCAGGATTCTGGCGGAAGGTGTTTTGACGGCAGACTGGCCGCTGTCCCGCAAATTCGGCTGTCAGCCGGATATGGCTTACGATTTGTTGGAACTGGCGCACAAACTTGGTCTTGAAGCCTATGGGATCTCATTCCATGTCGGTTCCCAGCAAAGGGACATCGCGGCATGGGATGCGGCGATCGCAAAAGTAAAACTGTTATTCGACTGGTGCCGGGATGCCGGCATTAACTTGAAATCTATTAACATGGGAGGTGGTCTGCCAGCCAGATACATTGACAAAAACAACAGTATTGAAACGTATTGTCATGAGATAATGCGATACCTTGAAGAGGACTTCGGAGATGAAGTTCCGGAAATAGTAATAGAACCTGGCAGGTACATGACGGGCGACGCCGGTGTAATGATCAGTGAAGTGGTCCTTATTTCACGTAAATCCAGAACCGCGCTGGAGCGCTGGATATTCTCAGATGTCGGCAAATTCAACGGTCTGATGGAAACGCTCAGTGAGTCGATAAAATACCCGATTTACGTTGAGAAGGACGGACCGGAGGAAAGGGTCATTATTGCTGGGCCTACCTGTGACAGTGTCGATACGATCTATGAGGAATGCGGTTATACACTGCCGCTTAACCTTGCGGTCGGCGACCGGATGTACTGGCTGTCAACCGGGGCTTATACAAGCAGTTACAGTTCAGTCGATTTTAATGGTTTTCCACCTTTAAGGACGGTGTTTATATGAGTTACAAAATGAAAGAGAATGCAAAAATGTCAAAGAAAAAACTGGAATATTACGAAGACTTCAGCAATTACGAAGATTACCTGGATGACGATGATTATGATTACTGGGAATTCGATGAGGATGAAGTGCTCGAGGACGAAGACTTTGATGAAGATGACTTCGAAGAGGATTTCGAAGATGAGGACGAAGAAGATTTTGATGACGAGGACGAAGACGAAGACGAGGACTATGGCAACCTGAAAGGTTGAGTCCGGTATCTTTCTCTTGTTATTATGCGGACGGGGTAAAATCCGTCCGCTGTTCTTTTATAATCGGGTGATAATCCATGCCCGGTATATTGAAATTGAAAGCCTTGTAATATCCTCGCGCGCGTGTATATTCTACTTCAACAGTATGTCTCCTTAAAGGAGATTGTTGTATATAAATTTGAGGAGATATTCAATGCTCTACCATCTGTGTAATAAGAATCCTGCGACGATCCATATTCAGGAGTTTGTCAATGGAGAAAAAAAGACTCTGCATATCTGTGCCCAGTGTGCCGCTTCAAAAGCTTTGGGCGATTCAGCTATTAACCCGTTCAATCTTGCGGAGCTGATATATAACATATCCGAAAAAATGCAATTCCATGATTCGTCCCAGGATGATTCTGACGGCGAACAAAGCAGTCCACTCAAAGATATTTCAGCCATAGTTTGTAAAAACTGCGGCTGGACTGTTGAGAAGATGAGGGAAAATGCCGGTCGACTCGGTTGTGCTGAATGCTACAAAGCTTTTTCCGATTTGATCAAACCTTCACTGGAAAAACTCCATCGCGGCAGTATGCATGTCGGGAAAAAACCGGGGAATGAGCGTTCCGGTTCTCCCCAGCAGATGCTTGAGATGCTTCGCCTCCAGAAAGAACTTCAGGAGCTGGTCATGCGGGAAGAGTATGAGATGGCCGCGGACATACGCGACAAGATACGCGAGCTCAAGGAAGAGATGGAAAAAAGTGATTAACGGATTTAAGATATGAAAAACCCTATTGATTATTTTTTAAACAGCAAAGTCGGTTGGCTGGCAGATACCCACGGCAGCGATATTCCGGTCAGTTCCAGAATTCGTCTGGCCAGAAACCTGGCCGGTGTTCCTTTTCCGGTTGCGGCGGATAACAGTCAGCTTACTACGGTATGCGAGGCAGTAAAGTCTGCCGCGGAAAAACTACAGTGTCCCGGTAAAAAACCGTTGCTTTTCGAGCCAAAGACAATGGATCCGATTGATCGTCAGGTATTGCTCGAAAGGCGCCTGGCAAGCAATGATTTTATCCAGCGTGAGGCTGGAACGCTTTTGCTGGTAAGTCGTGACGAATCTTCCAGTATAATGGTCAATGAGGAAGATCATCTGAGAATTCAGGTGATGAATCCGGGGTTTGAATTTGATCGGACCTGGAGCTCTCTCAGTGAAATGGAAGATAGAATGAAGCGCCAGCTTGATTTCGCCTGGGATGACCGCCTCGGATACTTGACCAGTTGTCCCACCAATGTTGGAACCGGTATGCGTGCTTCTGTGATGCTGCATTTGCCCGCCCTGGTGCTGACTAATCGTATCGGCGCGGCAATTCAAGGAATCAGCCGGCTTAGTTATGAGGCCCGTGGTTTTTTTGGCGAGGGGACCGAAAATACCGGCAACCTGTTCCAGATTTCCAACCGCAGCACACTGGGTGAAACAGAAGAACAGATTATTTCCCAGTTATCGGCGGTGGTCAGGCAGTTGATCAATCACGAAAAACACTTCCGGATGCATCTGCTGGAACAGGATCATGACTTGCTGGCGGATTATGTCGGCCGGGCGTATGGAACGTTGCGCTATGCACATGTCCTGCCCACGGCGGAGGCGCTTAACTCGCTTTCAGCTCTGCGTCTCGGAGTTGCGATGAAGATGTTCAACGCACTTGAAATGCATACCGTCAATGAATTGCTTTTGATAATTCATCCGGCTCATTTGCAGAAGTTTGAGGGACGTGACCTGGATGAGACGGAACGGGATGTTTTGAGAGCCGATCTGGTTCGAGAAAAACTCAAAAATATTGAAAAGAATTAAGGACCTATTGGAGAATACGCTTTGGAAAGTATATACGCGGTACTGCTTGCCTTCCTTGAAATGAGTTTTGTTTTTGTCGCGCTGATGCTTATGTACAGCGTCAGGCGCCTCTTCGGCAGTACCGCTTTTTATATTTCAGTCGGCCTTCTGTTTGTTTTTACCCAGTTTGTCAGCGCGGCTGAACTGAAGATAAACACCGGCATCATCGGGATGGATTTTTATATCGGCTCGACCGTGCTTTTTCTGCCTTACCTGACGATCCTGCTATTGATCTATGTTTGCGACGGAACCCTTGCCGCTCAACGCATGATTATTGGCGCTATGGCTGCCCTGGGGCTGTTTTTCTACCTCAGCAGCCTTACTATTACCCAGTGCAACTGGATGGGACACGCCATCTCGAATGGAACTTCTGCCGATGCGGTTGATTTTCTCCTGCAGAAGTCCAGGCATACTATGGCCGGTTCGACTCTGGCCCAGGCACTTGACCTCTTTTTGTTGCCGATCTTTTTTCAACGATTGCGCAACTTGAAATGCCGCATGTATTTCTGTATTCTCGGCGCGCTGATGATTACCCAGATAATCGACTCTTTCGTCTACCTGTTTGTTACCTACTGGAACCAGCCGCAATGGTGGATCTATGTCAACAGTTCATTTGTGGTGAAGTCAGCCGCGACGGTTTGGCTGAGTTTGCTGGCCTCTATTTATGTATTCAGGATCGAACGTGAAAAACCGGGTGAACAACGGCGTGCCCTGGATATTGTTTTTGCGTTCTTCGGCAGCTATGGTCGAGCTCAAACCCTGCAGCGAAACCTGCGCGAATGGGAAGGCCGCTACCAGATGGTGGTTGAAAGTGCCGGGGAGCTTATCCTGCTTCTCAGTCCCGACGGGATGATCCTTGATGCCAACAAAGCTTCTCTTGCCACCTTTAAAGTTTCAAGTCTGTCCCGGTTGCCTGATGTTTCTCTGCCGGACCTGATGCGGGACAGCGAAGGACATCGCCTTGAGTGGGAGTTTTTTACCGCCGCTTTTGAAGGACAGGAAGAGGGACAAATTCTGCCGCCGATTCGCTTCAAGGCTTTTTTTGGCGAGGAAGAAGCGCGCCGGGAAATAGATTTCGGCATATCGTCGATCATCATTGAGAACGTTAAGATGTTTCTCGCAATTGGCCGTGATGTTACCGAGGAAAGCCGTCTCGCGCAGGATAAGGCGATGCTAAGTGAGCAGTTGGCTCATGCCCAGAGACTTGAGTCGATCGGACGTCTGGCCGGGGGTATTGCGCATGACTTTAACAACCATATCCACGCCATACAGGGGCATGTCGATATCATCCGGCTGTTCTATGATGTTGAAAACGAGAAAGCGGTCAACCGCCTGAATAAGATTGCTTTTATTACCGAACAGGCTGGTAAATTGACCGAGCAACTCCTTGGATTTGCCCGTCGCGGTAAATATCAGGAAACCTATTTCGACCTGCGCGAACTGGCGGAACGCAGTGCGGAACTGTTTAATCCCGGCAGTCATCATGATATTAATTTTAAAGTCAAGCTGCCCGATTATGAGATGTTGATCAAAGGCGATATAATTCAATTGCAGCAGGTAATCATAAATCTGCTTTTGAACGCGGCAGACGCGATGGAAGCGACCCCGCCTCCGCATGACTTGAAAATTGAACTTATGGATGCCGATGAACTCGAGGAGGATTTCATCCCTCCGGGAGCTAAACGCAAGATTAACAAGAAGCGTTATCAGTGCATTATTGTCAGTGATAATGGCGAAGGTATGGCAGAAGACGTCCTTTTGAAAATATTTGATCCGTTCTTCACAACCAAGCCGTTCGGTAAAGGTACCGGCATGGGCCTGGCCATGGCATATGGTACGGTTCGCAATCACCGCGGTTGGATCGATGTCAAAAGTAAACCTAGAAAAGGGACTGCTTTCTATATTTTCCTCCCGAAAAAAAACAAAAAGGTCGCTGAGGGCGTGACCCGGCGTTTAAGCCGGGCCCGGGGCGAATCTGAAGAAAACTCTCAAGGCCCGGAAGGTTCTTCCGGAAATAATAACGAATAATTCAAGGCTATTTTATCTCTCATGGACTTATTACCCGACTTTTCCCATTCTCAGTGGGCTATTTTAATGATTTGTGCTTTCTTTGTAGGTGTAAGCAAAACCGGAATTCCCGGAATCTCGATAATAAATGTGCCGCTGCTGGCGATGATCTTTGTGGCCAAAGGCTCAACTGGACTTCTGCTGCCGCTGCTTGCTGCGGCCGACTTGGTGGCGGTGGCCTGGTATCGCCGTCATGCTCAATGGAAGCACGTATTCCGACTGCTGCCCTGGGCCTTGCTTGGAATCGGAGCCGGATCGGTGGTGATCAGGTATATCAGCGACGCGCAGATGAAGCCGATTATCGGTCTGATCGTCCTTGCCATGCTGGCGTTGAATTTCTATCGTGAAAAGAATCCTGACAAAATGGCCCACCTGCCACACCATTGGGCCTTTGCCGCGTTTATGGGGTTCTTCGGCGGGTTGACAACTCAGATGGCAAATGCCGCTGGTCCGGTTATGGCGATCTATCTGCTTTCGATGAACCTGCCTAAGAATGAATATATGGGGACCTGTGCCTGGTTTTTCCTGATCTTGAACTATTTGAAGATACCGGTATTTATTATGGAGGGCAGGATTTCGATGGAATCGTTTATGGCAGACCTTGTGGTCATTCCAATTGTAATTGCGGGAGCTTTTATCGGTATATTCATCCTCAAAAAAGTTCCTCAGAAATGGTTCCGCCGCATCGTGGAAATCCTCGCCGTCCTTGCCGCCGTCAAGCTCCTGATCCCGTAATTTATTGTTCGGTAGACTTATACTGCCGTGGGGATTTTCCGGTTACCTGTTTGAAGGTGCGGCTGAAGTGGAATTCGTCGGCGAAGCCGGTGGCGGCGGCGATGTCGCTGTTGCGCCTGCCGGTAAAGAGCATTTCTTTGGCTAACTCTATTTTCAGTTGGGTGAAGAAATGCATTGGGGTTTCTCCGGTCTCCTGCTTGAATAATCGGCAGAAATAGGACGGTTCAAGCCCGACCTGTCGTGATAGATTGGCCAAAGAGAGTTTTTCCCCGATATGGCTGCGCATATATGCCTGTGCTTTTTCCACGTATTTGTTTAAGGTTGTAACCTCGTCTGAAGCCATTCCTTCCTGAACAAATGCGGTCAGGAGGTGCCCCGCCGCCTCCTGCAGGATCTTGCTGCCGCTGTTCCAGAGACGATCAACTTCATGGAAAAGTTCGACTCCCCTGGTCATTTTACAGCCGGAGCGAAAATGTTTCCGCAGCTCCTGGCCGAATTTATCCGAGTTGTCGGGAATGTCAAAAGAGACTAGATACTGCAGCAGGTAAGGACAGTCATCAGCGATTACCAGATGGTGAGTGTCTTCCGGGAAAGAAATGATGAAATCATTTTCCTCAACCGGAATTTTTTCGTCCCCAATTTCCATCCAGCCGTGCCCGGCAGTGATCATGTGCATTTCAAGGTCGACATGACGGTGCGGGTATATCAGCAGCCGGGTTCTGGACATCGGCGCGGAAAGTCTGTTAATTATAATAAAGTCAATATCATTCATGTTTTAGTCAATATAATTCATAGTATTAAGTTGTCCCTGCCTGTATAATATATAACAATTTTATAATTAATCAACGATAAGAGGTTTTTGATGAAAGCAATAATGGTAATGTTTGACTCGTTGAATCGTCATATGTTGGAAACGTATGGCGGGACCGAGGCCCCGACTCCGAATTTCAACCGTCTGGCCGAACGTTCAACGACTTTTGACTGCTCGTACGTCGGCAGTATGCCGTGTATGCCGGCCCGTCGGGAACTTCAGACCGGACGCTACAATTTTCTTCATCGCAGTTGGGGGCCGCTCGAGCCGTTTGACGTCTGTATGCCGGATATTTTAACTCGCCATGGAGTTTACTCTCATATGGTCAGTGACCACTATCACTATTGGGAGGATGGCGGCGCAAACTACCATACTAAATTTTCATCCTGGGACTGTATTCGTGGTCAGGAGGGTGATCCATGGAAAGCGGATGTAAAGGCCCTTGACAAAGAATATATCATGAACCGCAGTCCATATGAGCGTGACCGGGTTAACCGCAAGTTTATCACTAAAGAAGAAGACTTTCCGATGCCGCTGACTTTTGCCGCCGGTTTGGAGTTTCTGGAGAGAAATCTTGACGCTGACAACTGGTATCTCCAGCTTGAAACCTTTGATCCGCACGAACCCTATTATCTGCCGCAGGAATATCTGGAGCGTTTTGATATCGATGTTGCTGAGTACGACGACTGGCCGGGATATCTCCCTGCCGACAACCCGAAGAAAACGGAACTCTATCGCAAGCTTAATGCCGCTCTGGTTGCCATGTGTGACGATTACATTGGTCGGGTTATCGACTTTATGGATGAACATGATATGTGGGAAGATACTATGCTGATTGTCAATACCGACCATGGTTTTCTCCTTGGTGAACATGACTGGTGGGGCAAGTGCCGGATGCCGTTCTACGAGGAAATTGCGAGGACTCCGCTGTTTATCTGGGACCCGCGCTGCGGCGTAAAGGGCGAAAGGCGCGGCAGCTTGGTGCAAAGCATTGACCTGCCCGCAACCCTCCTCGGCTTCTTTGGTCTGGAAAAACCGGAAGTCAT
>MDTD01147880.1_pt1 | contig 21831 bp, 17 predicted proteins | sample 811221 | NCBI WGS metagenome assembly MDTD01 (sample SAMN05326646, study PRJNA326480) | marine metagenome | isolation source: seawater | place: Pacific Ocean: South West | collected 2011 | reverse complement strand
GATGTGATCCTTGAAACCGGTCATGCAACCGATCCGATGCCGGTGAGGGCGGTCGGACGTGTGACCGACATCGATCCGGATCGTTCGAGAGGATCGAAATCGGTCTTCACCCTCAGCCATCTGATCGACTCCACCGGGACCTGCAGACCGTTCCACGGTCGTCTGTCCTGGAGGTTCGGGGGGGACCACGAACTCCTCGATGGTGACCGGATCATCGTCACGGGATGGATCTTCCCCCCGGGTGGAACGGGATCACCCGATCCGGACGGCGTGGACTGGGCCTCGGTGTCCAGATTCAGCGGCTACCGCGGTCGCCTCGTGACACCGGACCCGCGACTGGTCCACCGTCTTCCCGATTCCGGAATGACGGATCGACTGTCGACCCTGCGTGGATCACTTCGCGGTCACTGTGCCGAGATCGTCTCGCGGGGTGTGGTATCCGAGCGTGAGCGAACGCTTCTCCTGGGCATGACGACCGGAATCCGGGGTCCCGCGTGGAACCGTGTCGCCGATCCGTTCCGTCGGACCGGCGTCGCGCACGTGCTCGCGATCTCCGGCATGCACCTGGGCATCATCATCGGCTTCGTGGTGTGGACCGGAAGGCTGCTGGGGGTGTCGGGGCGGACGACCGGATTCTCGATCATCATCACGACCCTCCTCTACCTGGCGGTGGTTTCATGGAGGCCTCCGATCGTTCGTTCCGCCGTCATGGCGGTCATGCTCTCGCTGGGAATCTGCGTTCGCCGATTTCCCAACAGCATCGGTTTTCTCTTTCTCGCCGCACTCCTTCTGCTGATCCGCAATCCCGGATCACTGTTCCTGCCCGGATTCCAACTGAGTTTCGTCGTCGTACTCTTCATCATGGTGGGGACACGGAGGGTCGAGCACCGTTGGCGCCGTCCGTCGGTTGTCGACCGTCGTCCCCGGCCATCCGGATTCGTCACGGGTTGGTTGCGAACTGCATTCGTCGTTTCCGTGGTCGCCTGGTTCGCGTCGGTTCCGATCATCATGCACCATTTCGGAACCTTCTCACCCTATACGGTTCCCCTCTCCATCCTGCTCATTCCGTTCCTGACGGTGATCCTCGGCCTCTCGTGCATGAGGATCATCCTTTCGGTGGTCGGGTTGGACGATCCACTCGCTCCGTACGCGGTCGACCTTCTTCTCCGCTGTGTGATCGGGATCGTGGACTGGTTCGATGCACTTCCCGGATCCTGCATCGATCTCGGTCGATCACCCTCGATCGTGATTCCGATCGGACTCACCCTGGTTCTGCTCTGGATCAGGATCGGTCTGCGCGAGTCCTGCTGGAAGCTCCGGCGTCTGATCACGGTCCGATCCGGACGATCCGGACGAACGGAACCGGGGCCGCCCAACGTCGAATAGACGGTGGAATCATCCGGAATCCAATTCGACTCTTTCGACTTGAATCCCACACACCACGGAGTCCGACCATGAACGCACCCTGGAATCCACTCACGTCCACCTGGTCTCTGGCCACCATTTCACTGGGCACCACACTGCTGCTCTCCCCCGTGGGAATCGGCGGGGGCGGGTGCAACAACCACCACGGTGGAACGATCGAGGTCCACGTCGAATCACCCTGCTGCGGAGACCCGTCCTACGCTCGTGAGGACGATCTGCTGCTGCGCCGGATCGTCTGGGACGACGGATCCGAGTTCGACGACTTCATCCTGGCCTCCGACGTCCGTGAGGTCGAGTATTCGGGACCGAACAACCGGGTTCGGGTGATCACCGGACACCAGTGCGAGACGGGCGACCCCGGAGTGTATCCAATCAACATCGAGGACGGGGACGGAGCGGGAACCAGCGGACAGGACCGTCAACTGTTCGCCGACCGGATCCTCAATGCGTTCAATCACCTGAATCTGAATGCCTACGTACACCGCCGCACCTGTTCGGACTTCTCCTGCGTCATCGAGTTCGAGGATACGATCCGGGACAACAGTCCCCTTTCGGATGAGATTGGAGAACTGCTGGTGATGGAGGTGTCCGGAAACAGCTGGATACGTCTCGAGGCCGTCGATGCACAGGGCAACTCCCTGGGCACACCGTACGTCATCGAACGGTACCGGCGCATCTCGCCCGAACGACTCTTCACGCGACGGTATTCAAACTCGGGTTCACCGCTTTGCAGCTACTACGAATGGAAGGCCACCGGCGTCGATCTCTCCGATCTCGGAGTCAACGAACTCCGTTCGATCCGGGTCAGCACCCCCTCGAACGCGGGTGGTTCCGACATCAAGGCGAGCTTCCGAATCGCAGGCATCCGGACCTCGACCATTCCCACCGCCGCGATGGTGTTCGATTGACCGGATTCAGTCGCCTTGGGACCGTTCCCGGGCCGCTTCAGCCAGGACCCGACCGAGAATGTTGTCTCCGGCTTCCGGTGACCAGCGGGGTACATAGCGTCCGTTGACGAAGATGGCCGGTGGTCCACGGAATCGCATCTGGATCCCCTTGCTCACGTCCTCGAGGACCGCACGTTCCACCTCGGGGCTGTTCAGCGACTCCTGGAACGCGACCATGTCCAGCCCCGCCGTAGCGGCTCCGGTCATGAGACTCATCTCGTCGACATCCGGTCCGTAGTCGATCAGCCATTCATGGAACGCCCACGCCTGTTCCGGCGTTCCGGTGAGCACGGCGGCCTTGATCGCACGGGCGGTCAGGCAGGCGTGCGGGAAGTTCGTGATCTTCTCGTTGACCTTCCGGTTGCAGTCCGGACTCATCGGGAAGACGCGGTACGAGATCGAGTGGTTCGGATACTGCTCCAACCTGGGTATCAGTTCCCCCCACATCTTCTTCATGAAGTCCTTCGACGTGTATTCACCCCACACGACGACCTCGATATCCGCATCCTCGGATCCACGGAACAGATCATGCGGCGAGTCGCCGATGTTCCGCATCGAGTTGTCCTTCCAGTCCAACAGGAGCTTCTCATCCGCCGTCGGCGGACGCTGACCCTCCGCACTGGCCTGTCCGCTCGCGATGGCGTCCCCCACCCGGGCGATGGTCGAACTCAGCTTCTGTGGGATGTGGTACCACTTCACCTCGACACCGTTGATGAAGATCATGGGGGTGAAGAGGACACCGTAGCCGACCGCCTCGTCCACATCGGCGAGTACGAGGTCGTTGACCTCCTCGCCGTTGATGATCCGGGTGAACTCGATGGGATCGATGCCGAGACTCCGTACGTAGTCGGTGATCTCCTGGTTGGTGAAGGTGCCTCGTCGCTCAAACAACCATCCGTGCATCTTCCAGAAGGCGTCGTTTCCACCCAGGATCCCGACCGTTTCCGCGGCACGGGCGGCCCAGCAGGCGTTTCCGTGCTTGCGGGTCTTCATCATGGGATTGCAGTCGGAGTTGAAGGGGAAGTGCTTCACGCTCAGCGACACATCGTCACGCTGGGCGAAGACCTCCATGACCTCCTTCTCGTACTTGTAGCAGTCGGGGCACTGGTAGTCGGAGAACATCACGAGCTTCACCGGTGCGTCGGGATCCCCCAGCAGGTACCGGCCGGTGAAGACCGGTGAGGCGGGTTCCGCTTCCGGATCCGCCACCGGACCGGCGGCGGATTCCGGCTCTGTTGCGACCGGAGGTGCGCTCTGCGAGGCGATGGCCTCCGCGAGCTCCTCCTGCAGCTGGGCACCACGCTCGAACTCCGAGTCGCGCTGCTGGATCTGCATGATCGCGATGACGGCGCTGACCGCGAGGAAGGAGAATGCCAGGGTCATGAAGGCATTGAAGGACGGATTCTCCTTCGGCCTCGGTGTCATCTCCAGCACGATCCAGAATCCGAAGTTGGCCAGGTGCGCGACGAAGCAGTACGTGCAGAACGACTGCAGCGAGATCATCACGACGATGAATCCGAATGATGCGAGGGCCCCGAGCCGGGCGATCCATCGCAGCGAATCCGGGATGCCGCCGCGGGCCGTGGTCGCCCATGCGATGAGCATTCCCAGGAAGTAACTGAATCCGATGTAGGAGACTGGCCAGTTGATTCCCGGGAGGCTGCCCCAGACCGAATCGGCCAGCTTGCCGCAATCGCTCTCCGCTCCGCATCCGGGCAGTCCGGTCGTGACGATTCCAAGCTGCTTCAGAACCAATGCTCCGGAGGCCACGATCGCCACCACCAGCAGGATCATTCCAAGTGGCCACAGGATCGGGTTCAGCGTCTTATCCGGGATTGGATCCGAAGTGGTCACATCCGATTTTCTGTGCTTGGCGTTGGCCATGATCGACGTCTCCTGCGACCGATCCACCTTCGGGACCGGACCTCAAAGTGTATACGTCGGCCGATGGGGTCACATTGTCTGAATCGCCTCGATTCCCAGCAGATCGAGCCCGTCGGCCAGCACCCGCCGGGAGAGGTCGCAGAGACGCAGTCTGGACCGTCTGAGCTTGTCCGAAGCGGCCTTACGTACCGGGCACTGCTGGTAGAAACCGTTGAAGGCTTCCGCCAGAGCGTGCAGTTCGGCACAGATCCGGTGCGGTTCCAGGTGGAGTCCTGCCTCCGCGACCACCGGTCCGTACCGGAGAAGCTGGAGTGCCAGTGCCCGCTCGGCCGGTTCATCCAACCGCAGTTCGGCCGATCCGATGGTCTCGTCCGCATCCTCGGCCTTGGCGATGATCGAACAGATCCGAGCGTGTGCGTACTGGAGGTAGGGACCGGTGTCGCCTTCGAACGCGATCATGCGGTCCATGTCGAACACGTAGTCGCGCACCAGATCGTTGCTCAGATCGGCGTACTTGATGGCACCGATCCCCACTCCGGCACCGATGCGATCGAGTTCCTCGTCGGAGAATCCGTGGGTCGGGGCCTTCTCGTCCTCCGCCCGTCGTCGCACCTCGGTACATCCCCGACCGATGGCTTCGTCGATGAGCGAGGCGAGGGTGACGTTCTCACCGCTGCGGGTCTTGAGCGGCTTCTTGTCGACACCCAGCACGGATCCGAACGGGATATGGACCATCTCGACCGGGGTTCCGTCCGTGGTCTCCCCCCACCCCGCAAGCCGGCAGGCGTCGAACACGTCGATGAAGTGGTCCCGCTGCCGGGCGTCGACGACGTAGACCAGCCGGTTGGCGTTCTCGTCGACGACCCGGTGCCGGATCGCCGCCAGGTCCGTCGTTGCGTAGAGGTAGCCGCCGTTGGACTTCCGGATGAGCATCGGACGTTCGCGATCGTCGAAGCGCACCACCAGGGCACCGTCGTCCTCGACCGCCAAATCACGTTCGGTGAAGAGATCGACGATCTCGGGCAGGTGTTCCCGGTAGAAGGACTCTCCGCGGTTGTGTTCGGACCCCAGGGCCACTCCGAGCTTGACGAGGATGTCGATCACCGCACGCATCGTGCAGTCGATCAGCTTCTGCCAGTCGGCGACCAGCTCCGGATCCTCCCGCTGGAGTGCGACCAGGGTCGCGGCCGCGGCGTCACGCTGCTCCTGCGCGCCGTCGTTCTGCTCCTCGAGCTCCGCGATCCGGTGCGCGCCGATGTTCCGTTCGGAAACGATCGACAGTCCGCGCTCGTCCATCTTCGTCACCAGCTGTCCGTCCCGGTAGGCGGCATCGAGATCGGGCAGCTGCAGGGTGTCCAGATCCACCCCGGCCTCCCGAAGTCGGTACAACACCATCGCGATGGGAAGCCCCCAGTCGCCGAGATGATTCTCACGGAGCACCGTCCGACCGCATCGTTCCAGGATCCTGGCCAGTGCGTCGCCGATGATCGTCGACCGGAGGTGACCGACGTGCAGCTGCTTCGCGACGTTCACTCCGCACAGATCGATCACCACGGGATGTTGATCATCCACCGTGACGACACCGAGCGATTCGTCGTCCATCGCCGCCAGCGCCGACGCCAGCGCGTCGGTGCGAAGCCGGATGTTGATGAAGCCCGGTCCCGCGATCTCCGGGGTGTCCGCGAGACCCTCGAGATCGACGTGGTCGATGAGTTCCTGGGCCACCTCCCGCGGCTGACGCTGCACCCGTTTGCCGAGTCCCATCGCGGCGTTCACCTGGAAATCGCCGAATTCAGGGTTCGCGGTCGATCGGATCACGGGATCGGCTCCCCGGTAGTCCTCTCCGAGAGCACGCACGATGGCGTCCGAAAATCGGTCGTGGAGGGCGGCAACGGGGTCTGCAGCGGACTTGGGGGGCGTCGGAGTGGCCATGCGGCGAGTATAGCCCCGGCAGGTGGTATCATGGCGTGTTCGAAACAGCCATGGCACATCCAACCACCGAACCAACATCAGTGCTCGAGAAGGTCGACCGTTGCGGCGACCTCGACCATCGTCCACGCGTCCTGCTGGGCAAGATGGGTCTCGACGGTCACGACCGGGGCGTCAAGCTCATCTCCCGTGCAATGCGCGACAGCGGTATCCATGTGATCTATTCGGGACTCTGGCAGACCCCCCGCAGCCTGGCCATCAGCGCCCGGGACGAGGACGTGGACTGCATCGCCTCCTCCATGATGAGCAATTCGCACCTGGTGCTGGTTCCGAACCTGATCGAGGAGTGCCGGAAGGTCGGTCGGCCGGACATGCGGATCCACGTCGGCGGCATCATCCCCCAGGAGGATGTGCAGACCCTGCTGGATGCGGGGGTCGAGCAGGTCTTCCACACCGGAACGAGCATGCAGGACATCGTCGACTGCGTCCGTTCCAGCACCAGATCATTCGAACCGGTTCCGACGGACAGCACCTCCGCGGTTCTGGCCCGGAACATCAGCCTGCTCCAGCTGGGCCGTGAGGTTCCCGAGGCTCCGCGCCGAAGACCCGGTCGGGTCATCGGCCTCACCGGTTCACCCGGGGCCGGAAAATCCACCCTCGTCGCCTGCATGGCCTCCGAGCTGGTCCAGCGGGGTCGGAAGCTGGCCGTCATCGCCTTCGATCCGATGAGTCCCATCTCGTCCGGTGCCCTGTTGGGAGACCGCCTTCGGGTCGATTTCAACCAGGTCGACGACCAGGTCTTCTACCGCAGTCTTGCGGTCATCGGCGAGGACTACGCGACGCTGGACGGCATCCTGGAGCTCATCGGCGGGGCGGGCTTCGACGACGTGATCGTGGAGACCGTCGGTTCCGGCCAGAGCGACGTGAAGATTCGCGAGTTCGTCGATTCGACCGTCGTCGTCGTGGTGCCGGGCATGGGCGACGCCGTGCAGATGGACAAGGCCGGCATCCTCGAGATCGCCGACACCTTCGTGGTCAACAAGGCCGATTTCGCCGGAGAGAGCAAGCTCGTCCGCGAACTCCTCGACATCGCCGAAGGCCGCGAGATCCGCGAGACGATCGCCACCCGGGGACAGGGCATCTCCGAACTGGTCGACCTCCTCTTCTGACCACTGCCCCGGCCCCCAGTCGGTACCATGCAGTCGATGTCCACGCAGGAAGCGAATGTGACCCCCGGCAACCAGTCGCAGGCCGTCACGCAGCTGGCCCGCGACATGAAGCTCTTCGACATCACGATGGTGGGTGTCGGTGCCATGATCGGCGCCGGCATCTTCGCCCTGACCGGGATCGCCGCCGGCATCGCCGGTCCGGCCCTCATCCTCGCGTTCTGTCTCAACGGCCTGCTGACCTTCTGCACCGCCATGGTCTACGCGGAGGTCGGGAGTGCGATTCCCGCCGCCGGCGGCGGCTACCTGTGGGCCCGCTTCGGTCTTCCCGGCCCCTGCGCATTCCTGGCGGGATGGATGGACTGGCTCGCCCACGCGGTGGCCGGATCGCTCTATGCGGTCATCTTCGGAGCCTACTTCGTCTGGGGTCTGCAGCAGATCTTCGGACTCGGTGTGCCCCCGACCGGAGCCGAACACGGCGACCTCGGAACCCTCTTCGGGCTTCCGGCCTGGCCCTTCGCCAAGGCGCTGACCGTCTTCATCTGCATCGTCTTCATCTACATCAACTACCGGGGTTCCAGCGAGACCGGCAAGGCCGGCAACATCATCACGGTCGCGAAGGTCGTCGTGATCGCCATCTTCATCATCTCGGGTCTCGTGGCGATGCTCCAGGGCGGTGCCCACGAGACCGCCAGCGATCCCACGGTCGGTGCCCGCTTCGTCCCCTTCATGCCCAACGGATTCACGGGAGTCCTCGTGGCGATGGGGCTCACCTTCATCGCCTTCGAGGGCTACGAGATCATCGTGCAGGCCGGCGAGGAGGTCGAGAATCCCCGACGCAACATTCCCAAGGCGGTGTTCCTCTCGCTGCTCATCGTCATTCCGATCTACATCCTCGTGGCCATCGTGTCGCTGGGAGCGCTGACCATTCCCCAGGCCGTGCTGGACGCGAACCCGATGTGGGAGTCCAACGAGACCTGGAAGTATCTTGCCGGTCTGGGCGAGACGGGAGTGGCGGTCGCCGCCAATGCATTCATGCCGTGGGGAACCGGAGCGATCCTCCTCGTGATCGGCGCGGTGCTCTCCACCATGAGCGCCCTGAATGCGACGACCTTCAGTTCCACCCGCGTCAGCTTCGCCATGGGTCGGGATCACTACCTGCCCGAGGCGATGGCCTCCATCTCCCCCAAGACGAGAACGCCCGTCATGGCCCTGTTCGCCAGCGGGGTGCTCATCACGGTCGTCGCGGTCACCCTTCCCGTCGAGAAGGTCGCCGCCGCGACCTGCGTGATGTTCCTGTTGGTGTTCGCAGCGGTGAACATCGCTTCGATCACCATCCGGCGCAAGTACGGCGACAAGCTCCGGTACGGATACGTCGTACCGCTGTTTCCCCTGATACCGATCGTGGCCGCCGTCGGGCAGTTGGCCATCGCGGTCTTCCTGTTCATTGCCGAACCGCTTTCCATGGCCATCACCGGCGGTTGGATGGCCCTGGGCCTGCTGATCTACTACCTCTACTCCCAGCGACAGGAACACGAGTACCGCGCTTCGACGGTCCTGTTCGAGGAGGGGCTTCCGCCCACCAGTGCTCCCCAGCGCCTGCTTCTGCCGGTGGCGAATCCGGACAGCACCGCACCGTTGATCGATGTGGCGGCACGGTTGTCGACCATCGACGAGACCGAGGTCACCGCGCTCCATGTGGTCGGGATCCCCGAACAGCTTCCCTACGCGTCCGCGGGGCAGTTCACCCGTGAAGGTCGATCCGTCGTCGACCAGGCCATCGATCAGGCCCGTGAACTGGGCCTGGCAACCTCCGGGCTGCTCCGACTGAGTCGTTCCCCCGGTCAGTCCATCGTGGAGACGATCCGGGAACGTGACATCACCACCCTCGTCATGGGATGGGGTGGACCCCGTCGGACCCGATCCGTCCGTTCACTGGTCATCGGCACCGAGATCGACCACGTCCTCAGCAAGGCGGATACGAACACCATCGTGCTGCGCGGTCGCCTTCCCGAAGAACCCCGACACATCGTCATTCCGGCCGCCAACCCACGGCAGTCCCGGTATGCCGTCGCGGTCGCCGAAGCGGTCGCCGGTCCCGGTTCGAAGATCGAGCTCCTGCACATCGTCCGGCACGAGAGGGACGCGGCATCGTCCCAGTCCGCCCTGATGGGCGGCATCTTCGGCGAGGAGAAGGCTGATCTTTCGAGCGTCTACACGGAACGCAAGCGGATCGAGGTGACCGTACGAACCATCGTCAGCACCCATGTGATCCCGTCGATCATCGAGGCGACCTCGCTCGCGGATCTCGTCATCCTCGGTTCGGCCAAGGAGACATGGCTCCAGCGGAGGTCCTTCACCGCTCTGCACACCACGGTCGCCTCCCGCTACGACGGCCCGCTGCTGCTGGTGAAGCTCCGCAGTGGTCGGGCACGGTTCGCGACCCAGCAGGTGGTCGACTTCTTCCTGTCACGGGAGCCAGAGGCATGAGTGTGTCCGATCTCAAGAAACTCGGTCTGCTCCGGAAGGAATCGGATTGGGATGCGAAGCACACCCGATCCTTCGTTCCGCTGATCATGTGGCTGGTCACGGCGGTGTCGGCGATCGCGGGATGCGTCATGCTGGTCCTGGGAGACGGAGGAGTCGTCACCTGGATCGGGCTGGTGGTCTTCAGCATCGCCATGGTTGGATTCGTCCTCATGAACATCGGGTCGGTGGATCGTGCCCTCCAACACGACGCCGAAGACGCACCGGACTGACCATCCGTGCTTCGGAGACCGACGACATGAACCAACGCACAGCAAGGTTGCTGACGAACCTGCTCGTCTTCATCGTCGTGCTGATGATCCTGAACCTGCTGTTCGGGGAGATGGATTGGGGCATCCACATCTCGATCGCGGGCAGTCTCGTCCTGACCTTCGTGGTCTGGGGCGTCATGTCCGCCCTGCCGTCGACCCGGCGCTGATCAGAAGTTCCAGGTGCAGCGCAGGCCCCAGATCCAGCTTCCCTCGACCCCACCGGTCTGACCCGAACTGAACCACTGCACATCGGGACTGACCTGCAGCGTCCGCGTCACCTGGATCCGCCAGAAGAATTCAACCATCGTCTCCCAACCCTCGCCGCCGGTCAGCCCGGATCCGTCGAGGTTGGAGAAGGTGCACGCGAGGCCGATTCCGTCGTGTTTGCGACCAAGGAATCCGTTCAGCACCGCGCCCGTCGACCAGCACACCGTGGCCGGTGCTGCGCCGTCCTGGGCGAATCCGCAGCGGAGAAACGGAACCAGTCCTCCACCGAGTTCCTGATCGAAGCTGAGGCCCGCCCCCCATCCCCCGTCGGTGTAGCTGACATCATCGTTCGAGTACCAGGCGTACACCCGGTAGTTCCCCTGCAATGCATCCGGATGGTTCGCCTGCGGATTCCAACGCGCCTGCACGATGTTGAACAACCGGCCCTGATCGAGCTTCTCGAAACCGCTGGCCCGTCCCGAGGACAGTGCATTCATGGTCCCGAATCGGATCTCGATCTCCGGCGATGCCTTCACCTCACCCACGAATCCGAATCCGTAGCTCGGGAACGGTACCGCGGTGCTGTTGGTCAGCTGCCCGGCCACGAACTGGTTCGCGGGATTCTGGGCCGCCAGATTGAGATCAAAGAAGTTCTCGTAGTAGAGCTTTCCGATGTTGATGGTGAACGTGTCGTCCATGAAGGACTGTCGCCACCACAGCTTCTTCAGTCCGATCCGACCACTGGTGATGATGTTGTCGATGAAGTACGGGGATCCGAGCGGCACTTCCGGATACGGGTTCGTCGATGCGCCGATCCCGGTGTTGGCCTGGATGTTGTAGACGAGATGCCCCTTGGCATCGTCCGTATCGTCGAAGGGCAGTGAACCGTTGATGTTGGCGTAGATGTAGGAGAAGCTGTGGGGTCCGTTCGACCGTGTCGCGTGCTGGAATATGTAGATGAGCTGCGGTTCGAACGAGAAGTTCAGAGGCTTTGCGATGTCCGTCCGCACGAAGTCGACCGCTTCGGACAGGAACCCGAACGGATCCTGCTGCGGAGGAATGATGAAGTTGGCGGAATCGAGATCGACCGGTCCCTTGTCGCTGGTCGTTCGCGATGCTGCGGAGGGAATGTGCTGTTGCGGCGTGGTTAGATGGATCCCGCCGCCGTTGCTGTGGTGTATTCCCGAATGGAACAGCAGGACCGGTTCTCGGGCACGATCGGACCCCAGATCCATCGGCTTGGACGAGTCCGGTTCGGCTGCGTGGGCCACCGCCGCCAGCAGCAGCGTGATCATCATCGCTCCGTGGCGTCGCCCGGGCATCAGTCCACCGGATCGCGGCTGGCGATCGTGAAGTCCATCATTTCACCGAGTTCGTCTGCGGAGAGGGATCCGATGCGGTTGCAGCGTTCGATGATCCCATCCGGATCGTCCATCGCGATGCGGCCGAGCAGATCCGCCTTGTGGGTGAGGATGCCCTCGAGATCGCAGGTGGTGTTCCTGGCGTGTCCGGAGGGATACATGATCAGACCGCTGTCGTAGCTCCGGCCACCTTCGAGCGTGATGGTCATTGACGTCGGGATGCCGTCCGGGTACCGATCGTCGTAGTCCTTCCCGCCGTGCTCGAACTCGATCATGTCCATCAGCCGGCGTGTCCGGGGATCGTTGATGGCATCGATGCCGTAGTCGATGGGGGCGAGCATCAGCGCCTTCCACCAGTCGTCGTTGCCACCATCGATGGTTCCGATCTCGTACGCCTTCCGGAGCATCGTGGAGACGATGTACACCATTGAATGGTCCGCCGACTGACGGGTGTGGGGATCACGCTTCGCGGGATCGCCGATGATTCCGAAGGCCGGCTCGTAGGCGGTGATGGTGATTCCGGACAGGGCATCCGGTTCCGCGAGGATCTCGGGATGCTTCATGAGAAGATCGACCAGACCCTGCAGGGCACCCGCGGACTGGTGCTCGTAGAGGCCGAGCTTGAAGTGCATTCCCATCACGGCGAAGTCGTCGCCGCTGTGGCTCAGGACGAGATCGAAGGGGCTGTCGCCGTCCGTGGGTTCGAACTGCCGCCAGATGGCCTCCGGGTTCCGGAAGATGTCCGCGGGCCCGATGAATCCGTGCATCGAACGCAGCATGGAGAGCAGTGCCACTTCGGTGCTGATCGCGGCCGATGCGCCCTTGGAGTCGCTCAACTGGTGCCCCGCCCGGATGGCCCGCCAGGGGATGTAGTGGGCGACGGTCATGCCGATGGCGGATTCGATCTGCTCCGGCGTCGCTCCGAGCATCGCGCCGTAGACGGCGGCGGAGGCGATGGCTCCGTGGACCACATGGTCGATGCGGTAGGACTTCAGGGAGAAGACCTCCGCGAGTCGACCCCGGATCTCGTCGAGACAGACCATGCCCCGCAGTGCGGCGGCACCGTCCAGTCCCGCGACCTGGGCCGCCGCGATCGGAACCGCGTAGAAGTCGTTGTGTCCGAACTCGCCGGCGGTGTGTCCAAGCTCGGGGTTGAATCCGAAGTTCGTTCCGTTGCTGTCCCACTCCCGCACCGCCGAGGCGTTGGCCGCGACGGCCTTCTCCGGTTTCACCCGTCGGGTGGATCCGAAGCAGCATGCCCCGGCGTCATCCGCATAGCGGAGCGCCTCGTTGCGCAGGACGGTCGGAGCGTTCGTTCCGCAGGCCAGCGCCGACAGTCCGCACAGCACGCTGTCGGTGAAGAACATGGTGGTCCGGTGAAGCACCGCCTCGGACGGGGTGCCCATGCCGTTGCGCATGAAATCGCATGCGAAGGTGCCGATCCCCAGAGCCTGGTTGGAGTCGCGGGAAAGCGAGAGTGCGGTATTGATGTCGGTCGTGGTCATGATGTCTCGTGGGTTTGGTCGGTCAGGAATCGATGAATCGCTGGACGTGGCCGACTTCGTCCGGGGATCCCATGATGACCACGGACCGCTGGTGCAGGCTCGTGGGTTCCACTTCGAGGATTCGTCCGTGCTCGCTGATCGCCCGGCCGCCCGCGTTCTCGATGATCATCGCCATCGGATTGGCCTCGTACATGAGTCGAAGCTTTCCATCGGGATGGATCGCGGTCGGTGGATACATGAACAGGCCGCCCTTGAGCAGGGTGCGATGGACATCCGCCACCATCGATCCGATGTACCGGCTCGTGTAGTCGGATTCGTGCGCCCAGGTCAGGTACTCGCGGTACGGTTCGGGGAATCGGTTGCAGTTGGCTTCGTTCACGGAATAAATGGGACTGGCCTGGGGGATCTGCAGGTTGGACTTGACCAGCACGAAGGCCCCGATTGACTGGTCGAGCACGAACATGTTCACACCGTTTCCGGTGGTCAGCACGAACACTGTCGACGATCCGAACAGCACGTACCCGGCGGCGACCTGCCGCGCTCCGTGGTGCAGGATGGCTTCGACCCCCTTGGCAGCGTGTCCATCCTCGAGTCTCAGCACACTGAAGATGGTTCCCACTCCGACCGAGAAGTCGATGTTGGAGGAGCCATCCAGTGGATCGAACAGCACCGCGTAGCGGCCGCCTTCGGCGTGCGTCCGCAGGACGGTCGGTTCCTCGTCCTCCTCGGAGACCAGCACGCCGATGTTGGCCCGTGAGCCGAGGCAGGCCTTGATGATGTCGTTGGCGATCACGTCGAGCTTCTGCTGCGTCTCCCCCTGGGGGTTGGTCTCACCCAGATCACCCAGTACATCGTCGATCCGGGCCCGGCGAACCTTGTTCGCAATGGTCTTGGTGGCCAGAGCGATGGCCGAGAGGATCCATGAGAATTCGCCCGTGGCCTGGGGATGGGACTGCTCTTCGGCGAGGATGTGGCTCTGCAGGGACTGCAGGTTGTCCTCGTTCCATTCGTTCGCTGTGGGGTCTGGCATATGGGGTGTGCCCGATCGGGATGGAGGCCGGGTTTTCCTCACCTGTCGGTTCGGATAGGATTTCCGGTCCTTTGGAGAAGGTTTGATTGTAACGAAGTACCTCCTGACGACCCCCGAGAGGGTGGAGACGGCCCCATGAACCGATCTGTGATCCTGTCTGCGAAAAGAACCCCCATCGGCCGATTCTTCGGCGGCCTTTCCCGGGTCAAGAGCCCCCAACTGGGTGCATGGGCCGTCGAGGCGGCACTGGAGGCCGCTCCGGGTTCCGCCGCATCGGTTGACGAGTGCATCATGGGCTGTGTTCTGCAGGCGGGTCTGGGTCAGAATCCGGCCCGGCAGGCCGGACTGAAGGCGGGGTTGCCGTCCACGCTCAGCGCCCAGACTGTGAACAAGGTCTGCGGCAGCGGACTGCAGGCCGTGATGCTCGCCGATCAGTCCATCCGTGCCGGTGACAATCACCTCGTGGTGGCCGGTGGCTTCGAGAACATGACCGCAAGCCCCCACTTCGCCCACGTGCGGAGCGGTGTGAAGTTCGGCGACACGTCGATGCAGGACCACATGGCCTTCGACGGTCTCACCTGCGCATTCGAGGAATGGGGCATGGGATTCGCCGCCGAGCACATCGCCGCCAAGCATGGAATCAGTCGCGAGGAACTGGATCGCTATTCCGCCCAGTCCCATCAGCGTGCCGCGGCGGCCACCGAAGCAGGCTGGTTCAAGGACGAAATCGTGCCGCTCGAGGCTTCGCAGATCAGACAGAAGGCCGATGTCGTCTCCGACGAAGGCATTCGTGCCGACACCACGGCGGACGGCCTTGCCAAGCTCCGCCCCTCCTTCACGAAGGATGGAGTGGTGACGGCCGGGAACGCCTCGCAGATCAGCGACGGTGCGGCCGCCCTGGTGATCGCATCCGAGGAGAAGGCGGCCGAACTCGGCTGTTCCCCCCTGGCGACGATCGTCGCCTCCGGCACCGCCGGAGTGGATCCCAAGGAGATCTTCGATGCCCCGGCCAAGGGCATCAGGGCTCTGCTGGACAGTCAGGGACTGGGAGTCGACGACATCGACCTCTTCGAAGTCAATGAAGCCTTCGCCGCTCAGGTTCTGGCCAACATCGGTGAACTGGGCATCTCCGAGGACAAGCTGAACATCTGCGGCGGCGGCATGGCCCTCGGTCATCCCATCGGTGCTTCCGGAGCACGTGTTCTCACCACCCTCGTCCACCAGATGCAGCGGACGGATGCCAAGCGCGGTGTCGTGAGCCTCTGCCTCGGCGGCGGCAACGCGGTATCGATGCTCGTCGAGCGATCCTGATACGTCCGGTTCGATGCGCATTCGACTTCCTCGGCTCCTGCACGTCATCGGTCCGGGTCTGCTCGTGGCCGCGACCGGCGTGGGGGCGGGTGATCTTGCATCCGCCGGATTCGCCGGATCGAAGCTCGGGCTCGTCGTGCTGTGGGCGGTCGTGGTCGGTGCGGCCATGAAGTACGTCCTCAACGAGGGCCTGGCCCGCTGGCAGCTCGCCACCGACACCACACTGCTCGAGGGCGTGTCCGACCACATCGGTCGATGGGCGATCCTGCTGTTCCTGATCTATCTTCTTCCCTTCACCTTCGTGGTGGGCGGCGCGCTCATCACCGCGACCGGCGTTGCGACGCATGCGATCGTCGGCTGGCCCGCGGATCCGGATACGGCCACGCTCGTCTGGGGCGGCATCGGCAGCGTGGCGGCGGCACTGCTCGTGTTGCTCGGAAGTTTCACGCTCTTCGAGCGTGTGATGGCGTGCGGCATCATGATCATGTTCGTCGCGGTTTGCCTGACGGCCCTGCTGCTGGGTCCGGACTGGGCTTCGGCGGCTCGGGGACTGGTCCCGAGTCATCCCGGTGAAGGTGAGGCTCTGGACTGGACCGTGGCGCTCGTCGGGGGTGTCGGCGGAACGGTGACGGTGCTGTGCTACGGATACTGGATGCGCCAGGCCGGTCGCAGCGGCACCGGATTCATTTCGACCTGCCGAATCGATCTGCTGGTGGCCTACGTCTTCACCGCCCTGTTCGGAATCGCCATGCTGGTAATCGCCAGCGGCATCGAAGTCGAGGGCCGGGGCACCGGTCTGCTGATCGCCCTGTCCAGGCAGCTGCACACCGTTCTGGGACCCATTGGTGCCATGGTCTTCCTGGTCGGAGCGTGGGCGGCCATCGTCAGCAGTCTGCTCGGAGTCTGGCAGTCGATCCCCCTGTTGTTCACGGACGCGTTCCGTTCACTGTGGGGGCTGCCGCACGTATCCGTCGAACGGTTGGGTTCCACCCGGATCTACCGGGTGTTCCTGCTGCTGCTGGCGACCGTTCCGATGCTGCAGGTGGGAATCGGATTCGCGGCGGTCCAGAAGGCCTACGCGGTGCTTGGCGCGTTCTTTCTGCCCATGCTTGCCGTCGTACTCCTGGTTCTCAACGGTCGGCGCACACTGGTGGACGCACGGAGGAACAGTCCGTGGACCGTCACCCTGTTGATCTGTGTCCTGACCTTCTTCGCCTGGGTGGCGATGGAGAAGATCGGCGTACTGTGATCACGATCCGATCCGTGGATCCGCGGGCCCGGAATACTCCGCAGATCCGTATCCGAGGATGCAGAAGAAGATCGGGGTCAGAAAAACAAGTCCGAGGGCTGTTCCGATTCCACGTCCGAATCGCTCCGCAATTCCAATCAGGATGAGGATCGCGATGACCACATTCACGAACGGGATCATGAAGAGCAGTGCCCACCACATGGGTTTGCCGGCCAGTTTCGCCAGAAAGAAGATGTTCACGATCGGAATCAGTCCGAGTATTCCCGGGACACCACCCTTCTCGAACATCCTCCAGATGCCCATGAGCAGGATGATCAGGAGGATCACATAGAGAATGAGGGGTAGGATGATGAAGCCCGACAACCCCCCGGGGTCCATTCCGGGCATATCCTGGAGGTTCGTGGCGATGTCGACGCTCTGCGTGTCGTTCAACTGATCGGATTGCATGGCTACCCCTTTCTGATGTTCTACTCGCCAATGTCCTCGGCCCAAAGATCCGGTTGTTCGCGTTGGAGCCGTTCCATCAACGCGATACAGCGATCGTCGTGGAGCACGATCAACTCGATTCCGTTGGACGCCATCCAGGTCTCGGCGCCCATGAAGGTCGTATGCTCGCCGATGATCACCCGTGGAATCCGGTAGAGCACAGCCGCACCACTGCACATCGGACACGGACTCAGCGTCGATACGAGGGTGCAGGTGGACCAGTCCCTGCGGCGGCCCGCGTTCCGCAGACATGCCATCTCGGCGTGGAGGATGGGCTGGCCGGTCTGGACACGTTCATTGTGTCCCCGGGCCACGATCTCCCCATGCGCGTCGACCAGTACGGACCCGATGGGGATGCCGCCTTCGCTCCACGACTTCTCGGCCTGCTCGACGGCGGCCGTCATCCATTCGTGGTAGTGATCCGGTCCGCCGGGGAGTGTCATTCGCCCTGGGTGTCGGCGTCGACCTGGGCCGATGCCTCGGCCGGCATCATGTGGTCGACCGCCGCGATGTCCGTCTCGTGGAATCGCCACCGGCGGTGTCCGACCACTTCCCAGTTCTGGAAGGGCTTCGACTTGAGGTCCAGCGTGTAGAGGATCGGTTCGCCGCGATCGCGCGGGATGGAGATGTCGACGGTGGCGTCGAAACCGCGGACCCGCACCGACCGGATCGCGACGGCGGCTTCGCCGGCCTCCGCGCGGTGACTGTCCTCGATCTTCTTCTGGACCCTCCGGTAGGCACCGTCGGAACTGTCACGCGGAAGGGTGAAGGCCAGTGGTCGTTCGGCGACGGCACCGGTCTCCATCGATCGCGCCCATTCCAGCGATGTCACCATGATGGTGGGCACCGGCTCGAAAGACGAGTGGGTCAGGCCCGAGGTCCTCTCGACGGGCGGGTAGCTTGAGTACGGTGCGCATCCTGCGACAAGTGCGCACGCGACGGGAACGATGATCCAGCGCATGGCTCGGCCTCCTGGTGATGAAACCAGTGTACCAGTGCTCGGGGATGTCGTTCAGCGTGCGGGGGACGATTCCCACCGGGTGGACAGATCGTGGTCGATCCCCAGCAGATCCAGGAGGCGTCCGACCATGAAGTCGACCATCTCGTCGATGGATTCCGGTCGCATGTAGAAGCCCGGTGACAGCGGCGCGATGACCGCACCGGCCTGGAGCAGCCGCTCCATGTTCATCAGTTCGATGCGTCCCAACGGGGTCTCCCGGTGGGCGATCACCAATCTGCGCCCCTCCTTGAGGGTCACGGAGGCGGCCCGGTGCACGAGACTGTTGGTCATTCCGGACGCCAGAGCCCCCATCGTGTTGCTCGAGCAGGGGACGATGACCATTCCGTCGTGCAGAAACGAACCGGATGCAATGGTGGAGCCCATGTCGTTGTCGTTGTGGACCGTCACCAGTTGTGCGAGGTCGGGGCCGACCAGGGCCTCGGGTTCGCACTTGCGGATGTCCGCTTCGTCGAAGAGCAGTCGACGTCCCAGGGCGGACACGGCGACATGGGCCTCGATGCCGCATTCGGTGAGCATGCGGATGAGGCGGATGGCGTAGGGTGCCCCCGACGCTCCGGTGATTCCAACGACGATCTTGCCGTGCTTCATGGTTCTGTTCCGCCCGATCAGGTGGCGGGGATTCCTTCTTCGAGCCGTTCGGTGATTGAACCCGGATCCGGTTCACGCAGCAGCACGAGGTCGCCCATCGACAGACCGTCCTCGATCACGACATAGAGTTCCGAAGAGTCTCCGATCACCACCGGATGCTGCTTGTAGCCGCTGCCTTCACGCAGCCAGACGTAGGGCTGCATCCCTTCCCTCCCCACCGCATGGACCGGGACGTAGAGGACATCCTGGACACGATCGATGAAGATCCGTCCCCGGCACCGCATCGATGGTTTCAGGCCGAGCCCGTCTTCGCCATCCAGCCGGACCGTCACGGTGTAGTCACGTCGGTTGGGATCCCTCCACCCGCCGTCCTGGGCGAGCACGCCGACCTGGAGCACTTCACCGTCGAGCACGACGTCGGGAATGGCGTCCGGCACCACGGTGACCCGCTGGCCCGGCTTCACGTAGCCGCTGAGCGCCTCGTTGACCGAGAGTTCCGCAGCCATGTTCGTGTTGTCGGGGAGGATGAACAGGAGTTCGTTGCGACTGACGTTCGTACCCACCCGAAGCGGCTTGTCCTCCCGCCATTCCTCGACGCTCGATCCGTAGACCACGAGCCCCGGTCCGGGGGCGAAGACCTCGCAGAAGCTCTTCTGTTCGTTGTACTTCTCCAGTCGCTTCTGTCGATTCTCGTATCCCTCCTCGTGGGCCTCGACATTGCTCTTGTTGCTGTTGACACTCGCCTCCTCGCGACGGACGACGCGGTCGTACTCCTCCACGGCCATGTCGAGATTGCTCTGCTTGGTCTGCTGATCCTTCTTGTAGGTGTAGTTCTCGTACACCTGTTCGGCGAGCACGGCCTGTTCGAGGGTGGCCTTGGCGCGGATCATGGAGATCTCGTCCTGATCCAGTTCGTTCTGGCTGATGAACTCCCGTTCCTTCAGCTCCAGGGACTTCTTGTACTTCTCCTGGAGGCGGGCGTAGTCCTTCTCCGCGGTCTCGAGGTTCAGTTGGAGCGTCTTCCGGCGACTGACCACGTCCCCGTACTGCCACGCCTCGAGGTCGAGTCGGGCCAGGTCGATCTTCAGCTGCGCCTGGGACACGTTCGTGTCCCGCCGCTTCTCCGCGATCTCGAGATTCGAGACGGCGTTCTCCAGCTGGTTCTTCGCGAGGGTGAGCTTCTCCTCGGCGTCCTCGATGTACTTCTTGACCGTGTTGTCGTCGAGCCGGAGCAGGAGTTCCCCGGTCTCGACGTTGGATCCTTCCGGAATCAGCCACATGATGGTCGAGGTTCCCTCGAGCTCGTTGCGGATCTCGACGATGTCGAGCGAGGCAAGATCCCCGGAACTGGGTATGGAGATGTCGAATCCACCCTGATCGACCGTGAAGAGATCGACTTCGGAGACCGCGCTGTCGGAAGTGCTGCCGCCGGAGAGCAGCCAGGCGACCGTGAAGACCATGGCACCACCCGCGGCGAGGGCGACCATGGTCGTGCTGCTGACGGCGGCTCTGGTTCGATGGAATCGTGTCATGTTCATATCGTGGGGTCGTCGGAGACAAGGTCCTGGTAGGGGACGAGTTTCATGCCGGGAAGGAGTTCCAGTGTTCCATCGGCATGAACGCGTAATTGTCCGCTGTCATTGAGGTATTTCAATATGGAAAGCTGAAGATCTCTGAAAGCTGAATCACGGCCGTCCTGGGCCTGAATGAGCTGCTGAATCGACTGCAGCGAGCTCAGGACGGAGACCCGGTCCGGATCGGCTTCGATCGACGCCATTCCCAGTTCGGCGATCTCGACGTTTCGACGCTGCATGTCGAGGGCGAAGAGATTGGCATCGATGTCCCGGACCGCGGAACGTACATCGATCACGAGGGTGTCCCGGAACAGAATAAAGGCCCGTTGGGCCCGTTCCAGGTTGATTTGGGCCTGCCGGACCCGCAGTTTCTCGATCTCCCGGTCCAGCGGAATTCCCAGTCGGAGGCTGGCGTTGTAGCCGACGTCCTCGAAATCCGGGTCGATCCCGTCCCAGCCGGAATCCCCCCGTCCGTCGATCGCAGCCTGGAGATCGAGATTCAGATCGGGGAGCAGGCCGTTCTCCGCGTTGCGGATGGCACGCTGGCTGTCCACCAGACGGTCCCGTTCGGTCTGCAGATCCAGGCGGTTGGTGAGGGCCGTCGTGACGGCCTGCTCCATGCTGACCTGCGGAACCTCCAGGGCCAGGGCGTCCTCGCTGATGACCACCGGCTGACCGATGTCCATGCCGATCAGCCGCTTGAACCGGTCGACCGACAACCGGTAGGCCTCCCACTGTCTGGCCAGCTTGGCCTTCTCGCTGAGGGCCGAGTTCTCGGCTTCGGCGGTCTGGTAGAAGTTCGCGCGACCCGCGTCGTAGAGCGCCTGTTGTCGGGCGGTGAGCTTGTCGTAGTATTCGATTCCCTGCTGGGTGTGCAGGACGCGACGACGTTCCACCTGCAGGTTGAGGAAGTCGGTCGTCAGGCGCACGAGGAAATTGCGTCGAAAGTCCTCGAACCTCCGTGCGGCGTAGACGAGATTCCGTTCCGCCTGGATCAGCGACTCCTGCGCGATCGGACCGGAGCCCCTGAGGAAGGGGATCGAAGCCCCCAGCACGAACTGGCTGGTGAGCCGGCTGGGGTCGTCTCCCTGGGTGACCTCCTGGTGGAGGAAGTCCGAGAAGCTCGCCAGGTACCGCGCCGACACTTCACCGCCGTACGGGAGCTTCTGGGTCACACCCCATTCGTTCACCACGCTCATCGACGTGGTGTAGAAGCCGTTGTCCGGATCCGCGATGACGGATGTGGTGAGATTGTCGAAGAACCGGGGCACCCACCGGTGCTGCTCGATGAGCAGGCTCAGGCAGGCGAGGATGTACTCCTCCTGGGCGAACTGGAACTCTCGAGCGTTC
>MDTD01104785.1_pt1 | contig 21834 bp, 19 predicted proteins | sample 811221 | NCBI WGS metagenome assembly MDTD01 (sample SAMN05326646, study PRJNA326480) | marine metagenome | isolation source: seawater | place: Pacific Ocean: South West | collected 2011 | reverse complement strand
GCGGGCGCCGCCTTCCAGCAGGCGATCTGGATCGGATAGTTCCAGGCGCCGATGGCGCCGACGACGCCGAGCGGTTCGCGGCGGGTGTAGGCAAAGGACCCGCCGAGATCGATATGTTCGCCGGTGAGCGTCGCGGAGAGCCCGCCGTAATACTCCAGGCAGTCGGCGCCCGACGCCGCATCCGCAACCAGCGTTTCCTGCAAGGGCTTGCCGGTGTCGAGCGTTTCCAGTTCGGAGAGCTCGCGGTTGCGGGCGCGCAGGATGTCGGCAGCACGACGCAGCACGCGGCCGCGTTCCACCGGCGGCGTCGCGGCCCAGACCTTGAAGCCGGTACGCGCGGCGGCGACCGCGGCATTGACCGTCTCCGGCGTTGCCGCATGCAGGCTGGCGATCACCTCGCCGGTCGCCGGATAGCGGCTCTCAAGCAGGGCGCCGGCGGCATCCTCGGTCGGCTTACCGTTGATGAAATGGGAAGCTGCGGGTTGGGCGCGCATGGGCGTCTCCTTTCAGGTGTCGCGGGGCAGGTGTCGCGCGTCAGCGCTGCGATGTCTGCCAATCGGGGTGAATCCAGGGCTGCCGGTTGCTGGCCGGCAGCGGCGTGCGGCCGAGGATATGATCGGCGATCTTCTCGCCCACCATGATCGAGGGTGCGTTGAGATTGCCGTTGGTGATCTGCGGAAAGATCGAGCTGTCGGCGACGCGCAAGGCGCCCACGCCGATCACCCTGCCGTGCGGGTCGACCACCGCACCCGGATCGTCCGCGCGCCCCATCCGGCAGGTGCCGCAGGGATGATAGGCGCTTTCGGCGTGCTCGCGGATGAAATCGTCGAGATCCGCATCGCTCTGCACGCTGTCTCCGGGCTGGATTTCGTGGCCGCGGAACGGCGCGAAGGCCTCCTGGCCGAAGATCTCGCGGGTCAGGCGGATGGCGGTGCGGAACTCCTCCCAGTCGTCGGGATCCGACATGTAGTTGAACAGGATGGACGGGTCCGCGTCCGGATCGGCGGAGGTCAGCGCCACGCGGCCGCGCGACTTGGAGCGCATCGGCCCGACGTGCGCCTGAAAACCATGGCCTTCCGCTGCCGCCTTGCCGTCGTAGCGCACGGCAAAGGGCAGGAAGTGATACTGGATGTCCGGATATTCGATCCCGGCGCGCGAGCGGATGAAGGCGCAGGCCTCGAAGTGGTTCGAGGCGCCGAGACCGGTGCCGGTGAAGAGCCACTGCGCGCCGATGAGGGCCTTGGAAACGAGGTTCCAGTGCTTGTAGAGCGTGATCGGCTGGGTGCAGGTCTGCTGGATGTAGAGTTCCAGATGATCCTGCAGGTTTTGCCCCACGCCCGGCCGATGCGCGACCGTCTCGATGCCGAGCTCGCTCAACGCCGCGCCGTCGCCGATGCCCGACAGCATGAGGAGGCGCGGCGAGTTGATCGCCGATGCCGCGACGATCACCTCCGCCGAGGCCTGCGCCGTCTCGACCCCGTTGCCGCGGGTGAACTCCACGCCGGTCGCGCGGCCGTTCTCGATGACGATTCGCCGGGCGTTGACGCCGGTCAAGAGCCTCACGTTCGCGCGTTTCAGTGCCGGTTTCAGATAGGCGTTGGCCGTCGACCAGCGGCGGCCGCGCCACACGGTCATCTCCATGTCAGCGAAGCCTTCCTGCTTCAGCCCGTTGTAGTCCGGCGTCGTCTCGTAGCCGGCCTGGCGGCCTGCCTCGATGAAGGCGTTGTAGAGCGGGCTCCATTTGGTGCCGCGGGTGACATGCATCGGGCCGGAGGTTCCGCGCACGCCGGCTTCGCCGCCATGGGCGGTCTCCATGCGCTCGAAATAGGGCGCGACATCGGCATAGGACCAGCCTTGCGCCCCCATTTCGGACCATGTGTCGAAGTCACGGGCGTGACCGCGCACATAGACCATGCCGTTGATGGAGGAGGAGCCGCCGACGACCTTGCCGCGCGGCGTCACCAGCTGCCGCCCGCCCAGATGCGGTTCGGGATCGCTGACAAAGCCCCAGTCGTAGCGGCTCATGTTCATCGGATAGCTGAGCGCGGCCGGCATCTGGATGAAGGGGCCGGCGTCGCTGCCGCCCGCCTCCAGAATCAGAACGCGCGCATCCGGGTCTTCCGAGAGCCGATAGGCGAGGGCGGCGCCGGCGGAGCCGGCACCGATCACGATATGCGTTGCCTCAAGCATTGGTCAGTCCGTGAGTTGGCGTTCCACATAGTCCTCGACGCGGCGAATGGCCGAGCGCGGCTGCGGCGGGCCGTCGGCGAAGACACGTTGCAGCCACAAACCGTCGATGAGCGCGGCGGTTCCTTCCGCCGCGGCGCGGGCGCGGTCGCCGGGCAGGAGCGCGGCAAAGGCATGGGCCAGGTTGGACACCAGGCGCCGGTGATAGATGCGAAGCAGGCGGCGAGTCTCGGTGTCGGTGCGCGCCTGCAGGTAGAAGGCAAGCCAGGCCGAGATCAGCGCCGGCTGGAACTGCGTCGGGGAAAAGCTCGCGCCGATCATCGCCGACAACCGCTCGCGCGGGCCGTCGGCCTTGGCCATGCGCGCCTGTGTTTCCTTCGACAGGTCGAGCAGCAGCGACCGCATGGTGGCGTTGAGCAATCCGGCCTTGGAGCCGAAATAATGATGCGCCAGCCCGCCCGAGACCCCGGCCCGGCGCGCGATCTCGGACATCGTCGCATCGCCGAATCCGCGCACATGGATCGTTTCCACGGTCGCGTCGATCAGCGCCTTGCGACGATGCACTTCCATTCCGATGCGCGGCATGAGCGGGTCCGTTTCCTGTCGGGCGCATTTTGCCCATAGCGCACAAGGAGTAATTTTGATTGATCGTTCAATCAACAAAAAAACGAGAAACGCGCCGGCATTTGCGCGAAAGCATCAAAAGTGCTTACATGCGCCGACGCGAGCGGACCGCTGCGGAAACGGCTGATGCCGACCAGCGGATCCGGTTCGGGACCGACTGCCGGCGCACGGAGCGTGCTGCGGCCGGCGGTGAGGTCCCGCATCGCTGACACATCATCAGGGGCTGGCGCGAAACGCCCGGCAACAACTTGGAGGACAGAACCAGATGAAGACTTTTGCCATGCGCCTCGGCGCGGCCACGCTTGCCCTCGGGCTGACCGCCGGCGGCGCCTTCGCCGCCGAAGCAGACGCCTGCAAGGCCGTGCGTTTCTCCGACGTCGGCTGGACCGACATCACCGCAACCACCGCCGCCACCTCCGTGGTGCTCAATGCGCTGGGCTACGAGAGCGAGGTCAAGATCCTCTCCGTGCCGGTGACCTATGCGTCGTTGAAGAACAAGGACATCGACGTCTTTCTCGGCAACTGGATGCCGACGATGGAAGCCGACATCAAGGCCTACCGCGAGGACGGGTCCGTCGAGACGGTGCGCGCCAACCTGGAAGGCGCGAAATACACGCTCGCCGTGCCGAAATACACCTATGACAAGGGTCTGAAGTCCTTCGCCGACATCGCCAAGTTCAAGGACGATCTCGACGGCAAGATCTACGGCATCGAGGCCGGCAACGATGGCAACCGGCTGATCATCGACATGATTGAGGCCGATCAGTTCGGCCTCAAGGGCTTCGAGATCGTCGAAAGCTCGGAAGCCGGCATGCTGTCGCAGGTCGCCCGCGCGACCAAGCGCGATGAGGACGTCGTCTTCCTCGGCTGGGCGCCGCATCCGATGAACGCCAACATCGAGATGGAATATCTCTCCGGCGGCGATGACGTCTTCGGTCCGAACTACGGTGGCGCGACCGTCTACACCAACGTGCGCGCCGGCTATCGCGACGAATGCCCGAACGTCGGCAAGTTCCTGGATAATCTCGTCTTCTCGCTTGAGATGGAAAACGAGATCATGGGCGCGATCCTCAACGACGGCACCGATCCGGACAAGGCCGCGACCGCCTGGCTCAAGGAAAACCCCGGCGTTCTCGACGGCTGGCTCGACGGCGTGACCACCTTCGACGGCGGCGATGCCATGGCGGCCGCCAAGGACGCGCTCGGCCTGTGATCCGCGCGATCCGGCAAGACTGAAACCGACCGGGGCGCGGGAACCGCTGAGGACCCGCGCCCCGGATCCTTCTTAAGGACACGGTCGGGCGTTCGCGACGGCATGCCGCTCATGGCGGCATCCCACTGCGAGGGCGGGACCGGCAAACACAAGACGTGGGGGCAAGACGGCCGTGGAGTGGCTAACGGAACACAAACTGCCCATCGGCAAATGGGCGCAGACGCTTGTCGACTGGCTGACCGACAATGCCTACTGGATCTTCGACGGCATCTCGGCGGTGCTTGAGACGTTGATCGACGCGATCCTCTGGCTCCTGCAGACACCGCATCCGCTGGTCGTCGTGGCGCTTGCCGCAGCACTTGCCTATGCGGTGCGCCGCAAGGCGAGCTTCGCGCTTTTCGTCGGGCTGAGCATGCTCTTCATCATCAACCAGGGCTATTGGGAAGAAACCACGGAAACCCTGTCGCTGGTTATCGCCGCGACCAGCGTGTGCATGATCATCGGCGTGCCGCTCGGCGTCGCCGCAGCCCACCGGCCAGCGCTTTTCGCAGCCATGCGGCCCGTGCTCGACCTGATGCAGACGATCCCGACCTTCGTCTATCTGATCCCGGCGCTGATCCTCTTCGGCCTCGGCATGGTGCCGGGCCTGATCGCGACCGTGATCTTCGCGATCCCCGCGCCGATCCGGCTGACGCAGCTCGGCGTTTCTTCCACGCCGACCCAGCTGATCGAGGCGGGCGAGGCCTTCGGCGCGACGAAGTCGCAGCTTTTGTGGAAGGTGGAGCTGCCTTACGCGCTGCCGCAGATCATGGCCGGCCTGACCCAGACGATCATGCTGTCGCTCTCCATGGTGGTGATCGCGGCGCTCGTCGGCGCGGACGGGCTCGGCGTGCCGACGCTGCGCGCGCTCAACACGGTGAACATCGCCAAGGGCTTCGAGGTCGGCATCGCCATCGTGCTGGTGGCCATCGTGCTCGACCGCTTCTTCCGCAGGGATGAAAAGGGGCACGGTCAATGAGCGAGGCAGTTGTCACCTTCAAGGACGTCGATATCGTTTTCGGCGACAAGCCCGAACTTGCACTGCCGCTGGTCGACCAGGGCGTGTCGCGGGTGGATATCCAGGAACAGACCGGCCAGATCCTCGGGGTCGCGGGCGCGAGCTTCGACATTCGCGAGGGCGAGCTCATCGTGTTGATGGGCCTGTCGGGCTCCGGCAAGTCGACGCTGCTGCGCGCCGTCAACGGGCTCAACCGGGTGACGCGCGGCGAGGTCTGGGTGCAGAACGGCGACCATGCGGTCAATCCGTCCACCTGTTCGCCGCAGGAGCTCCGGGCGCTGAGGCGCAGCCGCATCGCCATGGTGTTCCAGCAGTTCGCCCTGTTGCCCTGGCGCAGCGTGCGCGACAACGTCGGCTTCGGGCTGGAGCTGTCCGGCATGGGCACCCGGGCGCGCAAGGAAAAGGTCGACGCACAGCTCGAGCTGGTCGGCCTGGAGCAATGGGGCGACAAGTTCGTCCATGAGCTCTCCGGCGGCATGCAGCAGCGCGTCGGCCTGGCCCGCGCCTTTGCGACCGACGCGCCGATCCTGTTGATGGACGAACCGTTTTCCGCGCTCGACCCGCTGATCCGCGATCACCTGCAGGACGAGCTTCTGGCGCTGCAGGACAAGCTCGGCAAGACCATTGTCTTCGTCAGCCACGATCTCGACGAGGCGGCCAAGATCGGCTCGCGCATCGCCATCATGGAAGGCGGGCGGGTGATCCAGCTCGGCACGCCGCAGGAGATCGTGCGCAAGCCCGCGACCGATTATGTCGCCGAGTTCGTCGCCCATATGAACCCGCTCGGCGTCTTGCGCGCGCGCGACATCATGCGTCCGGTGAACGGCGAGGCCCTGGTGGCCGATGCGGTCAGCTGCGCGCCGAAGACGCCGGTGCGCGAGGTGATCGCGATGAAGCGCGAGGGTGCCGGCACGCTGGTCGTCATGGAGGCGGGCGCGGTCGTCGGCCTGATCGACGAGGCGGAGATCCTCGACTGCCTGCGCTGACGGTCCGCGTCAGCCCGTCTCGGGGAAGGTTTCCGCCGCGCGCTTTCGCGATATGGCAAGAAGCGTCAGCCCGCGTGCGGCGATGAACAGCGAGAAGGCCAGCCACAGTCCGTGGTTGCCGAGAAGCGGGAACAGCACCCAGTAGGCGGCGAGAAACAGCGCCAGCGACACCAGCATCATGTTGCGCATGTCGCGCGACCATGTGGCGCCGATGAAGACCCCGTCCATCTGGAAGGCGAGCACCCCGAGAAGCGGGGTTGCCGCCGCCCAGGGCAGATAGGTCGCCGCGACGCTGCGCACGTCCTCCGCCGTGGTCATGAAGTCGATCAGCGCCTGGCCGCCGGCCATGAAGATCAACGCAGCCACGAGCGCCAGCGCGAAGCCCCACAGGACGCTGAGCCGCACCGCCTTGTCGAAGGCCGGGCGGTAGCGCGCGCCCACCGCCTTGCCGGCGAGCTGTTCGGCGGCGGTTGCCAGCCCGTCGAGGAAGTAGCCGGAAATCAGGAAGAATTTCTCCAGGATCGCATTGGCGGCGAGGATCGTGTCGCCCTGAACGGCGGAGCGCGAGGCAAAGAAGGCGAAGGCGAAGATCAGCGCGAAGGAGCGGATCAGGATGTCGCGGTTGAGCGCAATCATGCGCCTGAAGCGCGCCATGTTGAAGATCCGCGCCCGAGACGGCCAGGCCCGCCCGCTGAGCGCCCGCATGGCAAGCAGCGTGCCGACGCCCGCCGTTGCCAGTTCGCTCAATACGGTGGCGCCGGCAACGCCCGCCACGCCCCAGTCGAGATAGAGCACGAACCACACCGACAGCGCGATGTTCAGTCCGTTGAGACCGGTCTGCAGCAGGAGCGCGGTCATCGACTGGCCGCGCCCGATGAACCAGCCGAGATAGGCGTAGTTCAAAAGCGCCACGGGCGCGGAAAGCGTGCGCACGGTGAAATAGCTGGCGGTCGCCGCCTTCACCGCCTCGCTGCCGCCCATCAGCCACAGGCCGGCGGAGAGGATCGGCACCTGCAGCGCCACAACGCAAAGCCCGAGAGCAAGCGCCAGCAGGCCGGCGCGAAACAGCACGGCGCGCTCCTCCTTGCCGTCGCCCGCGCCGACCGCCTGTGCCGTCAGGCCGGTGGTGCCGGAGCGCAGGAAATTGAAGCTGGCAAACACCAGATCGAACAGGATCCCGCCGAGCGCGATGCCGCCGAGAAGCGCCGCGTCGCCCAGTTGTCCGATGACGGCGGTGTCGACCAGCCCGAGCAGGGGCGTCGACAGATAGGCGAGCGTCATCGGCACCGCGATGGCGAACACCGTGCGGTTGGTCACGTCGAATGGGCGAATGGCGCGCGACTGCGCGGAACGGGCGGGATGCACGGGCGTGTCCGTAAAGACTGATCGGGCGGGCGGTGCCCGATCGATGGAATCGCCTTCGCCGACCGGGCCTCCGACGAAGGATACACCTTGCATGCACATGCGCGCTCGGCAACTGCCGTGTGACCCCGGTGGTGCCGCCGGCAGCGAAGACAGGCGACGAAAGCCGCGATGCGAGTGGCGCGGCCGGGCGCAACATCAAGTCGCGGGAGACATTTGCGCGCGGGAGCTTTGACCGTCGCGCATCGCCCTGAAGCGAGGGGGTTGAATATACGTGAGTGCTCACGTATATATCACGAAACAATCCATTATAAATCACGTATAGGAGTTAAGACTATGGAAGCGCTTGCGTTTTCTCTCATGGATGTTGCGAGCCTGATCGAGAAACGGTTCGACCGGTCCCTGTCCGCCATTCGTGGCGTCAGTCTGGGCGAATATCGGTTGTTGCGCAGCCTTTCCGCGTTTCCGCAGGCACGCGCCACCCGCGTCGACCTTGCCCGCGCGGTGGGGCTCACCCCGTCTGCGGTGACGCGGGCGCTGAAGCCTTTGGAAAAGCTCGGCTTCGTGACGACGGAAAAGAGCGACCGCGACGCGCGCCAGAGCCTGGCACGGCTCGCGCCTGCGGGCGAGACGCTGTTGAGCGATGCCGACGGTATCGTCGCCGATGTGGCGGCGGGCCTGCCGCAGACGTCGATCACGGTCGAACAGCTCGATGCCCTCTATCGCGGTCTCGGCGGGTCGCGCTAGAAGCCTGGTTGGGCGGTTCGGGGAACGGTCCCGGACCGCCGCCTGCCGCAGGGCTTCGATCCGGGTCAGCTGCTCAACAGGCTGTAGAACGGAATCGGGTAGAAATGGACGCTCAGTCCCTTTTTGTCGCGGTAGCGCGCGTACCACGACGCGACCGTGAAATTCTGCGCCCAATTGGCGTTGCTGGAAGAGTTCGAATAAATCAGGCGAGAGTCTCCGCTTCCTTCGCCCAGGATGCCGACGTGACCGGTTCCGACCCTGACTGTCTTGTTCCCGACCTTTTTCCAGGTCGTTGGCGAGATGACGATCCCGCCGGGCAGGATGTCGCTCTCGGGAAGGTCATCCGAGAAGCAGTCGTCAAGCTCGTTCTCGAACGTGGTGGTCAGATCGCTCTTGTGAACCACGCGTCCCAATGCCTTCTTGAGGATGCGCCGCACAGCCCAGACGCAGGCAAGGTTTCCGCCGTCCGGCCCGGACTTCGAGGAATAGTTGCCGACCAGGGACTTCGCCATGTCATGAGCAAGCTCGTGGTCATCTTTGGACGACACCTGGCATGACAGGTTCCTGTTGAAACGGTCTGCGAAAGAAGAAATCGTGGGCGAGAACAGGGTTTCGAGATCGATGATGGTATCGCTTGCGACATGTGCAAGCGAGTTTTCCTCGACTTCGAAGAGGTGTTGGCCGCCGTCTTCATCTCCCGTTTCTGTCACCAGCAAAAAGCGTTGTCCGGAATAGACCAGCTCTTGAGCGGTGAAGCTTGCGTCGCTTGCGGGGTCGAAAAACTCTGCCCCGTTGTCGTATCTCGATAGCGCTACCATGGCAATTACCTCAGTAGAAGGACTGGATGCAATTAAGGGTAATAATAATGTAAAATTGCAATCATGCTGTAAAGCGCGCTCACGCGGAGCCGATCACGCCGCACGGTTGCAGGTGGCGGACAGGCCAAGCCTGTTGCCGGCTGGCGGCGCTTGCCTGCAGCCGATGGAGTGGTCGCGGGCGGTTTCCGGCTGAATGTCGCGGTGATCCGCGCGGCTACGCCTTCGGCCGATAGTCGCGCGGGTCCAGGCAGTCGTCGTAGAGCTCGCGGGAGAGGGGGATCCAGTCGGTTTTCTCGATCCCGCGGGTCTTGCGCCGGCTGTTGTCGGGATAGGCGGAGGCGATCTTCAGCCACCGGTTCTGTTCCCGGCCGATCCGGCGCAATTCGGTGGCGGCTTCCACCAGATCCTGATCCTGCGAGAAGACGAGGGCGACGTCATAGGCCCGCTTGTGCGCGAAGCGGATGATGTCGAGCGCGATGCGGATGTCGATGCCCTTTTCCGTCCCGACCACGAACTTGTGGAACTTGCCGTCGGGCAGGCGCAGCGACTTCGTGCGGTAGCGCAGCGGGCGGGTGATCACATGCACGCCCTCGCGCCCCATCTGCGCGCCCTTCGCGATCCAGAAATGGTTCCAGAAGGCATTGTCCTTTGCGTCGGGCACGCCGGTGTAGAACCGGGTTGCCTCCAGCTCCCATCCTTGTTGCGCGCACACGGCCTGTGCCAGCTTGGTCACGCTGTAGTTGGGATAGTGATAGCCGAAGGCTGCCTTGGCAGCGTGAAACAGGTTCTGACCGTCGACAAATGCAATCGCACGAATGGGGGAGGGAGACTGCATCGCTCGGCCCTGAAACTGTGTCCGGCCCACGGCCGGGTCTGCCTGCTTCCCGGTGCCTGCGGGCCGCACCGGTGAAAAAATAACCCCGCCGGAGGCCTTTCGGCGTGTCCGGCGGGGATCAGATATGATCTCAATATCGGGGTTTGTCTCGCCGGAATCAAGCCCTGCCCGGGAGCGACCCTGGTTGTGCTTGCCGTTCGTCCGAAAGGCGCCATAACCGGGATCACGTCCCTTGCATCCCTGTCCTCTTCCCGGGCCTGCCGTCATGTCGCTTGCCGTCGTTCACCATCCGGCCTTTTGCGCCGAAATTCCGGCAAACCACCGGTTTCCCATGAACAAGTTCCGCCGGGTCGCCGAGGTTCTGGTGGAAGAGGGGATCGTTGCGCCCGGCACCTTCCACCGGCCGGCGCCGGCGCCGGCCGCATGGGTGGCGCTTGCCCATGAGCGCGCCTATGTCGACCAGGTGTTCTCGGCGAATGTGCCGGCAAATGTCGCCCGGGAGATCGGCCTGCCGATGAGCGAGGCGGTCGGCTTTCGCGCCCGCTGCGCCACCGCCGGCACGGTGCTGACGGCAAATCTCGCGCTGGAGCATGGTATCGCCTGCAATACCGCCGGCGGCAGCCATCATGCGCGCAAGCGTCATGGCGCCGGCTTTTGCGTGTTCAACGATGTCGCGGTGGCCATCCGGCTCTTGATCGCCGACGGTGCGATCCGCCGTGCGATGGTGGTCGATCTCGACGTGCATCAGGGCGACGGAACGGCGGAGATTTTCACCAACGACCCGTCCGTCTTCACGCTCTCGGTGCATGCAAGACGCAACTACCCGGTGCGCAAGGTCGCCTCGACGCTGGATATCGCGCTGGAGGACGGCGTGGGAGACGACGCCTATCTGGAGGTGCTGGCCGCGAGCCTGCCGCAGGCGCTGGCGTCCTACCGGCCGGACATCGTGTTCTTCAATGCCGGGGTTGATCCGCATGAGGACGACAGGCTCGGGCGGCTCTCTCTCACCGACGAGGGACTGGAGGCGCGCGACCGTTTCGTCATCCGGACCGTGCGGGCCGCCGGCATTCCGCTCGCCGGCGTGCTGGGCGGCGGCTATCTGACCGACATCGACCGGCTGGCGCGCCGGCACGCCACGCTGCACCGCGTGGCGGCCGAATTCGCCTGAGCGGCGGGGCTGCTAGTCGCGCCGGCCGAGGCTCAGGAGCCTGAGCACCACCCACACCGGGATGACCACGACGGCGCCGAGCACGAAGTAGCTGCCGAGACGTCCCAGCGCCTCGAAACCCATGTTCCAAAGCCGCTGGATGAAGTCGATCAGACCGTCGAACAGGTCGAGCGGATGCAGGTTGAGCGCCGACAGCAGCACGCCGACCACGAAGGACAGGAAGATCAGCTTGATCAGCACCCGTCCGGGGCTGTCGCCGAGAAAGCGGGAGAGGGAGCGGTTCGACATCAAAGGGTATCCTTGCTTTCGTCGCCGGATAAAAAGCTGCTTCCGGTCGCCACGGGCCTCTCGGAGCCCCCGTGCCGTGCCGCGTCGGGCAACCGGCTGTCCCCGAAAGGCGCCGCCGGGGTGAAGATGGTGCGAATGTAGGGGCTCGACCGGCATTGGCCAACCGATTTGGCGCGTCGTTTTCACGCGGCGGGCGGCACGGCCTTCCTAATGCCGTATTGGGTTGGGAGACCCCTTGAGAAACGGGGCGTATTGGTGTGTTATCCCGATCCCGCCTCCATGTGCATGACAGAAGTCCAAGGACACGTTACCCGCATGACCCTTGCAGGATACCGCAGCAGTGCGTTTCGCTTCTTTGCCGTTCTTCTTGCCCTTCTGGGCATGGGCGGGACGCTGTCGGCGCAAGGTGACAAGCCGACGATTGCCGGGGAATGGCGGATCGCAGCCCTTGCAACCGCCAACGGGGCGCTCGTTGATCTGGACGCGGCACTTGCCCGCAAGACTGAAGTGGTCATCGACCGCCACGGTCTGTGGGCCGCCTCCGCCGGCTGCAACCGGCTGCGCGGGACGCTGGAGCAATCCGGCCGCACACTCTCGGTCTCCGAGCGCGTGATGGCGACGAAAATGGCCTGCGCCGGACCTTCTGGAGATCTCGAGCAGCGCTTCCTGCGCTATTTTCCGGCGGCTGTGGAGATTGACGGGATGGACAAGCGCCTGTTGCTGCGCGATGCCGGCGGCGCCGTGGTGGTGCTGCTCGTCGGCAAGGAGTGACGCCGAAACGGCGGCAACGACATTGCCCCGGCACCTGAGCGGATGACAAAGGGCGGCACGGGGCCGCCCTTTTCTGTTCGCGCTCGTCAGTAGCCTCAGGCCGCGTCCTTCTCCGCCGGACGATCCGGGGCAAAGCGGTCGTAGAAGCGCGCGTCGGTCTTTGCCATTTCGCGGAGCAGCCGGTTGGCCTTGAAGCGCGGTCCCCATTTCTTGGTGAACTTGCGGCAGATGTCGACGAAGCGGGTCGTGCCCATGCCGTCGATGTAGGAGATCGTCCCGCCGGTGAAGGGCGCGAAGCCGAAGCCGAGGATCGAGCCCACATCCGCCTCGCGCACGTCCGTCAGGCAGTTTTCCTCGAAGATCCGCGCCGTTTCCAGCGCCTGCATCACCAGGAAGCGCTGCTTGAGCTCCTCGACGTTGAAGTGGTCCGCCGGCTTGGGCTTGCCGACCACCTCGGGAATGCCCGGCCACAGGGTCTTCTCGCGGCCCTGGTAGTCGTAGAAGCCCTTGCCGTTCTTGCGGCCGAAGCGCTCGCGCTTGACCACCATCTCTTCCAGGATGTTGTCGAGCGGGCCTTCGACATATTTGACGCCGAGGTCCTTGCGGGTGGCGGAGACGATCTTCCAGGCCAGGTCCAGCGCCACCTCGTCGCCGAGCGACAGCGGCCCGACCGGCATGCCGGCCATCCGGCCCGCCGTCTCGATCATCGCCGCCGGCACCCCGTCGGCGAGCATCATCAGCCCCTCGCGGATGTAGGTCATCACCACGCGCGAGGTGTAGAAGCCGCGCGAGTCATTGACGACAATCGGCGTCTTCTTGATCGCCTTGATGTAGTCGAGCGCCATGGCGAGCGCCCGCTCGCCGGTCTTCTTGCCGAGGATCACTTCCACCAGCATCATCTTGTCGACCGGCGAGAAGAAGTGGATGCCGATGAAGTTCTTCGGCCGCTTGGAGGCCTCCGCCAGCGAGGTGATCGGCAGGGTCGAAGTGTTGGAGGCGAAGATCGCGCGTGACTTCAACACAGCCTCCGCCTGTTCGGTCACCGCCTTCTTGATGCCGCGCTCCTCGAACACCGCCTCGATGACGAGATCGCAGTCGGCGAGATGTTCGTAGTCCATGGTCGCCGTAATCCGCGAAAGCAGTTTTTCCTTGTCGGCCTCCTGCGCCTTGCCGCGCTTGATCGCCTTGGTCATCAGTTCGTCGGAATGCGCCTTGCCCTTGTCGGCGGCAGCCTGCTCGCGGTCGATCAGTACCACGTCGATGCCCGCGCGCGCAGAGACATAGGCGATGCCCGCGCCCATGAAGCCCGCGCCCAGGATGCCGACCTTCCTAATCTTGTTGGGCTTGATGCCCTCCGGCCGGCGCGCGCCCTTGTTCAGCTCCTGCATGGAGACGAAGAGCGAGCGGATCATGCTGGCGGCTTCCGGCGTCTGCAGCACATGGGCGAAATAGCGGCTTTCCACCGTCAGCGCCTGATCCATCGGCATCTGCAGGCCTTCGTAGACCGACTGCATGATGCCGCGCGCGCCCGGATAATTGTCGTGCGTCTCGCGGCGGTAGATCGCATTGGCGGCCGGCCAGAACTGGAAGCCGGCGGGCGAGTAGATCGGCCCGTTCGGCAGCTTGAAGCCCTTCTTGTCCCAGGGTTTGACCGGGTCGACGCCGGTCTTCAGCATCTTGCGCGCCTCCGCGACGAGCTTCTTCGCCGGTGCAGTCGCGTCGACGAGCTTGAGGCCCTTGGCCTTGTCGGCGTTCAGCGTGCGGCCCTGCAGCAGGAACTGCAGGCCCTGTTGCGCGTCGGCCATGCGCATCACGCGCTGGGTGCCGCCGGCACCGGGAAACAGCCCGACCTTGACCTCCGGCAACGCCATCTTGAAGACGTCGCCCTCGGCGGCGATGCGGGCGTGGCAGGCAAGCGCAAGCTCGGTCGCCCCGCCCATGCAGGTGCCGTTGATCGCCGCGACGAAGGGCTTGCCGCTGGTTTCCAGCTTGCGGAAGATCTGCGAAAGGCGCCGCGAGCCGTCGAACAGCAGCCTGGCGGCGGCCTCCGGATCCTTCGCGCGCTGGGCGTGATAGTCACGCAACAGCCCCTCCAGCATGGTGAGATCGGCGCCGCCGGAGAAGGTGTCCTTGCCGGAGGTGATCACCGCGCCGGTGATCTTGTCGTCGCCGGCCACCGCGTCGATCAGCGCGTCGAGTTCGTCCATCACGGTAAGGTCGATGACGTTCATCGACTTGCCCGGCATGTCCCAGGTGATCAGGGCGATACCGTCGGCGTCCGTTTCAATCGAGAAATTCGTGTAAGCCATGTCGGCCTCCTGAGCTCAGTAGGGCGTTCCGTCCTTGCGGGTGAATCTGTGGCCGGCGGCATCGCGCCGGTAGTCGAGGTCGTGATCGGCGTAGCGCGCGTGTTCCTCTTCCGCGCGGCTGCCGACTTCCAGATAGACAACGTCCTGCGCGGACCGGTTCACGAGCTGGTGGGCAATGCCGTTGCCCGCCTTGAAGGCGGCCGCCTCGCCGGCGACAAGAGGCGTTTCCGTGTCGTCTTCCACCAGCACTGCCTCGCCCTCCAGGATGAAGACGAACTCGTCCTCCTTCTCGTGCCAGTGTTTCAGCGAGGAGATCGCGCCGGGCTTCAGCCGCGTCAGGTTGACGCCGAATTGGGTGAGGCCACCGGCATTGCCGAGCGCCTGTTTGGCGCGTCCCTCGGTGAGGGCGGCGAAGGGCTCGGGATAGATGGTCGTCGTCTTGGGCGGGATTGCGTCGATGTCGATCTTTGGCATCGCTGGGCTCCTCACTCTCCGGCCGGAAGAACACTGCGCCGCGCGTTTTGATAAACCGCGGCGGAGTAAGAAAATCTCAATTCTCGGCGAATAAATTCCTTGAATTGAATCCGGGGTGGACACGACTTGTTGGGCGGCTCATGACAGATCATTGCGACGGGTGCCGAAACGGCGTCCGGCTTGATTTCGATTTCACCATGGCATTTCAGCCGATCGTGGATCTCGGGTCGGGACGCATCTGGGGCTATGAAGCCCTGGTGCGCGGGCTCGACGGCGCCGGCGCCGGGGCGGTCCTGTCGCGGGTCACGCCGGAAAACCGCTATCGGTTCGACCAGGCCTGCCGGGTGAAGGCGATCGAACTGGCCGCCCGGCTGTTTCCCGACGACGACACCCGGCTGTCCATCAATTTCATGCCGAACGCCGTCTACGATCCGGCCGCCTGCATTCGCACCACTTTGCTCGCCGCCGGCCGCACCGGCTTCGCGCTCGACCGCATCATGTTCGAGTTCACCGAAAACGAGCCGATGGTCGACACGAAGCACGTCGAGGGCATCATCGCCGAATACAAGCGCCGCGGCTTCATCACGGCGATCGATGATTTCGGCGCCGGCTTCGCCGGCCTCAAGCTTCTGGCCAACTTCCAGCCCGACCTGATCAAGATCGACATGGAGCTGGTGCGCGGCATCGACACGAGCCCCGCGCGCCAGGCCATCGTCGCCGGCATCATGGGCATCTGCCGCGAGCTTGACATTGCCGTTCTCGCAGAGGGGATCGAGACCGAGGCCGAGCTTACGGTGCTGCGCGCCGCCGGCGTCTCCCTCATGCAGGGATACCATCTGGCGCGTCCGGCCATCGCAAGCCTGCCGACCGTCGGCGACGCGGTGCGCGTGCAGGTCGCCTGAAACAACGCCCGGGCGACCGGCCGGCCTGTCTGACGCGAGGGGCGTCATTCTGCTCACACCCGCTCGATGATCGTGGCCGTGCCCATGCCGGCGCCGATGCACAGCGTCACCAGCGCCGTGTTCAGGTCGCGCCGCTCCAGCTCGTCGAGCACGGTGCCGAGGATCATCGCGCCGGTCGCGCCCAGCGGATGGCCCATGGCAATCGCCCCGCCGTTGACGTTCACGACCGCCGGGTCGAGATCGAAGGCCTGACGGTAGCGCAGCACCACCGAGGCGAAGGCCTCGTTGATCTCGAAGAGATCGATGTCCTTGAGGCTCATCTTCGCCGAGGCCAGCAGTTTCTCCGTGACGTCGACCGGGCCGGTCAGCATCAGTGCCGGATCGGAGCCGATGTTGGCGAAGGCCTTGATCCGCGCGCGCGGCTTCAGTCCCGCCTTGCGGCCGGCCTTGCGGTTGCCGATCAGCACGGCGGCGGCGCCGTCGACGATGCCCGACGAGTTGCCGGCATGATGCACATGGCGGATGCGCTCCACCTCCGGATGGGCCTGGATCGCGACGGCGTCGAAGCCGCCCATCGACCCCATCATCTCGAAGGAGGCATTGAGCGAGGCGAGCGACTGCATGTCGGTCTCGGGCCGCATGTGCTCGTCCCGGTCGAGGATGGTCAGGCCGTTGATGTCGCGCACCGGCACGACCGAGCGGCTGAAATAGCCGTTCTTCCAGGCATTTGCGGCCCGCTGCTGGCTTTCCACCGCATAGGTGTCGACGTCGTCGCGGGTGAAGCCGTATTTCGTCGCGATCAGGTCGGCCGACACGCCCTGCGGCATGAAATAGGAGGGGAGGGCGACCTGCGGGTCGACCGGCCAGGCGCCGCCGCTGGCGCCGATGCCGATGCGGCTCATCGATTCCGCGCCGCCGGCGATCACCAGGTCGTGCTGGCCGCTCATCACCTGGGAGGCGGCGAAGTTCACCGCATCGAGCCCCGAGGCGCAAAAGCGGTTGATCTGCACGCCGGGCACGCCCGCGTCATAGCCGGCGGCGAAAACGGCGGCGCGGGCGATGTCGCCGCCGGCCTCGCCGATGGGGTCGACGCAGCCGAGCACAACGTCGTCGACCAGCTTCGTGTCGAGGTCGTTGCGGTTGCGCAGGGCCTCAAGCGGCTGCGCCGCCAGCCGGACCGCCGGCACCTCGTAGAGCGCGCCGTCCTTCTTGCCGCGCCCGCGCGGCGTGCGAACGTGATCGAAAATCAATGCGTCGGCCATGAGAGCCTCCTTGCCGTAAAAAAGCCTGGGGTGGTCCGCCGCGCGTTGCCGCCTAGAGGCTGCGCGCGATCAGCACCTTCATGATTTCGTTGGTTCCCGCGTAGATGCGCTGCACACGGGCATCCGCGAACAGGCGGGAAATCGGATATTCGCTCATGTAGCCGTAGCCGCCGAAGAACTGGAGGCACTCGTCCATCACCTTCATCTGAAGGTCGGTGCACCAGTATTTGGCCATCGAGGCGGTCACCGTGTCGAGCTTGCCGGCGACGAGCTTGGCGATGCAGTCGTTGACGAAGACCTGCCCGATGGTGGCTTCGGTCTTCAGTTCCGCCAGCTTGAACTGGGTGTTCTGGAAGTCGAGCACCCGCTTGCCGAAGGCCTTGCGCTCCTTGACGTAGTCGAGGGTCAGCGCGAGCGCCCGTTCCACCGCCGCCATTGCCTGCACGGCAACGAGAAGACGTTCCTGCGGCAGCTGCTCCATCAGCTGGTAGAAGCCCTGGCCTTCCTCGCTTCCCAGCAATGCATCGGCCGGCACCCGCACGTTGTCGAAGAAGAGCTCCGAGGTGTCGTTGCCCTTGAAGCCGAGCTTGTCGAGATTGCGGCCGCGACGGAAGCCCTCGACCTTGTCCGTCTCGACCACGAAGAGCGAGACGCCCTTGGCGCCGGCCTTCGGATCGGTCTTGGCGACGACGATGATCAGATTGGCGAGCTGGCCGTTGGTGATGAAGGTCTTCGAGCCGTTGATCACATAGTGGTTGCCGTCGCGCACGGCCGTTGTTTGCACCGCCTGCAGGTCGGAGCCGGCGCCGGGCTCCGTCATGGCGATGGCGCCGATCAGATCGCCGGAGACGAGGCCGGGAAGCCAGCGCTCCTTCTGCTCGCCCGATCCGTAATGCGCGATATAGGGAGCGACGATGGCGGAATGCAGCGCGATGCCGAAGTGATCGAAACCGGCAAGCCCCAATCGGCGGATGATCACCGATTCATGGGCGAAGCTGCCGCCGGCCGCACCGTACTCCTCCGGCATCGCCGGACAGAGGAAGCCGCCGGCGCCGGTCGCCTTCCAGGCTTCCCGGCTGACGCTGCCCGCCTCGACCCAGCTTTCGTAGTCGGGCGCGATCTCGCGCTCCAGGAAGCGGGTGAAGGCGTCGTCGAGCATGGTCAGCTCGTCGTCCATCCAGGCTGGCGGCTCGATGTTCAGCACGGTCACGCAAGTCTCCTCCCTTGACGTGGCGGGCGCGTCGCGGCGGTCTGCGGCGCGCCCCTTTTCCGGTATCGGTCGTGCGTCCTTTGGCGGACGCGATCAAAACGCTTCGGCGTCGAGCCCCATGATCGTCTCCGCGCCGGCGGAGACGCGGGCAAGCCGCAGGGCCGTCTCCGGCATGTGGCGTTCCATGAAGTGTTTCGCCAGGGTCAGCTTGGTTTCAAGGAAGGCTGCATCCGACGCCTCGCCCGATGCAAGCGCGGCCGCGGCCGCCTTTGCCATGCGTGCCCACATGTAGCCGAGCGCCACCGTGCCGAAGAGATGCATGTAGTCCGTGGAGCCGGCGCCGGCGTTGTCGGGCTTCGCCATGGCGTTGTTCATGAACCACATGGTCGCCGTCTGCAGGTCGTCGAGACCGGCCTTCAGCGGACCGAGCAGCGGGGCGAGGGCCGCCTCGTCCTTGTTGTCCTTGAGGAAGGTGCCGACCTCGTTGAAGAAGGCCATCACCGCGCGGCCGCCGTTCTTGGGCAGCTTGCGGCCGACGAGATCCAGCGCCTGGATGCCGTTGGCGCCCTCGTAGATCATGGCGATGCGGGCATCGCGCACGAACTGCGACATGCCCCATTCCTCGATATAGCCGTGACCGCCGAGCATCTGCTGGGCCGCGACCGCATTGTCGAAGCCGACATCCGTCAGCACGCCCTTGATCACCGGCGTCATCAGGCCCATGTGGTCGTCGGCCGCCTGGCGGGCCGCCTCGTCGTCGGAGCGATGGGCGATGTCGGATTGCAGCGCGGTCCAGAGCACCAGCGCGCGTGCCGCTTCGTTGAAGGCGCGGATCGACATCAGCGTGCGGCGCACGTCCGGATGCACGATGATCGGATCGGCCTTGCCGCCCGGGTTCTGCGGTCCGGAGAGCGCCCGCCCCTGGAGGCGTTCGCGCGCATAGGCGGCGGCGTTTTGATAGGCGACCTCCGACTGCCCCAGACCTTGGACGCCGACCGCAAGGCGGGCCTCGTTCATCATCACGAACATGGCGGCGAGGCCGCGGTTTTCTTCGCCGACGAGCCAGCCCGTCGCGCCGTCGTAGTTCATGACGCAGGTGGCATTGCCGTGAATGCCCATCTTTTCTTCAAGCGAGCCGCAGGAGACGGCGTTGCGCTCGCCCGGCTCGCCGTTTGCGTCGGGCAGGAACTTCGGCGCCACGAACAGCGAGATGCCCTTGGTGCCTTCCGGCGCGCCCTCGATGCGGGCGAGCACCAGATGCACGATGTTGGAGGTCAGGTCGTGCTCGCCGGCGGAAATGAAGATCTTCTGACCGGTGATCTTGTAGCTGCCGTCGGCCTGCGGCACGGCCTTGGTCTTGATCAGGCCGAGATCGGTGCCGCAATGCGGCTCCGTCAGGTTCATGGTGCCGGACCAGTCGCCCGAGGCAAACTTCGGAAGATAAAGCTCCTTTTGCTCCTGCGAGGCATGCTCCAGGAGCGCGGCCGCAGCCCCTTGCGACAGACCGGGGTACATGCCCCAGGCGAGGTTGGCCGCCGACATGAACTCCTGGATGATGGTGTTCAGGGTCGTCGGCAGGCCCTGGCCGCCGAATTCCTCCGGCATCGACAGGGCGATCCAGCCGTTCTCTGTGTAGGTGCGATAGGCCTCCTTGAAGCCCGACGGCGTCGTCACCGAGCCGTCGTCGTGGCGGGTGCAGCCCTCGCGGTCGCCGGAGACGTTGATCGGCGCCAGCACTTCCTCGCAGAAGCGCGCGCCCTCGCCGAGGATCGCCTCGATCAGATCCGGCGTCGCGTCGCCGAAGCCCGGCAGGTTGCCGTGGCGCTGGAAGTCCAGCACGTCGTTGAGCAGGAAAGTCACATCCTTAACTGGGGCTGTGTAGCTCGGCATGGCGTTGCCTCCCGGTCCAATTGTCGATCTCGGTCGCGGCCCGACGGGCGGGCTCTCACCTGACGTTTCCGTAAACGTCACCTTGAGCCGTTTATAGTCCGGCGTCCGCGTCGGAGCAAGACGTGTCCTTGCGGCAGCATGCGCTTATTTTCGTTGAAGTTTGCCGAATTTGTTGCAAAACGCGGCAAAGTTGATCGGAAAATTGATGAATTTGATGCGAATTGCATTCGTCCTGCAGAAATTGACGATGTCCCGACGGCGGGGACATCTCCTGCAAGGGGAGGGGACAAGTCGCAAGGGTGCCGGTGGCGGAGAGACGACGCATCCCCGTGCGGCGGTCGCGTTTATCCCCGTCCGGGCCGATGTCTTGCACGTTGTCGGAAGGCGCGCGAAAGCGGACCCGCGCGCGGTACGGCGGAGGCGACCGGACGGGCCGGAGCGGGTCGGATTGCGGGCGACGTGGCGCCAGGGAGGGCTACGGGCGGATCACTCCGCCGGCTCGCCTTCCTTCTGCTTGAGCATGCCGGCGACGATCTCGACGGTGCGCCCGAGTTCCTCGATCGCCTGGTCGATGTCGCGGCGCTGTTCGACGAGCACGTCGATCTGGCCCTGGAAGCGCGACAACGCCACGCGCAGCTGCGTCACCTGGCCGTCGCGCAAGTCGTAAAGGTCCAGCATGTCCCGGATTTCCGCCAGCGAGAAGCCGACGCGCTTGCCCATCAGGACCAGTTTCAGGCGCGCCCGGTCGCGGCGCGTGTAGACCCGGTTCATGCCGTCGCGGCGCGGGTTGATCAGGCCGCGGTCCTCATAGAAGCGCAGCGTGCGGAGCGTGACGCCGAACTCCTTGGCGAGATCGCCGATGGTGAAGAGCGTCTTCTTGGTCGAATCGTCCTTGGCGGCGACCGCCTCGACGATGTCGTTGTTGACCGAAAGCGCTTCGCTCATGCCGTATTCCTGTCTTGCCTTAAGAGCCGGGTCGCCGACGCAAATGCGCGGCGCGGCCTTGCGTCATCCGCCGGGGGGCGGCGCATGACATTACGTAACCTCAGGCTTCCGAATATCTTCCGTAAACGTAAGCGTCAAGGTTCATTGCGCCTGATGCCGGGCGGCAAGGCGACCGGCCCCGTTTATCTTCATCTTTGGTTAACCATGTAATTTTGGCGCTTAACCAGGTGTTTACCATAACCGGTGAGAGTTTGAGTCTAGGTCGTCCGGCGCGCGGCATGCGGTTTGCGGATCGGACGAGAAGACTGTGCGCGTCGAGAGGCGCTCCGTATCGGGTGAAGAGGCCCCTAGCATGTCCTGGACAGCGCGTTATCGCACCCCCCGCGGCACACAGCCGGACACAGACCCCCGCTACAGCGCGGAAGGGCACGACGATGCGTGGTACGAGCCGCATCACCGGGCGCCCGCCTGGCGTGACGGGCCCCAGGCTTCCGCCCCCGCCGGCCACCCGGGCCGTGCCCGCGCGCAGGAACAGCTGAGCGAGGTGGCCGACGCGCTGGAGCGGCTGATGGATCCCGCCGCAGGTCATGACGCCGCGCCGCAGGCCGCCCCAAACCGCCAGTCCCGCCGCGCCGCCGCCGCCCGCGCCCGTTCCGCACCGCCTCCCGCTCGCGATACCGGATCGCCGTCGGTGGATGACGCCCGCACCAGCCGCATCGAGGCGGTGCTCGGGGCGCTCGACCGGCTCGACCGCCGGGTCGAGGACCTGTCCCAGTCGGCCCAGGC
>MDTD01117788.1_pt1 | contig 21839 bp, 18 predicted proteins | sample 811221 | NCBI WGS metagenome assembly MDTD01 (sample SAMN05326646, study PRJNA326480) | marine metagenome | isolation source: seawater | place: Pacific Ocean: South West | collected 2011 | reverse complement strand
TGTTGCCAGGCGAATTACAGCAAATGATAAAATTAAGAGATTTTTTTGACGAAGAAGAGATATCAGTAAGTATAAAACCTTGTAGATCAGGTGGATTGATAATTGAAGGTTATTCAGAAGAAGAAATAAATTTTTTTAAGCAACAAGTTAAACACAGACAAAATGGTTTAGTGACAATAGATTTTAATAATAATAAAAAATGGTATACATCTGCTGAACAATTACAAACAGAAGATATTAATTTTTTAGGATGGAATTGCACTGCTGGATACTCATCTATAACTATAAATCCTGATGGAACTGTCACTAGAGGAACAGTTTGCAAGCAAGAAGTTTTAGGTAACATAAAAGAAGGATTTACTATTTTTAAAAATCCTACGCCGTGTATAACAGATAAGTATTGTAATTGTAATTCTGATTTATTATTGCCGAAGTGGAGACGTGATGGATATAATATGTCTAAAATGGGGTGACAAGTATAGTCATATTGAAGTAAACAGACTTTATAAAATGTGTCTTAAATATTTCAAAGATGATTTTACTTTTACTTGTTATACAGAAAATTCAAATCAAATTAATAAAGATATAAAAATATTACCACTAAAACTTGATTATGATTTAGAAAGATGGTGGTGGAAACTAACTTTATTTGAAAACAAAGTTAATGATATGACAATGTTTTTAGATCTGGATGTGGTAATTCAAAATGATATTACTCATTATAAAAAATATTATGAAGAAAATAAAATTTACACAATAAAGGCTTGGTGGAAACCGCATGCTAGAAACGCAAAGCCAGTGCCACCAGGATTCAACATGGATTTAAACTCTTCAGTAATAATATGGAAAGAAAATTTTAATGATGTTTGGGAACATTTTAACGATAATCCAGAATATTATATGAATAAGTATCAGGGCATTGATTCATATCTATATTTTCATCATTTCGATAAACTTAGATTTTTTCCTAGGAAAGAGATATATTCTAGGCAACATGGATTTGATGAATATAATATGTGGAGCCACGGAAAAAGAGTTCCTTTATTTTTTGATGAAACATATAATATTTGTATTTTTAATAAATGGAAAATGGATAAACAATATGGCGGCCATGGACTACCAGAGAATGCTTATGAAGGGTTTGAAAAGTTTTGGAAATAAATTACAGTAAATGTTTAAATTGGTTTTATAGGAAACACCCAAAAAAAATAAGTGATTATATTCAAAGTGTATCTCCTAAACAAATAAAATGCAAGCAATGGCTAGTAGAAGAATTAAATAACACACCTATGACCTTTGATAATGTATATTTGATTGGAGGTTGGTTTGGTTATCCGCTTATAGACTTTCTTGTAAAAGATAATAAAATTAAAAAGTTAGTTAATATTGATAAAGATAAAGTAGCAACTAGTGTATGCGTAAATTTTAGCAAATTTTTTGATTATGATTTTGTTAAAACAGTATCAAAGTCAATTTATGATCATACTGAAAACTTTACTGACGCAGACTTAATTATTAACACATCTTCTGAGCATATGAATGATTTACCATTAATAATGAATAATAGAAACTTTAATAAAAAATGTATATTTGCTGTACAAAGCAATAATATGCATCATATTGAAGATCATATAAACTGTAGTAGTTCTTTAGAAGAATTTAAAATAAAAACAAAGTTTAATAAAATTATATATGAAGGTACTAAAGAATTTGATAATTATGAAAGATATATGCTTATTGGGTTATATTGATTCGATGTCTTCTATCATCATTTCCCAAAAGTTTTTATCAGGTATTACAAATCCAAGAGTTAATCTGTCCTCATAAGCACGAGCACAATGCCAAAATAATTTATCAGACTCATCATTATTACCATAGTAACCAACCTTCGCAGTCCATCCAGCAGAATCAAACATTGTTGTTGTGGTTAAGTTCTTTGGTTCTTTGTACCTAAAAAAACCATTTCCATTTTTTGAATATGAAAATAAAATATTGTAGCCATGAGCATTATTATTATTGTGCCAACCCATGTAACCATTCTTAGGATAATACATCTTAACTGCACAGTTTCGTGAACCAAGTATAGAATTAAAATCTTTATCTATATTTCTTATTTTTTCTCTAAAAGACAATGGAGTTGCTTGTGTCATGTTTAAATCAATACCATATGTCTTTTCTGGATAACCTATGTGATCTTTTTTATTAATAGATTGATAATACTCTTCACTAGTATAGTACTCATTAATATCTTTTTTACCTTTAATCTTAATTTCTTTTTTGTCTATTGTGTTGAACCATTCAGAAAAACTGTTAAGTAACTTCAAAAGTTCGTTATTCTTTATTTCAATATTTTGCATTTCTTATACTTTTTGGTATGGGTTGATGAGTTATCACAACAGGTTTATTATTTAATTCCTCTTTTTTATAAACACTAACAAAATTCCATCTTGCATCTGGATCTGGAAAATATTTTCTTTTTATTTTATAGTTTGTTTTATTTTGTAACCACCAATAAGTCCACATATCCCAATGTCTTAAGTATTCTGGATATAAGTCGGTGTTCCATTTCCATGTTCCATCTTTTTGTTTTTTATAGAGCAACCACCATTGCTTCATAAACTCAAGTGTATGTTTCTTATTATTATATATGAATAAACCACAATGGTCTTTTAACTCTCCACCTTTGAATTTTGATTCGATTGATGCAGCGTACCTTCTTGCTCTTGTGATAGTTAAATCGTAATCATTGTCGTGCTGATCAAATATCAACCTCACGTCTTCATGATTTACGTATGTGTCACAATCTATGTAACATGTTAAATTATATGGAGTTTTATCGAGTGCCCACAGTTTTGTTCTGATATGATTAGGTACTTGTTTTGTTACAATATTATCAAATATATTGTAATCATTTTTTTCTGGCCACCCATCTATCGTAAACAAAGTTACTTTACTTTCAGGCCAATATTCTTTTAAACTCTGAGCAGAGTATCGTGCAGCAATTATAAACGACTTTTCGACGGATGCGACGTAAACAAAACCATTATTCATTTTCTTTTATTATAACAGCTGCTGTAAAAGCAGTTACTTCTAGTATTGTTTTTGCCTTTCTTATTTTAGATTTTAGCTCTCTATTCTTTGAATTTTTAACTTCTTCAATTTCAAAAGCTTCAAGTTTTGCAGCGAAGAGAGCATCACTTTTCATTCTTTCATATTGTTCTTTTTCAGATGCTTTTTTTTGTTCTCTGTTAAGATTATCTTCTTCTAATTTTTTAGCAGTGTTTGCGTCAATCTCTTCAATAGTAAATTTTTCAAACAATTGTTTCCAATCTGGATTACCATCTTCTGTGTCCATGATTGAAGCAGTTTGTGTCTTTCCATCTTTATTATGAAATTGACATATTATTTGTGTTTTTTGTTGATTACCCCAATAAGGGTCTGAGAACTTTCTTTCCATAATATACTCCAATAATTAAGCGATTCTAACCCATAACCTCACAGTACTAACAGTTTCTGTAGTATTTTGAACTCTGATTCCGGTAAAGTTACTTGTAAAAAAACCGGTAAAGAAGTTACTAAAATTATTACTGAAATTTTTAGCAACGGTTCCAGTGAAGAAACCACCAACGTTTCCATTAAAAAATAGTGTATAGTTTCTTACAAAGAAACCGGTAAAATTACCAGTAAAAAATCCTTGAAATGTGTTTGAAAATTCTGCACTGGTAAATTGACTAGTTGTTATTTGATATCTTGTATCGTTAAGAGCCGCACCAGCTACTACCCATGTTCCTCCACTTGTAGGCGCTGATGTCTGTAACTTATATTGCCCTACACCATCTTTTATTTGGTTTCTTAATCTGGCGGTGTATTGTTTAATTTCTGTGTCAGTCATTTCTCTTAGTGACGAACTTGCAGCCACGTACTTTAAAGGTCTTACCGTTGCTGGCGTGCTAGCAGGTGCAGACTTTCTCCAAAGTTTTGTTGTGTTAGATGTATTTTGTAAACTATCTGTGATTGTTGCTTTTTCAATCCATGTTCCGTCTGTTGGTGCAGTCGGTTGTAACTTATACATACCAACACCGCTGTTAACTAATTTTTCTTGTGTGTCAGCTATGAAATCAACATTAACTTTTGTATCATTCATTCTTTGAATATTGTCACCTGAACTATCAAGAGCCAAAGGCCTAGTAGCATTTGATATACTTTCACTTGCAGTGCCTAAATTTTGATAAAAATTAAAGAAATTAGAATTGAAACTAGAATCAGCAGGTTCGCTGCCAGGTGCAGTTGTTCTGTTTGTATCAGTAAATGTTCCAATCAAAACTAAGTCAGAGCTATCAGCTCTACCTGAAGGATTAACTGCTAGTGTTCCAACACCTGAATCTGAAGAGTTAAAGTCTGTAAGTAAAACGTGCGCTAAATAATCTTTATCAGCGGAGTCATTCATCTCTTGAATAACAGTACCACTAGAAGTCTGTTTTAGAACAACATTAACCATTATTTAACTTCCTGGGGAACGAATAGTTTTTAATACGTTACCTGCTACGTCTTTTATCTGTATAGTTACTGCACTTGAAAATTTTGCACTTGTAATTTGGTTATCTGCTATCTTACCATTCTCGATGGTTGTATTTGCTATCTTTGCATTAGTGACTGCTAAGTCGTCAATCTTTGCAGTTTCTACTGCGTCTGCTGCTAACTTAGCAGCTGTAACCTGTAAGTTTCCAATATGTGCTGTGTCAATAGAAAGATCTGTATAATGCTCAGAGTTTATAGCATTATCTGCTATGTTATCGCTGTCAACAGCATCTGCTGCTATTCTGTCATGAATAACTGCACTATTCTCAAGCATGCTACTATTTACTGTACCTGTTGGAATAAAGAATCTCTTTTCAGACGAATCAAAACCTATACCATTTGCGCTGTCTTTTTGAAACAAAGAAGAAACAATAGCATTGTTTGCACTAATATTAGTATTAATTAAAGCCTGTGTTTCAGCACTGTCATATGAATTTGCTCTTATAACTGCCGGTGCTCGAGCACTATCAAGTAAGTTTTGTACAGCTACTAATGATAATATATTATCTGAATCTGTTTTGAGCACAAGGGAATTTACAGAATTTATCGCTTGTACTAAGTCAGAGTCAGCGCTACCAGGTATGTTGGCTAAGTTAGCAGGATCACCAACGTTAACTGAAATTTGATTCGTTTGATTTACAAGCGTAGTTACCGGATCTGCTAACGCTATTATTGGTCTAACCATCTAATTTCTCCACTATAGTTTTAAGCATAGATTTAATTTCACTAACTTCATTTTTTAAATCTTTAATTTCTTTTTCGTTTTCTAAACGCTTTTGTTTTCTTTCTCTTGCTGCTTGTATTTCATTCTTATTTATATTCAGTATTATTCCTGTATCTCTTACTCTTGCATAACCAGAATGTCCTTTTACTTTTACTAGACCTTGTTTCATTAAACAGCCAATGCGATTATTCTTAAGTCTTTAATCAAAGGTACTTTAGCTTGATTTGTACTTCTCATAACAATTTTAATTTGATACTTTGTAAAAGCTGGAATTAAATTACCGCCTTCACCTCCTATTAGATATGTATACTGTTTAAAAACTTCTCTAGATTGTGAACTTGGAATTACATTCTCAGCTGGAGCTAAAGTAAAATTTTTAGTTTTTATATCTTCATCAGATGTCGCTGTTCTAAAAAATATTTGAAAATCAGCTTCATTAGGTCTACTTGCAGATAAAAGTATTTTTAATCCAACAGCATCTTCTTCTAATTCTATAACTCTTGTAAAGTGACGGGCTGCAGAAGATCCACCTACTGCAGAATCTTCACTACCAAAAACAAGAGGCGTGTTAAAATTAGGTCTGCTTAAAGCCGAATCTTGAAAGTCAATAACGTTATCACATAAAGTCGCAGACATTCTTTGAGTGTCAATCATAGGAGAAACGTTAGAATCTGCTGTTGACAAGTTAACTCTAAAATCAAGTGACTTTGTTGTTGTATCGCTAAATAAAATATTTTCATTACTATCCGACATCACAACAAATCTACTTTCTGCTATATTATTTTTATTTCTTTGTAATGCTTGAAAGTCACTTATTTTGGCTTGAACTATTTCAGCACCCGCATACGATGATGTTCTAACCGGTTTAAAAGCGGTTGCAACAAACGTATCTTTTGGTTGTAAGATTTGTGTATGTGGATAAATTAAGTTATATGGAATGTGCGTCGTAGCAAAGCAACTATCTCCTCCTCCTACTGCATCAGCTGATGCCGCTGCGCCGGCTTCGAATGTATATCCAGTAAAATCAACAGCAGTTACGTCTCTACTTCCTTCTAAATTGGCTTTCGAAATTCCACCTACGCCCGCCGTAGGTATTCCTCTTATACTAACTTTACTACCTACTTGTAAGCCGCTGCTTCTATGTGCAACTCTTACGGTAGCATCTCCATTTGTAGTAACTATTGGATTTGTAAATAATTTTTTTTGAGCTAGAGAAGCGTTATGAAAAATTGCCGTTCCTCTTGTGTTATTAAATTTAGCTTGATGTAATCTAAAAGTTAAATCTTGATTTTGAGACGGACTAAACGTTGCTCCGTTTTGTGAGTAAAATAAACTTCCTAGTACAGGCTGTTTATTTATTCTTTTTGAAGTAGCACCAAAGGTAAACTCGTCCATCTCTGCTATATAAATTAAGTAATCAAGTGAGTCCGCAATAACGACAATGGCAAAGTCTTCTTTACCTTTTAAAAATATCGGTTCATCAAATTCAAATTCAGTAGGTGTCAGCTCTGGGCCTACAGCATCAGCATTAACACTTGAAGCAGATTTTGTTACAATACTACCTGGTATTATTTGTGAAGAAGAAGGATACCCATTTACCATAGGTCTTAGTTGTACTTGTACGGGTAATGCTGTTCCATCTGTAGGTTTTGCTTGAAAATATAGATCTATTTTCGTACAGTAAACACCGTTAATTTCTTCTATAAAGAATGATTGAGCAATAGGTTGTTTGTTTAATCGATAACCGGTCGAAGTTACTGGCATTTTATAATTCTCCTAATATTAATATCATTATGTCCATCCGCCTCCACTGGCACCACCGTCAGTTGCACCAGGATCGCCGGCACCAGCACCAGGGTCTCCGCCACTGCCGCCGCCTCCGCCGCCGCTTTGATCTCCACCATCAGCTTCAACATCTCCGGAATAATCATTGTTATCTCCGCCCCACTCATTTCCTGGAGGATCACCAGATGTGTCATTTGCGTTGTCTGCATCTAATGTTGTACCCGGGCCAGTTGTGCCATCGCCTTCATCACCACCACCACTGCCTTGGTTGTTATTGTTAATGTAGTAACCTTGAATTCCAAGGACTCGAGTTGATGTATAAGTTGCTTCTTTTGTATCTAAGTAACCTGTAGCAGTATATGCTGCTGCAGCATGACTACCAGCGTCATCTTCATTATCTACATTTATATCCATTACTTTAAACTTTACTGAACCCGTGCGCACTCTTTTGTCATCATTATTAGGTACAATAAATGAGCCTACGACTTCTCCGTTTCCATCAGTTACAAGATTGTCTAATGATCCACCAGATGGATGTGTATACACGTCTTTTAAAGTATTTCCTGGATCTGTGTTTATGGTTGAATAGTTAGTAAAACCACCGGTTTCTTCTCTAACTAGATTACCTAAATTGAATCCATCAATAAAAGCAAAGTGTTTAGTATTTGGTCTTAATCCTGTCGCTTTAAAAAATATTTGCCTTGCTCTACAGAAAGGTATGAATGCTGTTTGAATTACTCTATCTTCTATTAAATCTAGAACAATTTGATCTGATACAACTTTATTTACAATGTTTTCAATTTGCTGTGTTTGATTATTTACCGCTAATTCTTCAGTAGGAATACCACCCCAACTCCATGACCAGTTATTCCAGTTAAAAGCATTTTGTGTGTTAAGTACTGTTCCGCCAGGTATAGATATGTCTGGCAATCTATCAATATCTCTCCATTCATCTGAAGCCGGCGATAAAATAATTGTGCCTTCATATATTGTAATGTTGAATGGATTTATTCTTATTGCTTTAGTAGCGTCCTTTTGATTAATATATAAATCTTCAGTAAAAGACATGTAGATGTTATCACCTCTTCTTACAGTGCCTAAAGCTAGTGAAGCAGCTGAATCAAAGAATAATTTAACGTTATTTTCTTCAAACGCAGGTCTTAATATATGTCCAATAGGATCAATGGCCGCTCTGTATTCTTTATGAATAATATCTGATCCTGTATGATTATTAAAATTATCTACAAAAAAACCTGATTTGGTTCTGTCATTACCAGCAGAATCGAGTACTTCAAGATGTTTTGTATCTAACTCAAGTAAATTGAGCGATGTTATTTCTTCAAGTCTATCAATTCTTTTTTCTATATTTGTAATGTCTTTCATTGTGTGACGCTTGTGCCTAATAGCTCTTACTTCAACGTCTGAGTCATTATCTGTATTTGGATTTAATTTAATGTCATACAATCCAAGTGTATTTTCTGGTTTTTCTGGAAACCCTGGATTAAAACCAGCAGTTCCGTTAAAAAATCTTACTATTCCATCTCTATCAATAACTAACTTTCCAGTTTTTGCTAAATAATATTCGTTTGTTGATAAAGCTAAAGTTCCAGGCTGAGGAAGCTCGTTAACAATCGCTCCTTTAGAAGCATCTGTAAATTGACCTCCAGAATCCATCACTGATCTAAAGTCTAAAAAGTTTCTTAAGAAAATTCTTCTTCCACTTGATAATCTAAATGTTTTAATCTTATCATAAGAAACTTGACCATCATACGAATTAACACCAAAAAAGTCACCACCTTGGTGCGTAAAATGCTTGAATGTCACTGTTACATTACCTGTTGGAGCGGTTCTACCTGCTTTTAATATAAGTCTCCCTAGTGCATAGTGATTGTCTCTTTGACCATCATCAATCAAAAAGTCGTCAGCAAATGAAAGGTTACTATCAGTTGATTTTACAATTTCATCAACACTAAAAATGTCAGCTTTTGCAAGATTTATTTGTTTGTTGACAACTGTATATTGTTTAGTGGTAGTTGTTAAAACCTTTTGTCTTTGAGTTGGATTAGATTTATTAACGTATGCAAGAACTTGTACTGATTGACTTGGTGGTAAGCCCGTAATCGTTGCACCGGTCCCACCTCCTGTTATAGTCGTACTAGCATCACCAGTCAAAGTACTCGGTTGAAATATATCACTATCAGTACCAATTATCCAGTCGCCTTCATTTGTAAATACTTCGTTACTTGCTAAACCACTTAATGATACAGAACCGCCACCATCAGTGGTGAGCCCCGCAAACCTTCTTTGTACGGTAAAAGATACAGGTGTTATATTTTTTGGTCTAGGATGTGATACACCAAATAGTGATCTATTTATTGTTGGTTCTTTTATTGCAGCCCTTGAGTTTTGAAGTACTGGCTCGAAATATTGAGTTCCACTGGTTCCTATACTTTTAACTTGACGAAACGATTTACCTGAATTCATCTGTATGTCAAATAAATAAAATCTTAGATTATTGCCATCTTCATTTATTGATTTAACACGCGCGCTACCTATGGTTGATCCGCCATAATCTACGGCATCTCTTAAATCAAGTTGTTCAAAAGTTGCAATGTTAGGTAATTTTTTATTTGATGTGTTTACACTTGGATTAACAATAACATAATTACCAAAATCTATTTGCGTGGCTTCGTTTGTAAACGTTAACGTTTCTGTTGGTTTAGCAATTCTTAATGTAGTAGGAAAATCTCTTGCTGCTCTAAATCCTTCAACTACCGCAACACCAGGACTGACGTTCAACAATAAATGAGTATTTTGAGAATCTTTTTCAAAATTTACGAAAAAAGGTTTTACAAAATAATCACCAGAATTTTCTTTAATTCTTTGTGCAATTACTCTATTAGGTATATTATATGAGTTAGTATCATTTACTGCGTTGTAAATTACACCTTTCTTAACAGTTGCAACGTGTACAAAATTTTCATCAGAGTTTACATCACTTCTTTCTGCAAAAGTTAAAGTTATTCTATATCTGTCTGCTCCAGGTGCAGTTAAGTTTGGATTTGCGCCTTGGTTATCAAATAAGCTAACGTCATCTGCTGCAGTTACAACTTGTTCTAACGCTTTAAACCCGATTTCTGTGTTAACATTATCAGAATATTGAGATATTATTTTTGATAAGTTTTGAGTAAAAACAAAGTGTCCGGCCACATAATATATACCTGAAAGAATAGTCGCTTGTACTCCAGCTCCAACAGCAGGATCATCTACAGTATTAGTACCTTGAACATCAAATGTTGTAGAGCCACCACCAACAGTAAGAGTTTCACCAGCATCAAATCTTTTAGTAGTACTTCCACCAGTATTACCAGTATTAATGTATTGCACATAAAGAGTATCTATTGAAAGATTGCTTTCTGCTGCAGGCAAAACTTCAATTATTTTTGCCACAATAGAAGTATCACCACCTTGTATATTTTGGTTGACTATTGTACTAGTATCGATACCTGATAGAGCACCTCCGGCCAATTTTACAAACTCATACCTGTTGTTTAAATTTACACCACCAGGTTTAACAACTCCACCTTCTTTAAATATATTATTTCCAAATCTTGTTATTTGTTCTTGTAATATAGTTTGTAATTGATTTAGTTCTCTCGCCTGTAGTGCTTTTCCAGAGTTAAACAGTATTTTATGAAATCCTGCACTATCCGAAAAATCATCTTTATAAGTTGTACTAAAAGTTTGATTTGTTAATGTACTTACCATTTTAATTCCTAAAGTGTTATTACGACCTTAATGTCTTCAGTTTGATCAGTGCTTCTAACAACTGGTGCTCTATTTTCTATGTATAGTAATTCTCCAGACAAAAGTTTGATGTCGTCTGCAGAATCACCTTTAGTGTTAGCATCAAGTCCTGCAGCAACAGTAGTTGCTTCTTCACCACCACCTTGTATTGTTTCGTTTTCAGCAAATGTATGAAAACCGGTTTCTTCTGTTTGATGAAAGAATATCTTTGCACCTACGACTTCATCAATTATTCCTTTTGCTCCAGAAGTTTGTCCTGTTATAGTTGTATCTACGTTAAAATCTGCAGCATCAACAGAACTTGTAACTAGTAAAAATCTTAACGCTCTTCCTGAAGCCACGTCTAGTGCAGAGTCTGCACCAGCAATCCCTTTAAAAACTCTTGGATTTCGAAACAACCCTACTTGTCTAAAATCATTACCTACAACAAAATCGTTATTTTCATTTCCGCTCGGTTTTGTATTAAACATTAATGACGTTGAAAGTAGATCTGTCCTTGCATCAGCACCAATTCCGCTGTCAGGTCCTATTATGACTCTTGCTGTTGCTTGTATTCCGCCTGCACTATCCGGAGCATCTATCAAAACACTAGCAAAATTAAAGCCTCTACCCATTTGCATTGCGCTATCTGCGCTTGAATCAAGTTCAATTTTAGTTACACTTCCACCACTTACTGTTGCAGTTATTGCAGGAGTGCTATCTCCGTCGCCTTGAATAACAACAACAGGCGGATCTGTATCAACATATCCTGTACCACCGTTTGTAATCGCTACACCTAAAATTTGACCGGGCACAGCTGCGTTTTGTACGTTTTCTTGTAAAACTTCAAGTGGTTCCAGTGATCTTGCTAAAGTGGTAGAATCAAGTTGAAGTTGAGTAGGTATAAAGTTAGCTGATAAAAATTTGTTTGCGCTAGCAGCAGCCATAGAATAAAGATATTTCCAAACATATCCATCAGAAAGTTTAAAAGCTTTTATTGATGTACCAGTTGGTTTTACTGTAGAAGGTTGAATATCTCCTGATGCATCTTTCGAAGGTTTTAAACAAACATAAACTTGATTGTCTTCAGTTAATACGTAATAACTATTAGTAGCAGGTTGAGTGGCAAATGTATCATCAAATCCTTGATATTTTGTTCCTGAAAGCCAGTTATATCTCGGTATTACAAAACTGCAGTCTTGAGCTGATTTCATGGACTGTAAACCTGCTCTCATGTTTCTATCTTCTCTTCTACTATCAAGAGGTGTGGTTACAGTTTCTGAAGAGTCATAAGGCTCTGACTTTCCTATACCAATATAATACCTATTCGAGACTAATCTTACTTCATCGAATACTTGTTGAGCAAATTTTCTTTTTAATTTTTTAGTTATTATTGCTGGCATGTTATATCCTTATTATTATGCTACCGTTACTTCGCCTTGATTTCCAACTAAAAACCAGCTGGCTCCATCCCATATACAAGTGCAACCATCAAACTGTGCTAATGTAAATTTAGTTTGTGAACCTCTAAAAGTGACTGGTGTAACTTCCATTGCTTCCGAACCTTTATTTGTAAAAATTTTATATTCACCTACAGTGGTTCCATTTGCTAAACTTAGCGTTAATGTACCACCAGAATTTTTATTACCTATTACTAACGTGCCATTAACAATAGATGCAGCATTAGTACTGACAGTTACAGAGCTAAAAGCGGCTTTACTTAAATTAACTGAACCTGTACCTTTTGCACTAAGATCTAAATTAATGTTAGTAACGGCTCCTGTAGTAGTTATTGAAGGAGCATTTGATCCTGCAGCATTTGCTATAGTGATTTCGTTCTGCGCACTAGATGTTGCGGTTAGTTTAATTATTTCTGCACCATTTGCATCATTAATTAAAGTTCCAATTCTTGGTGAATTTATAATAGGTGTTGTTAGTGTCTTATTTGTTAAAGTATCAGTTGAAGTTCTGGCTACTAATGTATCAGCACCAGAAGGTATAGTAACCGTACCGCCGTTTGTAATCGATGCTATTGTTGGTGTTGTTAAAGTTTTATTTGTTAGAGTATCTGTAGTATTTCTACCAACTAGTGTGTCTGTTGCATCAGGTAAATTAATTATATTATCTTGACTAGGATCAGTAGCAATTAGTTTTGTTTGCGTATCATCTCCAGAGGTAGCGCCTTGAAACATTACAACACCAGTGCCACCAGAATCAGTAAGCTTTATTTTTTGGCTTAAGTTACTACCGTCTGTACCTAACTGATTATATAATTCAGTAAAGTTTGCATTTATTTTAGTTGCTGCATTACGTAAGGTATCTCCGGTACCGTCGTTCGCTGATGAGCCTGTGCTTATTGTTGCTTTTGCCATTCTAAATCCTTATGATAGTTCTATTTATACTAGAAAGATGAATCACTTGTTATCCTTGTAAAAAATTCGTTATCCATAGTTTCAAAAGTATTTGATACGTCAGCCTGTGTTGTGTCATCAAAAGTAAATGAGTTTGGTGTTAAAATTTGTCTTATGCTTCCATAGTTGTTACTTAAAAAGCTAAGAGAAACATTCTGATAATCAGATACTAGTTTATTTATATCAGATATACGTAACGGACTAGTACCACCACCACCCGCAGAATCAAAGAGTGTAGTAAGTTGAGTAAAGCCACGTGTCATTCCTAATTCAGCTTCCGATTGAATTAATAATGCAATATTCGAATCTGGAAGTGATAATACTTGATTCGGTAAACCTCCTGTGACACCTACTGCACTTACTTCTCCTTCAACATAGAAGCCAGCGGGATGAATAAATTTAGTATATAACTCTTTCCATGTGTTAATACTTAATGATGATTTAATTAATATTGAAAAAATTTGATATCTTTCATAGTTTTGAATAAATTTTATTGAGTCTACACCAATTTTGCTTGTTTCTTCACCTATTTTAAATATATCTTTTTTTGGATATTCTATGTCAACTCTTTCTTGAAAAAATAATCTAAAAAATTCTTGTGCGCTTAGTTTAGAACCACTATTTTTATGTAACTCAGCAAGCCTTGTAAGCGCAAATCTTTTATCACTAAAATTTTCTCCAGTATTAAGCCCACCTGCTAACTCAGAAACTAAATTATTAAGTAAACCTTCAGGCATTTCGTGTATATCTTTTTTCGAAAAGATTTGTTTTAAATCATCGCCAAATGCATGAGAGCCACCAGCTGAATCTAAAAAATCATAATATTTTTCTAAGAAAGTTACAAGTTTAGGAAAATCTTGTGTAAAAATTTCAGGTAAAGATTCTCTTACTTTTCTTACCTGAAAGTTTTTAAGTCTTCTATTACTTTTATAATTTAATCCCATTATAGTGTCGTCTTTGTATTTTGAAAATCTAATAATGCAGATGATATTGATGCATCTGTATCAATATCGATTACGAAATTTCTTAAAGGCCTTATTGTACTTTGATTTGCTGGAGTAACTGAAATTTTAATTTTATCTCCGTCAAACGCACTTACCTTGAAGCCTCTTAAAGTTACCTTTCCAGCATTAGTATCATAGTCTCCTATATTGTTTGCTATAACTGCACCATCTGTAGATACAACCTGCAATTGATTTGTTTTTAAAGAATTTCTAATAAAACAACTTTTGTCTTGAAATGTAAATTTACTTGATGTGACAATAAAGTTTACGTCATCAGGATCAGCAAGTTTTACTGGATAGTTTATAATATATTCTAAACTTTGATTTAGAGTAGGTAAGAAACTGTTTTGTATTTTAACAGACATTTTAGAGTTTAAAATTGACGGATCTAAAGCATCTATTAAAGTCAAAAGATTTGATCTTCTAAATACTTTATTAAATCTCTTTAAGTTTGTGTTAAAAAAATTATTAATTAAATTTTGAACTTTAACTTGAATTGATTGCGGTGTTGAAGACGTAAGATCTGGATCTAAATTAAATGTTGTTAACAACTCTAGATTAATAGTTTCTGGATCAACAAAAACTGTGTCGATTGACATAACTGATAAATTATTAGATAATTCTGTTATTATTTCATCTTTTACAGTTTGTTGAGTAGCCGTGGCAATATTGTCTTTAAATTTTAATCCTACAAAAACTTTTCCGTACTGTCTAGGTACATTATCTTCACCACCAAACGAAGTAACATCATCTAAAAAATTATTAAAATTTGCAAGTATTTGCGCTTTATAATCTTCTGCAGTTACAAGTCTTCTTTGTGAAGTAAAAGCAATAGGAGCATTATTTCTTATTGATTCTATACTTTCTTTAAAAGCACCACCGGCTGAAGCAGATTCGGTTACAGTGGTAAGATTAAATTCTACGCCTCCAACTCGAATCGTAGTTACTGCACTAAAGCTTGATCCTCCATTTGCTATAGTACCTTGAGTAGATAAGTAATCTATTACTACTTTATTGCCTGCAACAGGTGCTTTACCAGTAGATGTACCATCTCCAAATATTATTTCGTAAAATCCATTTGGCACTTCTTTTATTTGAAAATAAGTTGAGGTATCTTCAACGCGTACAGCTTTTAATATATTAGTATAAGTATCAAAAGTTGAACTGTTCGCAGTGTCAAAAACTCTTACTCTTATTGTTGATGTGTCCATAGTTACATCAGGTATGACGTAAACTTGATTGTCTGAAGTTTCTCCTACAAAAAATGTTTTTGTTTTTTCAGTTCCTTCAAATACAGGAATGCCTGTAGAATTATCGCTTGTCAAAAATTGATAATTACCAACTCCATCATCAGTTGCTGTAAAAACTTCTCTTGTTTGAAAAGTAAAAGCTGTACCATCTACACTTGTTGTAAATTCAGTATTTCTAGGTAGTGTTATTGTGGCTGGTCTATTTGTCGCAGTAACTAATAAACTTAAATTTAAAGTTGCTTGTGAGGCTGAATAAGATCTTGGTACATATCCTAAACCTTCGGCTAAAGAAACTACCGAGCTTCGAAGTTGTGCACTGTTTATAAATGATTCGTTTAATCCAAAATTTGCATTTAATCCAGTAAAGTGAGTATTGCAAGCCAATACATCAAGTATATTACTCAAGCCGGATGCTTCAAAATCATAATCAGCAAATTCAGTTTGTCTCTTAAGAAAATCTTTTAATTGAGATTTTATAGTATCAAAATCTAATTCTGTACTTTTTATTGTTGTAGCCATTACCTTAACCTTGTTAATGATATTTGTGTATTTATTGTTTCGTTAGTGCTTATTATCTTAAATTTAACTGTTACATCAATTTCATTTCTATCATCATTTCTTAATACTTTTATGTTAAGAACTTTTGCTCTTGGCTCGAATATTTCAATACTTTCTAATATTCTTTCTTCAAGTCCTATTTCATCGATAGTAGTATTTAATGAAAATAACAGCGAATTTAAATCACCTCCATAACGTGGTAAAAATGGTTTTTCACTAAAGTTTGTTAATAATAAATTTCTTACAGCTTGTGCAACAGCGCCAGCATCAGTTTTTTTAAAAACATCTCCAGAAGCTCTCTTAGCAAAAGTTAAATCAATATCAGAGTAACTTTTTTTACGTGCAGTTACAATTGTTGATGAGTTAAGATTACCGTCCTCAACTGAAAAAACTTTTTGTGGCATTTAAAGATCCTTTTAACCTATTTATAAGGTTTATGCTAATACTTCTATTAATTCATTTGTTGTTTGTACGTTATTATTGTATCTTGTTTCAACGTCATTTTTATATTTTACTGACCATGGAGGCAATATTTCTGGCATAATTAAAATAATTTGTGCATTTATTGAATTATCTGGATTATAAGTATCATAATCTAATATTAATTTATCAAATTGTAAATTATTTTTCCAGTACGTTGCTAGTTCATAAGTCTTTTCAACATCAATTTCACCGTCTTCACCTATTAGTTCATAAACAACTGCTTGTCCTCTTGACATTAAGTAATTAACGCCATCACTTATATCTAAGTTTTCGCCAGATTCTGCTCTATATAATCCTTCCACAACTTGTAATCTAAATTCATTAAATCTTTTTGCACCAGTGCTTGAGTTAATAAGTTTCATTGCGTGAGCATGTAAAACGTATTGTTTTGCTAATCTTAATTTTTCACTGTCTTCGAGTATGTGTGTTAAAGTAACCGGATCACCAACCCCACCTAAAAATTTTGCCATAGGTATTCCTGGTGCCAGTTTTGTTCTACTTGTTATAATATCTTGAAACACAGGATTATATTTAGGGTCTACAAAAAAATCTGTTGTTACTTTTGATGTTTCTTTTGTGGTAAATCTTTTTGCAGTATTTCTTGATTTACCTATTGTTCTTGAACCTAATGATGATATTTTTTCATTACTTGACGTTCTGTTAGTTAGCTTTGGTACCATAGAAGCAAAATCTGCAGAAATTATTCCGTCTGTAATACAAGCACCGACAAATGTCTGGTTATTAATGTTGTTTGGATCTCTTAATTTAGAACGAGCTTGTCTTGTATTTAAGTCACTATTTGACACACCACCATATTTTGAAGTTTTATCCACAGAATTTTTCATTAAGTCGCCTTCATCAATATCAACTCTTCTTATCGACAATGGTGAGTTTTCTAATAAATCATTTAATATATTAGTATCAGGTTTTACAGTATCTTTATCTGTTGCTGTACTAATAGTCTGTGTTCCACCTCCTGAACCAGGTCCTGATGGTGCAGAACCGGCTTCATCTGCTTTTGCGGCAAAAGATGCTTTACCATTTAACGTACCATGAAATGTTGTAGCATGCATTGAAGTAGAATTGACTCGTGGTATATGCGCAGCTTTGCCATACATTACTATTTCATCGCCACCGATTGTTCCACTATCTCCAAAAACAGAAAGAGATGAAGCTGCAATATTTGCGCTTTTTGTTGATAAACTAACTTCATTTTCAGCAGTCATAAATAGTGTTCCGCCAACATTTAAATTTTGATCCTGACCGACAAATAAACTACTGCTTGATTTAATGATATTTGTGTTATCACCAAATACAAGACTACTATTTGCTCCAACAACAGTTTTAGAATTGTTTCCAGTTATTTCAGTTTCTACACTACCAGAAACTTGAGTGTTAATTCCTCTTTTTACTTTTTGTTCGATATCACCATCGACAGTAACATTATAATCTCCGCCAACTTCAAGATCAAAATCACCAGCTACTTTTAATTTTAAGTTACCATTATATTGTATTTCTCCATCACCGTCAACAATAACCTTTTCATCATGCGCTGTTATTTTTATACTATTGTTTACAGAACTATAGATCATGGTTCCGTCTGCTCTCATTTCAACTCCACTACCTGATCTATGTCTCAACATTATTTTTTCTACGCCAGGTGTGTCGTCATATTCTATTATATGTCCGGAAGGTGTTTCTTTTACTTGACTATTTGTGTATGTTGCAACTGGTTCATCATCTAAATCTAAATCAATTTCAGCTACACTTCCACCGGTATAAACATTTTTTCTGTCTGTTCCACGTGCATATTTTCCTACGCCAGAAGTAAAGAAATATTCAGTCTTAGGGTGTTGACCGGTAGGATCACTTCTCGCGTCTTTAGGATCTTGATTAGATTTAAGTTCTTCTTCACTTAATACTTGATCTATATTTTCATAAATTGTGCTCATTTATACCTACTAAAATAATTTTTTAAATGCTTTTATTCCATCAGTTAGCTTTTGTGCAGCGGTACTTGTTGATGGTGCTGCTTGTTTAATTGTATCATCTATCTTTGCACCTAGTGCATCCTTATCAACTGTTAAATTTTTTATTTTTAAATCATTACTTAATTTTGAAAAAGAACCTGCTGCTTCATTCTTTGCTGCATTAAATCCATTCTGTATTCCATTTTCAATACTTTTACTATCAGACAACGCTGTATTTATTTCAGAAGTTGCAGTGTCAATATCTTTAGTTATTTGCTCTCCATCTAATTCGTTTATTTTTTCAAAATCTTTTAACACTGCATCAAAACTAAATTTTCTCTTTGAATTAAAAGCACTAGTTGTTGATTTTGCTAATTTTTTTGGTCTTATAAAAGCAGAAGTTTTTTTACTTGGTCCTTCTTCAACAGATGTTGGATCATCGATGTTTGTTGTTTTTTCAAATTTATTACGATAGATATCTATATCAAATCCAGGTCCTTCATACCTTCTATTTATTTCATAATCACCATAAACGTTTCCACCAGGAAACACTTCATAAAAAACTTTCATAAACTCTTCTAAAGAATTTATCTGAAATTGTGTAGCAGGTTTTTCTTTTGTTGCAACTAAAGTTAACTGTATACCAGTCTTTGTAAAAGTAGCATACTTTTTATTTCTTATATCGTCAATAGGTCTGCCTCTTTGTATTGTCCCGTCAGTTCTAATAATATAATGACTTTGTATTCCAAATAACTTTGCATCTTTTAATATCGTAGCATTTACTTCTTTAGCTACATCGCTAGGATCAGAGGCTGCTGAAGATTTTTCTTCAATAAGAAATGCTTGATCGGCCTTTTTGCTTTTTTCATGTATGAATGCCGCATCAAAATTTCCAGTAGGAGGAGGCGGACCTGCATATTTTGCAGTCCAACCTACAAGCAATGTTGTTATCGCATTTTCATTATCGTCTTTTCTTCTTTCACAATTTTCTAATTCTTGTTGTAATTCTTCCATGCTATCTACAATTTCAAATTTATAATCATTAGAAGTTGAAAAACCATTAAAGCCTGATTGCGTACTTGGTATATCACTTATTTGAATCGGAACAATATTTTTTTCAATAAGATTACCTTTATCGACAAGCTTGCTAAAATTACTATTTAAAGATAATTCACCAGTGTTAACATCTACACCTTCTATTAAATTAGGAATTTTTAATCCATCAGGTATTTTTAAATCAGGTGCCACTCCAGAAATTTGTTTTTTTATATCACCAAGTAAATTACTTAAACCACCCTTTGACTTATTTAATAAGTTAGGTAAAACATTCATACCACTTCTTCCACCAGATGGTAATACTTTTTGTAAAATTCCGCCTAAGCTTAAACCAGCATTTCCTATCTTTGGTAATTTATCTTTTACTTCTGTTATTACAGATTTTACTGCACTATTAGAAGGACTGATACCTGTGTCTTCATTATCTACTGCTTTTTGTAACCTTGATACAACCTTTGGTGATAAATTACTTGATCTTGTATTTAAAGCAAATTCTCTTATTTTATCCTTATTTGCCGTAAGATGTTTTTTAAATATTTTTAACGTTCCAGCAGGTGTACCTTGAGATATTACGATCTTATTTAAATTTTTTGTTGACATACCAAGTTTACCAGTTATAGTTTGTATGCTAGACAATTGACTTGACGTTTTATCTGCAGATCCATCACCGGCACCTAACTGCATTACTGCAGGTCTGAGTTTTTTAATACCGTCCTTTATTGGTTTAGAACCACCAAATATACTTTTTAAACCATTTTTTATTTCACCTGGATTATTAAATGGAGAACCGTTAAGAGCAAAATCTTCAGCTTTAAAATTTTGAGCTGATGCTTTCATGTCTTTGCCAATAGTGCCAGCAAGTTGTTGTTGAAGATCTACAAAAGCTTTTGGCGCCTTTGCTTCGAATTCAGCTTGACTGATTTCTAAATCAAAGTCAACAAATATTCTAAAAACAAACGCTCCTTGTATTTCAATTTTTTTTCCGGTAAAGACGTAATCCACACCATTTATTAATGTTGTTTTACTTAATTCTTCTTCATTATATTTTGCTTGTACGCGATTTACAGCTTTTACAATGTCACCGTCACCAAAGGTAAAAATCCTTCCGTTAAATTTTCTACCGTTTGCATCCGGCGTATTTTTAGGATCTGCGTCTGAAGTTACTTCTGCCATTAATTAGCTCCTGGGCCTAATTTTCGAAAAGCCTCTTGTGCATAGGCTAATCTTTGATCTGTATGTGATAGATCTTTGTTTGGTCTTTCATATTTATCTTGAAAAACAACGGTTGCATCTTTAAATGTTTTTGCTTTTCTCAATTGTCCTAATCCTAAGAAAGGCTGTGTTTCGAGTTCAAATTTAACAAATCTTAACTGCGCATCAAGAGACTTATAACTTTTACCAATTTGTGATGCAAAATTTTGTAACTGTCCAAACCGGTTGCCTGCTGCTTCAGCTGGATTCCACTGTGCTATACCAAATGAATTTTCATTGTTAAATCCTGATCTTGCGGTTGGATTAATATCACCTTTGTTTTGAGCTGCACCAGATTCTACACAAAAGTTTCCAATCATTCCACATGCCTGCTCAGGCGTAAAACCACCGCCGGCTTCTGATGTAAAGAAATAAAAAGATCTTTCAATGTTTGTATTGCCAGTTAAAGAAACATCTATGTTACTGCCTTCATTATTTTCTTCCGTTGTTAAATTTTGCTCGGTTTCAATTTTTGGAATAGATCCTAAAACAAGTGGATGCTGACTATCTTTACCATCTAAAAAAACACCGAATACTTGAGCTCTGGTTTTAAGTTGAGAATTTGATCCTAATCCAGTTACTCCTGGCTCTGTGTTAGGTATGACTACTTGAGCCCATGGTAAATCATCGTTTGGTATTGTAATTTTTTCTGCTTTGTTTTGAAGTTGTTCATTACCAGTGTGTATGCCATGAATTCTTACTTTTACGCGGTCGAGTCTCAAAGGATCGTTTATATCAACCACTACACCAATAAACCATCTGTTATTATCTCCATAAAAATCTTGCATTACGTAAATAACTCCTGTTGCTCACCTATGCTACCGATTTTTGCGCATAGTAAACTTGTATCAAATTTTTCTACTCTATAATTATGTCTAGCCTCTAATATAATATAATCACCAGATTTTTTTTCATCAAGCTTTGCAGTACCAGTATCTACTAATGGATTTGTATCTAAAAAATTTATTCTTATAGTTTTTCCA
>MDTD01098450.1_pt1 | contig 21839 bp, 15 predicted proteins | sample 811221 | NCBI WGS metagenome assembly MDTD01 (sample SAMN05326646, study PRJNA326480) | marine metagenome | isolation source: seawater | place: Pacific Ocean: South West | collected 2011 | reverse complement strand
GATAAATTCCAAGAAAACATAGATAGAAATTTTAGAACATATGCTGATGATGAGGGTGATGATGAAGGACCAGTAGATGAAAACCATTCTGATATCGAAAATGAAAAACTAAAAAAAATATCAGCAGCTTTGAAAGTAGCATCTAAGATGCACTTAGACCAATCTAAACAAATAGATAAAATAACTGCTGATGAAGAAATGGAAGAAGGTCAAAAAAGATACAATCAAAAAGATGGTGTTGGTAAATCAAAATATGTAATCTCTTACCACGATGGTAAAAAGAAACACAAAGATGGTAGTGATTTCTTCGATATCCAAATTTTCAGAAACAAAAAAGATTTAGCAAAGTTTGTAAACGCTTTACATAAAGGTGGATACAAATATGGATTCGGTGAATCAATAAACGAAAATGAACAATATGTCGCATATGCAACTAAAGGTAATAAAGTTGTTAAGACAGTAAGAGATTCTGAATATAATGATAAGTTATTTTCCAAATTCAAAAAGGATATGGAAAGAAAAGGTTTAAAGGTTCATATTGATTTAGTAAAAAATAGAAAAGTTGTTAGACAAGTTTATAAAACAATGAACGAAGCAAAGGTTGAAACAGAAAGATTCTTTGGTAAAAAAGGTATTATCATTATGATTCGTGATGGAAACAAAATGGTATCTGCAATCTTCAAGGATAAAAAGAATGCTGATAAGTTCAACAGAAATAATCCATCAGATGTAAAAAAACTTTTACAATTAGCAAAGAAAACTAAATTCCCAAAAGCTATTGATGAAAAAACTTATGGTATATCAGATGATAATCCAGTCCAATTCGAAGCAAAATATAACTACAAGGCCGATGCACTAACTGCATACTTCAAAGGTAAGATAGATGCTAAAGAATTAGATTCTATTGCAAGAAACCAATTTAAGAGTGGTATTGCAACTAAAAAAGAATTATCTAACTTCTTATCAAATAAGTTTACTCAAGATGTAATGAGTGATACCTATGGGATTCCTGCAGGTACATTAGTAAAACGAGTAAGAGGGTTAATGAAATTTGCTGAAGGTATAAGTGAAGATAAAAAACAAGTCAAAGATTTAGTAAAAAAAGTTAAATTTGAAAAGATATTTTACGATGTACTTTCTACAATGGAAAAAAAATTTGGTAAAAGAAAATATAGAATGTGGTTGGAAAAATCTCTAAAAGATTTTGGAGAGAATCCAAAACATTATGATTACAGAACTAATGCAGCAATTGAAGAAAAGTTATTTCAATTAGGAAAAAAATGAAACTAATAGATATTCTTAACGAGATTTCACTAACCCCTAAAGCAGCAGAGTTTTTAGATACAATTCAAGTATCAAATAATAAGATAAAAGATTTTAGAGATATTGAAGTCGATGCATCACCAAAAGGAAATTGGAATGTGTATTACAAAGGCAAAAGATTGATGACAGTAAATGGTAAACTATTAGATGATAGAACCATTAGAAAGTATAATTTAGAAAAAAGATGAAACTACAAGATATCTTAGACGAAATATTTGAAGAAACCACAAACGAAGATTTGAGAAATTGGTTTAAGAAGAAGTGGGTCAATATCGGAAAAAAAGATAAGAGTGGAAAACATCCACCATGTGGTACAAGTGGTAAGAAGAGAGGATATGCTAAATGTGTACCCGCAGCAAAAGCAGCCACAATGAGTAAAAAAGAAAAAGAAAGTGCAACTCGTAGAAAGAGGGCAGCACAAAACAAAGCGAATCGTGGTGGTAAGGCATCAAGAGGCCAAGGTAAAAAACCAATCAATGTATCTACTCATACGGGTGGAAGAAAGAGTGGGACCGGAAAAGGTTCGTAGTATATATTTATAGTTGTTACACTAAATAAAGGAGAATGAGTAAACACCCAAAACTAGTCTCAGTTCAAGTAAGAAAAGGAGACATACAAAAAGCATTAAAAATATTTAAGAGAAGAGTAAGTGAGTCTGGTCATTTATTCGAAGTTAGGAAAAGACAAGAATTTGTAAAACCAACTACTCGTAAAAGAAAACAAAAGTTACAAGCAATCAGACAAAATCAAAGACAAGTTATATTAGAAAAAATTGATAATGGTGATACGAGTGTGAGATTACACACTAAAAAAAGAAAAAAAGGAAGTAGGAGATAATTGAAAAACATAATTTTAACTATTTGTTTTTTTCTACTATCATCAACAACATTTTCTCAGATATATACCGAACGCGATAAACAACTACATTTTTTCGCCGGCACCATTAGTGGTTCACTTGGATATTCTTATTTCTATAATAAAACACAAAATAAAAAATCTGCAATAATTGCAGGTATATGTACTTCATTTATGGCTGGAGTTAGTAAAGAACTTTACGATTCAGCAATCATGGGTAATAAGATGGACCCCAAAGATTTACTCGCAACTACATTAGGGGGTATAACAGTTAGTGTTACTATTCCACTATTTCAAAAGAAAAAAAGATACAGAAGATTAGATAAGGTTAATGGAGGATATTGGTATCCTAATAAAAATTAGCGGTTTTTAATCTATTATAATACTTATACTCAGTAACACACGATTCTATGTGTGTTTTGTATAGTTGGTTAATGAATACTCACCTTTTATGTGTAGTGACCAAACAACCGACCTAACATTATTGAGAATCCCAATATTTTCAGATTTAAAAAAGGAAGGCTAAAAACTATGGCAAATTCTAAATTGTTAAAAGAAGCCATCGCTGATGCCAAAGCTGTTAAGGAAACTGCAATCGCTAATGCTAAAATCGCATTAGAGGAAGCTTTTACTCCAAAACTTCAATCAATTTTATCTAAAAAACTTCAAGCAGAAATTGCTGATGATGAAGATAGTAAAGATGAGATGAAACATGACGAAATGAAAGACATGGAAGAAACTGAGGAAGTAAAAGAAGAGCTAGATTCTTCTGATATCGGTAAAGGAGACAACAAAGAACCTGAGTACGATGAGGCTCATACTGAGTTAGACCCAGAAACTGAAAAAGAAACAGCAGAGGTAGGAGCAGAAGATGGTAATCTCGACAAAGTGGATGACCTAAAAGAAGGCGAAGACGAAGACGAATCTAAAGAAGAAGTAAAAGAAGAAACTGACGAAGTATCTGAAATTGCTGATGATGAAGATAAGAAAGACGAAGTCGCTGAAGAGGATGACCACGATGACGAAATGGACGAAGAGCTTGACCTTGAAGCAATCATTAAAGAGTTAGAATCTGATATGGAAGAAGAACTTGATGATGAAGAAGAAGGTGAAGTTGAAGATATCGCTGCTGACGCTGTCGACTCTCATGAAAAAGAAAAGCATTCTGAAGGTGAAGAAGAAGATGAAGCACCAAAGGATGAAATGAAAGACATGGAAGAAGTAGAAGAAGTAGAAGAAGATATCGACTTAGATGAAATTCTAAGAGAAATGGGATACGGTGAAGAAGAAGAAGTAGAAGAAGGTGACCACGATGAAGTAAAAGAAACTATGGCTCAAAAAGAGGCAGAGTTAGAAGAGGCTTATAAAACTATAAAATCTCTTAAAGGTACTATCAACGAGGTAAATCTTTTAAATGCTAAACTATTATTCGCTAACAAGTTATTCCGTTCTTACAACTTAACTAATGAACAAAAAGTTAAGGTGGTTGAAACTCTTGACAGAACTAATTCTGTAAGAGAAGTGAAATTGGTGTTTAGTACACTTGCAGAATCATTGAAATTCAATGGAAACAGTAAAAAGCAAAAAATCCAAGAAGGTATAGCTTCTAAGGCATCTGCTTCAACTGCTCCAAAGAAAGAAATCATCGAAGAGAGTACTAACGAAATCGCTAACAGATTTAAAAAGTTAGCAAACTTAATTTAAAATAACATTAAAGGAGAGAAATAAAATGGCAAATTTCGATTTATCTAAGTTAATGGAAGGAAAGAACCCACAAGCTGTAATGTTGGCTGAAACAAGACAACTAAAAGGCAAATGGGATAAAACTGGACTTCTTGAAGGCTTAAAAGAAAGAGACCAGCATCAAATGGCTGTTCTTTTAGAAAACCAAGCAAAACAATTGCTTGACGAAGCAAATGCTACTTCTACCTCTACAGGTAATGAAGAGTGGAGTGGTGTTGCTCTTCCTTTGGTAAGACGTATCTTCGGTGAAATTTCATCTAAAGAATTCGTTTCGGTACAACCGATGAACTTACCTTCAGGACTTATCTTCTACTTAGACTTTAAATACCAAAACTCACAATTTGGTGGAGCAAACTATTCAGGTTCTTCACTATTTGGTGGTGATGGTACTGACCTTGGTTCAACTAATGTTGCTAAGAATGGTCTTTATGGAGATGGAAGATTCGGATATACACTTGCTGATAAGCAAACTATGGTTGTAAGCGGTAACGCTACTGTTGCAACTGCATCTGTATTTTCTGACTTAAACTTTGACTCAAGATTTACTGCATCTGTAGATGCTGGTAACATCGCGAGTGTAACTATCGCAAAATCAAACATTAGTGCTAATGCTGATAACGATGCAATTAGAGGATTCTATTTAACAACTTCTGGTTCAGAAATAAATGAAAACCTTAACGCATTCAACAAAGTAGATGGCAATAATTATGTATTCTTTATCTCTGGTGCTATCGAAGATATAGGTGCTGTTGAAGTACACTATGCTGAAGGTACAACTGCAGGTAATAGAGGTGATTTTGAAGATAAAGACCCAGTCTTAAACACTTCTGGTTCTGCTGGTGCAACACTTGATATTCCAGAAATCGACCTTGAGTTGAAATCTGAGGCTATCGTTGCTAAGACTAGAAAACTAAAGGCTGTGTGGACACCTGAATTGGCACAAGACCTTAATGCTTACCACAGTATTGATGCTGAAGCTGAATTAACTTCTATGTTATCTGAGTATATCTCATTAGAGATTGACTTAGAAATCTTAGATATGTTAAGAAGTAACGCACTAACAACTGAGTTTTGGTCAGCAGTAATCGGTGAGGAATATGATGGTTCTGGTGGATGGACTGCAGGTAACTCAGCAGTAGCATACCAAAAGAACACTTGGTTCCAGACTCTTGGTACAAAACTTAACAAAGTTTCTAACAAGATTCACCAATTAACATTGAGAGGTGGAGCGAACTTTATCGTTGCATCACCTGACGTATGTACTATCTTAGAATCTATACCAGCTTTCTCTGTAAACGCTGATAAAGATGCAGGACAGTTCGCAGCAGGTGTATCTCAAGTAGGTTCACTAGCAAACAGATATACAGTTTATAAGAACCCTTACCAAACTAACAACGAAATCTTGTTAGGATTCAAAGGTTCTAATTTCTTAGAAACTGGTGCTGTTTATGCTCCATATGTTCCACTTATCATGACACCATTAGTGTATGACCCAGCTAACTTCACTCCAAGAAGAGGAGTTATGACTAGATACGCTAAGAAAATGGTAAGACCAGAATTCTATGGTAAAGTATTTATTAAAGGTATTGATGTAATCTAATATCTGATATAAATAATATTAAAAGGGGGTGTTTTTCATCCCCTTTTTTATTGTCTTATATTTATAGTTGGTAAACTATATAAAGGAGAGAATATATGAGTACATTAACTTTTTGGACTGGTTCAGTATCTCAAGAGATTTCAGGTTCAACTCCATTTGGTATTTATGATGAGGATTCTCTGTTTCAAACAGACGGTCCTAAGATAGCAAATTGGTGTGCAAGAAGGCTGGGATTTCCAATAATAGATGTTGAATTAGTAGATTTAAACTTTTATGCCTGTTTTGAAGAGGCAGTATCAGAATACGGTGCACAAGTTAATCAATTTAACATAAGAAACAACTTAGGTTCAACTATGGGTAAACCTACTGGTTCTGATTTAACCCATAAACAAGTTGCAGGTTCACCTCTACCCAATACTATTAAATTATCTGAATCATATGGTACTTACGCCAATGTTGGTGGTAGAACAGATGTAAAAAAAGGATTTGTTGAAACTAATGCTAACAGTCAATCCTATGATTTACAAACTTTGTGGGCAGATGTAAGTGAAAGTGGTAAAAGAATAGATATTACAAGAGTATTTCATGAAGGAACACCTGCTATCACAAGATTCTTTGACCCTTATTCAGTAAGTGGACAAGGAACTCTTAACTTAGTAGATGAATTTGGATTTGGTTCATTCTCTCCGGCTGCACAATTTATGTTAATGCCTATATTTGAAGATATACAAAGATTCCAACACATAGAATTTAACGACCAAATAAGAAAATCAGCACATACCTTTAATATAGTTAACAATAAATTACAAATTTTCCCACTACCAACTGGTACTTACAAACTTTGGTTTGAATATATTGTAAAAGATGAATATGATTCAAACTCTACAGTAGTTCAAGATGGTGTAGTATCTGATTATTCAAATATTGGATATGATTTTATGGTTTATACACAAATAAACGATGTGGGTAAACAATGGATTAGAAAATATACACTTGCACTTGCTAAAGAATTGTTAGGTGCAGTGAGAGAAAAGTATTCAACTGTTCCAATACCTGGTTCAGAAGTAAGTTTAGATGGTGCTGCACTTAGAGCAGAGGCACAGACTGAAAAAGATGGACTTATAGAACAGTTACGAGCTAATTTAGAAGAAGTTTCAAACAAAGTTAGGTATGAAACTGAAGCTGAAAATGCAGAAAATCAACAAAAGTTGATGACTAAAGTACCAATTAACATTTATATAGGATAATTATGGCAAGGTTCGTTGGCCCAAAGGATATAACTCTATTTCAACATTTTGCAGAGGAGTTAGTTGAAGATATTGTAACAACAACTGTACAATTATTTAAGTTATCGGTGTATGAATCGAAAACAAACTTGTATGGTGAATCATTAGGTAAAACATATCACTCTGGTGTATCTGTTAATGCATTAATAGAAAGACAAGATGCAGAAATAAACTATGAAGGGTTTGGATTCGATAGGGCACAACAAGTTGAATATAGATTTAATAGGCATACTTTAGATGAAAAGGAATTATTTCCAGAAATTGGTGATATCATATTTCATAACAATGCATATTTTGAAATTGATAATGTAAGACAAGACCAAATGTTGGCTGGTAGAACTGATAAAAAGTTTTCTATCATTTGTCAAACATTTATGACAAGAAGGTCAACTATTAATATCGAAGAAAGAGCAGTATAATGAGAGAATCAGAAAATATACAAGACCCATTCAACAGTAGTAAACCAAAAAATAGGGCAGCTGAAATTGCTTTACCAAAAGCAGAAAATTTTTCTATAACTCTTTATGATGTTGATTTAGCCATGATGGAATACATGAGAGATGTTGTATTACCTGAACTTGAAGAGGATAAAAAGAAAATAAAAGTACCTGTTTTATATGGTAATCCAGAAAGATGGAAATCTGCAAGAAAAGATGGTGTTTTAAGAGATGTTAGGGGAAGATTACAACTACCATTAGTAATGTATAAAAGAAACTCTATTGAAAGAGATGGTGCATCCAATTCTGTAAACAGATACCTATCATATCCTACATATCAAAAATATAATAGTAAAAATAGATACGATAAGTTTAGTTTAATGAATGGTGCACAACCAAGTCCTAAAAACTACAATATTACAGTACCCGATTATGTTAGTATTACATATGAAGTAATGGTTTGGACATCATTTACAGAACATATGAACCAAATAGTAGAACAATTTCAATATGCAACTGATGATTATTGGGGAGATAAAGATAAATTTAAATTTAGAGTAAGAATTGATTCATTTGATAACCAAAGTGAAGTAGGCCAGGGTAGTGAAAGAATAGTAAGAACTACTTTTAACATGGTTGCAAACGCATATCTCTTACCTGAACAATATAATAAGAAAGATACCAATGTTTTATCATTCGGCCCTAAAAAGGTTATTATAGGACTTGAATCAGATTTGACTGGAGGTGGTATGAATATGAGTAAACAATCACTACAAAATGAATATTCAGATATTTTAAATTATCTTGCACTAAGAGGTTCAAAATCTGGTTCATATATCGATGATGATACTGTTGTAGTTAAAAATGTTGAAATACCTACAGTTCCACCATCATTAAGTGCAAGTTTTACAAAAGAGAAAAGATTTTCAATATATATCAATGGTGTTGATATCCCTGCAGCAAAATGGAATACTGAAGTTAGTGGAAGTAATTTATTAGTTAACTTTAATACTGGTTCATTATCTGAAGGAGGAACATATCCAGGTGATTTGGTAACATCTGCAACAGAATTAGGTTATATAGTTACTGGTAGTGATGAAATAGGAGTAGTTGGAAAGTATAAAGAATTATGATTAAAGAGTTAAGAGATTTACTAAGACAAATACAAGAACCTGATACTGCCACATTGGTTGAACACGATGGTGCACACCCAACTTTTCATATTTTTAAACTGACAAATGCAAGACTAAAAGATTTAGATTTAAAATTACGAGAATTTAGACCTGAACATGCAAGGTTTGATATATTTATTAATGGACAGTATATATTAGAAGAAGATTATGTATTTGAACAAGATGATTCAGATATACTTATAAAATTTAAGAAGGCTAATTTTGCATATACACTAAATTCTAATGATAAGGTGTTGATAAAAGGAGATATTCAAACTGATGAGTAAGATTGTAAGCAAAACAAGGAAGAAACCAAACATAGTTGTTACTCCAAGTAATGTATCCAAAACTGCATCATTAATTAATGAAGTTTTTAATGATTTTTTCATAACAGAACACACACCAGATTCCATAAGTTTAGATGGAAATTTATTTACTTTAGTGTTAAGTAATAAAAAATTCGTATTTCAAGAAATAAAACTTGACAAAGATAAAGATTACATTGATATTTATTTACAAGGAACCGTTTTAGAACCAACAGTATATAATGTTTCTGATAATGGAACGAATATAGTTATAGAATTTACAGAATCAATAACTGCTGAACCAAGTGAGGTTGTTGCTAGTGATTTTAAAGTTAAAGGTAAAATAGAAAGTAGATAATGGCAACATTAATTGCATCAAAACAGATACAAGGGGTAGTAACCGCATCAGTAATTGACGGAACATTATTTGTAAGTGGTAATATCATACTTACTGGTTCTCAATTTGTTACTAATGGAAGTATAAGTGCATCTGCAGTAACCGCATCACAATTTTTTGGTAAAGCAAATACATTAGATTTTGATGAAACTGGTCTTTTTAGTGGTTCATCACAAGTTACTTTATCATCAACGACAGGATTTACCGCATTTTCTTCCTCTGTTGCAAGTGATATTAGTTCAGCAGGTGGAAACCAAACATTATCATTCAATACTGCAAATAAAAGATTAACAATATCAGGTGGTAACAATGTAGATTTATCATCTCTTGGTGGAGGTGGTGGTGGAGGTTCATCTATTTGGACTTTAGACGGTAGTAAGTACAGAGTTCAAACAAATTTAGAGGTAACGGGTTCTTTCTTTGCAACTTCACTAACAGGTTCTTTAAATTATTCAAATTTAACAGATGTACCAACATTAATTAGTGGTTCATCACAAGTTCTTGGTGGTAGTGGTGTAGTAAGTGGTTCTGTACTAAGAACTTTAGATGGCACAGACGTAGTAAGTGGTTCTGTTGTACGAACTTTAGACGGAACAGATGTAGTTAGTGGTTCTGTTGTACGAACTTTAGACGGAACAGATGTAGTTAGTGGTTCAGCACAGATAACCGCCTTTGGATTTGTATCAGAAAGTTCATCAATCCCTGCAGGAACTATAAGTGGTTCAAAACAAATTAGTGATTTTGGATTTATAAGTTCATCTCATACAGATATAGCCCAACTAAATCAATTTACAGCCTCTATTGATACTACTATTAAAACAAAATTAGATGCTGATGCAGTTGTTAGTGGAAGTGTAGTACGAACTTTAGATGGTACAGATGTAGTTAGTGGTTCAGTACTAAGAACCTTAGATAGTACAGATGTAGTTAGTGGTTCTGCACAGATAACTGCATTCGGATTTATATCAGAAAGTAGTACAACTGATATTTCATCCTTAAATACATTTACTTCATCAATAGATACGACTATAAAAACAAAATTAGATGCTGATGGTGTAGTAAGTGGAAGTGTAGTAAGGACTTTAGATGGAACTGATGTAATTAGTGGTTCTTCCCAAGTAAATGCAGATACAATTACTAACTTTGATACGAATGTAAAAGAAAAATTAGATGCTGATGGGGTTGTTAGCGGTTCTGTTGTACGAACTTTAGATGGTACTGATGTTGTATCAGGTTCAGTAGTTAGAACCTTAGACGGGACAGGAGTGGTTAGTGGTTCAGTATTAAGAAACTTAGATGGTACTGATGTAGTAAGTGGTTCAGAACAAATTACCTCATTTGGATTCATAAGTGGTTCATCGGTTTCTTCATCTATTTCATTTAATGGTAATAAGGTAGTTTCTAATGAAAAATTACCACAAATGTTTTCACAATCATTTAATCCAGGTACAAGTGGTTCAGTTCAAGAGTTTTTAAATGCAGTATTTTTCCCTAATACTGCTCCAAGTATTACAACTGGTAACCAAACTATAGAAGAATTTAGAACAAGTGGTTCTGCAGTTGTTACTCTTGCTGGTACAGATGCAGAAGGACAGGCATTAACATTTACTACAGCATCATCATATACTGCAGATAAAGTAAGAGTAGCAAGTGGTGGAGAAGTAACACTAACAGAACTTGCAACCTCTGAATCATTTAATACATCAGAGGTAGGTGGTGCACATGGACATTTAGTAGTAGTAAAAGCAACTGATACTTTCCTTGCATCTACAGAAAAAGATATTTACATAATTGTAACCCCAAATGAGGCACCTAAATTTAGAGAAACATCGGTGGGTGGTAATGTAATAACAAATGTTACTTCAAGTGTAAATGAAAATAGTACAAATAGTACTTTAATAAAAAGAGTATTCTTTACAGATGCAGAAAGTGATTCAATCACAATAAATTCATCCTCAATATCTCCAGCAGGTGGTTCAACACATTTTACAATTACAAAATCATCAACCTATGTTGATATAACACAAAATACAGGTTCGTTAGATTATGAATCTATTCCTTTATATACATTCAGTTTAACTGCATCTGATGAACACAAAGTTGCAGGACAAGATTCTGAATCATTTGTAACACTACCAGTTAGTATAAGTGTTGCTGATAATGTTCATCCAACTATTAATAATCAAACTCTTTCATCTATAAATGAAAACAGTTCAAATGGTGCAACTGTTGGTTCTATATCAGCAACTGATAGTGAGGGTGATACTATTGAATTTTTCAACTTTGCACTTCATAAATTAGAATTAGATAATTCAAATGTAGCAAGTGGTTCGTATGGTGGAACATCACAATTAACAGACCCACATGAAAATCCATTCCAATGTAGTACAAGTGGAGTTGTAACAAGAAGAACTGGCGTGTTTATAAATTCAGATTTAGTAAACGAATATCAATATAGAATACAAGTAAGAGATTCATATAATACTGCTTCAAACGAGGCAATAATAACAATACCTATCTCCGATGATACTCCGGCAACCCTAACAGATAATTGGTCTGCAGGCCCATATATTAAAGAATCTGAACTAAGTGGTTCAACAATAAAAACAACTGATTATGGTTCTACTCAGGCTGATTATAATTCAAATCAAAGTGGTACTTTCAGTTCTTCAAATCCAGCAATAGCAGTAAATTCAAGTGGTAATTTATCTCTAGCAGTAAATTTAAGTGGTTCAGCAACTCAAAGTGGAGAAACAATCGGTTCTACTATAACATTTACAAATACCTTTGGTACAACAACAACTGATAGTTTAAGTGTTTCAGTTGTTGCAAACGCAGCACCAAGTATTTCATTTACAAATCAAAGTGCTAATTTAAATACCAACCTGGCATCAACTGGCACAACGATGGTAAGTATGAGTGTTAGTGATACTGAAAATGATACTCCATTCTCAGCATCCTTAACAGGTACTGATGCAGCATCTTTATCTTTAGTTTATTCTAATGCAAATTCATCATCGATTGGATTACACGCAGCTAGTAACTTAACTGCAAAAACTTATAACTATAATGTCAAAATAACAGACAGTTATGGTAAATCTCAAGATTATAATTCACAAACATTTACAGTTGCACAAGCAGATACAGGTACTCTTGGTGGAGATACTACTTCTTATATTATAGAATCTGCAGTAAGTGGAGCAACAATCAGAGATGCAAGTGGATACAATGCAGGAAACGCATCACAACTTACAGTAAGTTATTCACCATCATATGGTTCACCTGCAGTTGCAACATTTACATCTTCAAATGAAGCAATTGCTGTAGATAATAGTGGTAACTTGACATTGGCACTTGATTTAAGTGGTAGTACAACTCAAAGTACTGATACTGTTACATCGAACATTACATTTGCAGACCAATATAATAACATAGGTAGTGGTTCAGTAACAGTCAATGTATTTGCAAATGCAGCACCAACTGCTACATTTACAAATCAAACTGCTAATTTTGAAACAGATAACGCAACTACAAATACTACAATGGTTAGTATGAGTATTTCAGATACCGAATCCGATACTCCATTCTCAGCATCATTGACTGGCACAGATGCAGCATCATTGAAATTAGTTTATGCTAATTCAAACTCATCATCAGTTGGTATTCAGGCAGCAAGTAATTTAACTGCAAAAACTTATAATTATAATATTAAAGTTACAGATGCCTACAGTAAATCTACAGAATACAATGGTAGAAGTTTTACAGTAGTACAATCTGCAGATTATGGTAGAGTATTTGTTTATGATGTTGGATTTAACAACGCAACCTATAACACCGCAGTTGGTATCACAAGTGAAGATGGTTCAACACCACCAGTTGCAACTCCATTTTCAAATATTGGATTCTTAGATGCAATTATAAATGATGATGTAATCGGTGATGCAACATTTACATATGATTATGGTGGAACACAAACTGCAACAAGATTAGGTGAAGCAAGTGGTTCAAACTTACATTCAGTATTGAGAACAATGGGAAGTAGTGGTGTAATGAGTAGGAATTCATCTAAACACTTTGTGGTTTTATTCCCAAGTGGTTCAGATATGACAGGTATTCCAACAAGTACAACAGATTCATATGGTGGTTCAACCGCAGGAGAATATGTTTTAGAAGTTGGTACTGATGGAACAACTATTGATGGTTCTAACACATTAGAATCATCAGAAATAAATCAGATGACATTAGGAACATCTCATGTAGGTTATACAAAATGGTTTATGGTGGGTGCAGCAAACCAAATTGCAAGTTCAACAAACTTCAATTTAGGATTGAATCCATCAAGTGGTTCAGGAGGAGCATAATATTTATTAAAAAGAGAATAAGGAAAAAAGAATATGCCATCGTTTAGTTCAAAAGTACAATTATCATCAACTGCACAGAGTAACAATATAGTTCTTGCTGATGTAGATAGGATAAAAGGTGCCTTTAAAGTATATACATCCACCGCACTTAATTCAACATCAGTTAATTATTTTTCTGATGGTCAAATTGTATATGTAAGTGATAGTGGTTCTCTTTTTAAGGCAACAGTAACACCTGCCGACCCACCAAACTCTTTTGTTGATACAGTTTCATTTAGTAAATTTTCTTTTGTTACTGGTTCATTCGTATCTGCATCTTTTGATACTGGTACATCAACACTTACTTTATTTGGAGAACCAAGTGTTGGTAGTGGTTCATCTCAGATATCAATGTCTGTAGATTTATCTTCTCTTGAAGGAGGAGGTGGAGGTGGCTCTGGTGATATCACCGCTGTTATAAACGGTCAAGGTTTATTGGGAGGTGCATTAAGTGGTAACGCAACATTAAGTGTAGATTCAGCTTCACTTGCAGGTGATGGAATTGCTGCACCAGTAGGAGGAAAATTTAATTTAGACACTGGTAGTACACATTTTACTCAAGGTGTCCAAAAAACTAATTTAGATGGTAGTGAATTCTAACTATCTTTATATTTATAAAAGAATAACTCTAAATATGAGTTTACAATCGGAGTATATACTCCAGCAATACAAATAGGTTACAATTTAAAAACGAGTAAAAGGAAAATAAAAAATTATGGCTCAAACTATTAAACACAGAAGAGGTAAACTCGAAAGTATTGCAGGCTCAGTAACTCCGGTTAACGGTGAGTTAATCATCGCTTCGGGGTCTGACTTAGCAGTACACCAAGAAGGTTTACTATTTGTTGGGGTAGAAGGTAATGTATTAACTCCCTCAAACAAAATTTTAACAGGTTCGGCTACACTTGATGTAACGGGCGGTTCTTATGACCACTCTATCGATGGTGTACCTTACTATGAAACTGATGCCAAGAAATTAACAATTCTTGGTAAAGGTGGTAATACAGATGTAACACTAGCACATGGACAAATCGATTTTCAAGGTTCAGGTATTGTATCATCTTCAGCACAGGTTGGTGTTAATGATAACACTATAACTATTACTGCTGGTGATGGTTTAAAAACTGGTGGTTCATTTACTACAAATGATTCAAGTAACCAAGAGATAACATTGAATATTGATGTAGATGTTATGGCAGGTGCAGGTTTAGTTGCAGATAACACAAATGAAGAATTGGATGTAAATGTAGATGATTCATCTATTGAAATCAGTTCAGATGCACTAAGAGTTAAAGCAAGTGGTGTAACTAATGCCATGTTAGCAAACTCTACAATTAGTGGAGTTTCATTAGGTAGTAACTTAAACTCACTATCTGCAGCAGCAAATGGTGGTATATCTTTAACTTCATTTAACGGTAGTGCAGCGGTTACTAACTTACAGTTAGATATCGATGGTATGACTGATATCGGTGCTGCATTGGCAGATGCTGACTTAATGATTGTTGATGATGGTGCCGGTGGTACTAACAGAAAAGCAACAATGAGTAGGTTAAAAACCTATATGCAAAACAATCTTTCATTTTCAAGTGGTGATATTACATCAGTAGTTGCTGGTGAAGGAATAAATGGTGGTGGAACAAGTGGTGATGTAACAATTCATGTTGATTCTGGTTCATTGGCAGGTGCAGGTTTAACTGCAGATGATGCAGGTGCAATAAATGTAATTGCTGGTAACCTTATAGATGTTCAGGCTAACCAAGTTGATGTTGATTTATCTGAATTAACAGATATGACACAGGCTTGGACAACTGGTGAAGATGAATTCGTAGTATTAGATGATGGTACTCAGAAAAGAAAACTTTCATCTGAAATCTTTGGTTCAAACGCATTTACATCTACAACTATTGGTACAACTACAAACGCTTTAACAGTTGATAATGCATCACTTCAATTAAATAGTGGTACAACCTTTAATGGTTCTGCTGCTAGAACAATTAGTGTTAAAGATGGTGGTATTGATAACGATATGTTAGCTGGTTCAATTGCAAACGCAAAACTTGCAAACGATGGTATAACAATCGGTACAACTGATACCTCATTAGGTGATACAATCACTGCACTTGTTGGATTAACTGATTTAGATTTAACTGCAGGTAATAAAACAATTTTTGATACAGTTGGTTCTAACACTCTTACAATGGGTGCTAGTGGAACAACAATCAGTATACCAGGTAACTTAACAGTTAGTGGTACTACAACTTATATTGATACTACAAATCTTGCAATCGGTGATAATATCATTGAATTGAACGCTGCAGGTGCTGCAGATGGTGGTATTTATGTAAGAGATGCTGAGGCTTCAACAACTGTAACTGGTTCATTAATTTGGAATACTGGTGATGATAGATGGACAGGTGGTCCAAAAGGTTCGGAAAAAATCTTAACTTTTTACAACGCATCTCCAACTACTAACACTATATTGAAGGCCAATGCATCAGATTTATTAGTAGATTCTGCTATTTCTGATAATGGTTCTGTAGTAACAATCAGTTCTAACTTAATTATAAGTGGATTATCTGCTTCTCAATTAGTTGTAACTAATGGTTCAAAACAGTTAACTTCAAGTACCGATATATCTTCTCTAACATTAACTTTAGATGGTGGAGAATTCTAATATCAGGCACACATTTTAGGAAAGAATCCCTGCTTTGGCGGGGATTTTTTTTTATTATCAAATAAATTCATATTTATATAAGTGAAGAATTACCCAAATATTTGGGACAAGAATATTTATATAAAATTTAGGATGTATTAAATGGCAGCTATTATACAACTGAGGAGAGGTTCATCTCCTTCATCACTTTCATACGGAGAACCATTCATCAATGATGATTCAGCATCATTAGTAATAGGATTATCAGGTTCTGGCGATATTATAACTCTAGCAAAATTAGAACAAAAAAATCATGGTAATATTTGGATTGACGGAGATATTACCGCATCAAGTATTTCTGCAAGTGGAGATATAAGAATCGGAGGACAATTATTTTTAGGAGACGAGGCAAGTGATAATATTGTTGTACAAGGTTCATTAAGTTCATCACTTATACCAGAGGCAGATGGTACATATGATTTAGGTTCTTCTACAAAAAAATGGAAAGATATTCATGTTGGAACAATATTTGCAACAAGTACAGTAGTAACTGGTCAAGCAAATATATCAGGTTCTGCACAAATTACAGCATTTGGATTCATAAGTGGTTCAGATTTAAATTCTTTAAATTCATATACCGCATCAAATGATGTAGCAATAGGGTTGATTAATACCCATACCGCATCTGCAAATATAAAATTCACAAATATAGAAAGTACAACATCATCTTTTGATGGTAGATTAGATAATATTGAAGCAGCTACAGGTTCTTACATCAACACCGCAACACTTAACTCTTTAGGGGTAATAAGTGGTTCTTCACAAGTAGATGCGGATTCAGTTACAAACTTCGATAATAATGTTGATACAAGAATAGATGCTAAAGGTGTACTGAGTGGTTCTGCACAAGTAGTTAGTTCTTTCCCAACTGGTGTAATTAGTGGTTCTTCTCAAGTAAACGCTAATTCAGTAACAAATTTTGACACTAATGTAGATACAAGATTAGATGCTAAAACCGTAATTAGTGGTTCATCCCAAGTTGATGGTACTGCAATCAGTAACAATTCAATTACAATAAGTGGTACTGCGGTTTCACTTGGTGGTACGATAACAGATGAAGTATTATTCGGTGGAGTTGGTGTATTAAGTGGTTCAGGTCAAATCCCTGCAGTTTTACCAACTGGTGTAATTAGTGGTTCATCTCAAGTAGATGCAGCAACTGTTAGTAATTTTGATAGTAATGTAGATGATAGATTAAATGCAAAAACAGTAGTTAGTGGTTCATCTCAAGTAGTTGGAATATTAAATGAAGTAAACACATTCACTTCATCAAATGATAATACATCATTAAACTCATTTACAAGTTCTTTTGATACCGCAATAACATTAGATAGTTCAAATGTAACAGTATTAGGAAATTTAACAGTACAAGGTACTCAAACTGCATTAGATACCAATACACTTAATGTTGCAGATTTAAATATTTTAGTAGCGAGTGGAGCAGCAGATTCTTCTGCAGCAAATGGAGCAGGATTAACTGTTGATGGTGCTAATAAATCAATAGTATGGAATCATGCAGACCAAAACTTTAGATTTAATACAGATGTTTCTGCATCGGTGTTTAAAGGTGATGGTAGTGGATTGACTGGATTAACTGCAGATTCAGTTGCATATGCAAATATTACAGGTCTACCAACACTTGTATCTGGTTCTGGTCAAACTCTAGCTCATATTACCGGTTCTGATTTAGATATGAATGGTAATAAAGTTTTATTCGCTAATGTATATGCCGCTGAAGGTGATTTACCAAGTGCAGTAACATATCATGGTATGTTTGCCCATGTACATGCGACTGGTAGAGGATATTTTGCACATGCTGGAGCTTGGATTCCTTTAGTAAATCTGAGTGATGGAGTATTTAGTGGTTCTTCACAAGTAAATGCTGATTCGGTAACTAATTTTGATGCGAATGTTGATACACGATTAGATGCTAAAACAGTAATTAGTGGTTCATCTCAAGTTGATGGTACTGCAATTACTAATAAATCTTTTACTATTAGTGGAACTTCAGTATCATTAGGAGGAACTATTACTGATGAAGTATTATTTGGTGGAACTGGCGTAATAAGTGGTTCTGCACAAATAGACCACGATGCTACAGATAACTATGTTGCAGGTGAACACTTCTTACAATCAGCGATTACAACTGTAGGTACAATAGGAACAGGTGTTTGGGAAGGTACTGCGATTGATAAACAATATTTAGATGATGAGGTTCTAAATACTTCATTAAATTCATTTACTGCATCTAACTCGAATACATCACTAAATTCGTATACTGCAAGTAATGACACAACTAATACTACACAAACCGATAGATTAGACCAATTATCAACTTCTACTGGTTCGATAAATACAAGACTTGACCAATTTGCAACACATACTGGTTCTCTTGGAACTGCAGCTTTCTTTAATGTTACAAGTTCTATATTTGGAGATTCAACAGTTGTACCAACCGCTGCAGCAGTAAATGATGCGATTGTATCTTCTGGTGGTGGTGATATTACTGCCGTTGGTGCTGGATTAGGTTTAAGTGGTGGAGGAGTTTCTGGTGATGTTACTCTTAACTTAGATACTGGTTCAACACACTTTACAACTGCAGTTACTGCATTAGGAGGTGGTAGTGTTAACAATTCTAATGTTACACTTACTGCAGGTGCAGGATTAGATGGTGGAGGTACATTTACTTTAAATCAAGGTGGTGCTGCAAATATAACATTTACTGTAAGTGATGGGGTAGTTAGTGGTTCATCTCAAATTGATGTTGCAAGTACAACAAATTATGGTAGTATTAATCAATACTCAGATTCAAAAGTAAAATTAAAATTAGATGCAGATGGAGTAATATCTGGTTCATCTCAAGTAAATGCTGATTCGGTAACTAACTTTGATACCAATGTAGATGCAAGAATAGATTCTAAAGGTGTAATAAGTGGTTCATCTCAAGTAGATGCAGATTCAATAACAAACTTTGATACGAATGTAAAAGCAAAATTAGATGCTGATACTGTAATTTCAGGCTCATCACAAGTAAATGCTAATAATATAACAAACTTTGATGCGAATGTTGATACAAGATTAGATGCTAAAACAGTAATAAGTGGTTCTTCGCAAGTAAATGCGAATAGTATCACAAACTTTGATGCCAATGTTGATACGAGATTAGATGCTAAAACAGTAATTAGTGGTTCTTCACAAATATCTCTTAGTGGATTTAGTACAACAAACCTTTCAGAAGGTACAAACAAATATTATACAGATGCAAGAGTAAAAACAAAATTAGATGCGGAAACTGTAATTAGTGGTTCATCTCAGGTAAATGCAGATTCAATTACAAACTTCGATACGAATGTTGATACACGATTAGATACTAAAACAGTAATTAGTGGTTCTTCACAAGTAAATGCTGATTCGGTAACTAACTTTGATAGTAATGTAGACACAAGATTAGATGCTAAAACAGTAATTAGTGGTTCTTCACAAGTAGTGTTAGATGATGCCGATAAGACAGGATTTAATACTGATGAAGTAACAGAAGGTTCAACTAACAAATACGCAAGTACTACAAATGTTAAAACTGCACTTAATGCAAACTTAGGTACAGCAACGATTGGTGATTCAGATGATACAATTACTATACCAGGTAATTTAAATGTTGGAGGTGAAACAAATTATACATCTACAAACAATATTACTATTGGTGATAATATCATAGAACTTAATTATGGAGGTTCAGCAACTACAAGTGGTATTTTAACAAAAGATGCAACTGGTGGTTCAACTATAAGTGGTTCGTTATTATGGGATGCAACTAATGATTATTGGAAAGCAGGAAAATTAGGTTCTGAATCAGAATTGATAACAGATGGAACATTAGTTTCAAAACTACCAGATGGTTTAGTAAGTGGTTCATCTCAAGTAGATGCAACCGCAGTTGCAAATTTTGATGCTAATGTAGATACGAGATTAGATGCTAAAACTGTAATTAGTGGTTCTTCACAAGTTAATTACAATCAAATTCTAAATCAACCAAACACAATATCTAATGCACAATCTACTAAGTTAGGTTATATTACAGTATCACAGGCCGTTGATTTAGATACAATGGAATCTAATATAACAACTAACAACTCAAAAGTTGGATATACAGATGCACTTGTAAAATTAAAATTAGATGCAGATGGTGTAATTAGTGGTTCTTCACAAGTAAACGCTAATAGTATCACAAATTTCGATACTAATGTAGATACAAGATTAGATGCTAAAACTGTAATTAGTGGTTCATCTCAGGTAAACGCAAATAGTATTACTAACTTTGATGCTAATGTAGATACAAGGTTGGATGCGAAAACTGTAATTAGTGGTTCATCTCAAGTGGATGGTGCAAGTATTACTAATAAATCAGTTTCATTCGGTGGAGTATCTGTAAACTTAGGTTCATCAGATGCAACTCCAGCATTTGATTTATCAGATGCAACTGCGTATCCAGGTGATAGTAGTTTAACAACATTAGGTACAGTAACAAGTGGTAATGTAACTGCAATCTTACCAACTGGTGTAATTTCAGGTTCAAGTCAACAAACATTCGAATCTTCATCATTTGCAGAAACTGCATCTCTTGCAATTCATACTGCTGAATGGATATTAGGAGCAAGTGGAGCAAGTCACTACACATTTACTGGCCCAGGTCATTTAACTGGTTCAAGTGACCCAGCTATATACTTAACAAGAGGACAAAAATATAGATTTACAAACAAGGCAGGTAGTCATCCATTTAGAATTCAATCAACTGCAAATGGTTCTGCAGGTACACAATATAATAATGGTGTAACAAATCAAGATGCAGGTAATAATGAAACTTTGGAATTTGATGTTCCAATGAATGCACCTAATACTCTCTATTACCAATGTACTATTCATGGTAGTATGGGTGGACCAATTTATATTGCTGATGCAGCCGATTACTTAACTGCTGAATCAGATACCTTAGCAACAGTAACGGGTAGAGGAGCAACAACCTCAACTGCAGTAGAATTTTCTAATACAACTAATTCAACTTCCAAAACAACTGGTGCAGTTAAAATAGGCGGTGGTTTAGGAGTAGCTGACAATATTAACGCAGGTGGAGATATAGTTGCATATGCATCATCAGATGAAAGATTAAAAGATAATATTAAACCAATCGAAGGGGCATTAGATAAAGTTTCTCAAATAAGTGGTAACACTTTTGATTGGAACGAAGAAAAACAAAATATTTATAAAGGCAAGGATTATGGTGTTATTGCACAAGAAATTGAAAAAGTAATGCCAGAACTCGTAGATACGAGGGATGATGGTTACAAAGCTGTAAAATATGAAAAAATAGTTCCATTACTTATTGAATCTATAAAAGAATTACAAAAAGAAATAAATGAACTAAAATCTAAATAGAATTTTAGAACATGGCACAAACAATAAAATTAAAAAGGTCTGCAACTGAAGGAAAAGTACCAAGTACGAGTAATTTAGCCTTAGGAGAACTTGCAGTAAATACATACGATGGTAGATTATTCTTTAAAAAGAATGATGGTTCTGATTCCATAGAACACATTGTAACTACCGATTCCAT
>MDTD01024035.1_pt1 | contig 21845 bp, 21 predicted proteins | sample 811221 | NCBI WGS metagenome assembly MDTD01 (sample SAMN05326646, study PRJNA326480) | marine metagenome | isolation source: seawater | place: Pacific Ocean: South West | collected 2011 | reverse complement strand
TTAATAAGATCTAGAATTTCTTGTTCATCTGACATACCTCTAATTTTTTGAGTGAGGGTTTCGCTATCTGCAAGTGAAGCAACTTTAGATAGTATCTCTATGTGAGAATCTTCTTTCGTGTCTGGAACAATTAGAGAAAATATTAGATCAACTTTCTTTTTATCTAAAGCATCAAAATCTATACCTTCAGACAATTTCATAAATAAGATTTTAGGCGACTTGATATCTGGGATTCTAGCGTGTGGTATAGCAATGCCTTTTCCAAAAGCAGTACTTCCAAGCTTTTCCCGTTCATATAGTTTATCAAAAATTGTATCTTTTTGGTTATCATCACCATTTGCTAAATTTTTACTTATTGTCTCGAGAATATTTTTTTTACTTTTTGATTCAATATTTATAAGAATTGAATCCCCAGTTATTAAGTCCGCAACATTCATATTATTTAATTCTCCGATCAGTTGATGACGATATGCCCATTGACTCTCTATATTTAGTTATTGTTCTACGCGCAACTTTTATACCATTATCAAAAAAACTTTTTGAGATCTGTGAATCACTCATTGGAGATCTTGCGTCTTCATCATTAATTAATTTCTTAATCATTTCTTTTATTGTGACAGACGATAATTTTTTCCCATAGTTTGTTTCAATTTCAGAAGAGAAAAAATATTTTAATTCATATACACCTCTAGGTGTCTGTATATATTTGTTACTTGTAGACCTTGATATGGTAGATTCATGAACATTTAATACTGAAGCTATATCTCTTAAAATAAGTGGCTTTAAAGCTATTTCACCATGTATAAGAAAATCTTCTTGTTTTTTCATTATAATTTTAGCTACTCTATGAATAGTTAAGTTCCTATTATTCAATGCTTTCAAAAAAAATTTCGCATCTTGAAGATTATTCTTAATATACGTAATGTCCTTTTTATTTTTTACATTAGTTAGTAAACCCTCATACATTTTATTAATCCGTATTTTTGGATTAATCTCTGGGTTTAACTCTGTAGACCATTCACCGTCTTTTTTGTATATAATAACATCAGGTGTAATATGCTCTTGTGGAAGTTCCGATGATATTATATTTCCTGGTCTTGGATTCAATGAAATAATAATATTCGCTATATCTTTATCTTCGCCTTTAATTTTTTCAATTTCATCAGAGAAAACTTTAAAATTCGATAATTTTGTCATAGAGTTAGTCTCTAGCTTTTTAATAATATTCTTAGCTTCATCGTATTTTTTATTATCTTTATAATAATGCTCTAATTGTATAAGCAAGCAGTCACAGAGTGATTTTGCTCCTACACCTATAGGATCAAGATGCTGAATTTTGTGGAGTACAGCAAATATTTCCTGATAGTTTATATCTTCGTTTTTATTTAATTGAACAAATATTTCATCTAAACTGATCGTCAAAAATCCACTATCATCAATATATTCAATAATTGTATATGCTATTAACTCGTCTATTTTATTCAGCGTAGACATCTTGATTTGCCATACTAAATATTCTCTTAGTGTCTGACTTTTTGCTGGAGTTTGTTCAATAAAATCATCACTAGTACTCGTTGAAGGAAAATCATTATTCTTATGGACTACAGATAAGTTCTGTTGAGGAAGATCCTGATAATTAAGTACTGTTTCATTCTCAAGAAATGGATTATTCAGTAACTTTTCATCTATTTCTTTTTGTAAGTCATGAGTATTGAGTTGAAGTAATTTTATCGCCAGTTGAATCTGCTGCGTCATTGTAACCTTGTTTGATAAGTTAACAGATTGTTTAATCTTAATACTCATAACTTAAAACTATCACCAAGGTATACATTCTTAACAAGCTGACTTTTTACAATTTCCTTAGGCTTGCCATATGCAATTACTTTTCCATCACTAAGTATATATGATTCATCACAAACTTTTAATGTCTCCCTAACATTATGATCAGTTATCAAGATCCCAATTTTTGATTTGGCAAGTGATTTAATTATTTTTTGTATTTCAATAACAGATAATGGGTCGATCCCAGCAAAAGGTTCGTCTAGAAGTAGGAATTTTGGTTCTATAGCTAATGCTCGAGCAATCTCGACTCTGCGTCTTTCGCCACCTGATAAGCTAGCACCGTTATTTTTTGTAATTTTACTTATTTGAAGCGTTTCAATTAGATTATCAAGTTTTGTAATTTGATCTTTTTTAGAAAGATCCTTTTTAACTTGAAGAATAGCCAGAATATTTTCTTCAACTGTTAAATTCTTAAAGATTGACGCTTCCTGGGGAAGATAACTGATTCCTAAATTTGATCTTGTATGCATAGGTAGTGAAGTTACAATTTGATCATCAATCTTGATTTCTCCACTATCAGATTTAATTAGACCAACTATCATATAAAATGTAGTTGTTTTACCAGCACCATTAGGACCAAGCAAACCTACGATCTTTCCTGTACCCACGTTAACAGATACGTTGTCTACTACCTTTTTTCCAGTATATTCTTTTGTAAGATTTGAGCATGTTAACATTGTCATTTTAATTGCTTCTCTTAGTACGAAGTATAGTCTTAACTCGTTCAGTTATTTCTTTTTTATTTGCGTTTTTTTCTTTAGAGACCATCCAAGTTTTTCTAATAAGATTATATATCATTCTATCACCAGATATTTGTTCACTTTTATCATTTTCCGACGATATCCTCTTGGCATTTGATAGTATCTCAACGTATCCTTCTTTAATATTAGCTATAACTCCATTACCGGTTGTTACTGAAGTAGGAGTAGTAATTTTAGCAAATTCATCAGTCTCTATAAACTCTCTGCTTGGATAAATAATTGCCCTCTCTGTATTTATAGTGATTTCATTAGAGTTGTTAAGTCCAACTTTATTAAATACAACGTCCCCTGTTAGATAAATAGATTCAAACAATGAGTTTGGATCTAATGCATGTGATGCAGTTATGGCCCAATAAGATTTATCCTGATTAAAAATTTTCATAAAAGGTAAAAACACCTCTGATCTCTCACTTTGTGGGTATTTTTCCAATCTTTTTCCATCCAGCTTCCAATCACGAACTCCATACTTGTTAGTCTCCATCATTGAAAAGTCATTGAGAAAATGGTTCGCAACATTAAGATCTCTGTTAGCGTCTTCCATGAATACACTTTTCAATTTGAATTCAACTAGTAAAATTATTACTAGGAGAATTATAAGTGCCCAAATATATTTATTTTTTTTAAATGACTCTATAGAAATTTGCATGATTATTTTTTTGAATGATAAATGAGATCACATACATCTCTAACTGCCCCAGAACCACCAGTTCTCGGTGTAACCCAATCAATTGATTGCTCTGCGAGCTTAAAATTTGCATTAGGAACAGTAATAGATAGACCTACTTTCGATAGGAGCTCACCATCAACAACGTCATCTCCTACAAAACAGGTATTTTCATACTCAAATTGCGATAGGAATGAAGCTTGGAAATCCTCTAATTTATTCCTAGAATTTTGAAGAATTTTTCTTATTCCTAACTCTTTACCTCGTATATCTACACACTTTGAATTTCTTCCGCTGATAATTCCAATTTCAATTCCAATAGATTTTAGTAAAACTATCCCATGACCATCTTGAGCAAAAAATCTTTTTGACTCATGACCATCTTTAGTCATATAAATTCCACCATCGGTAAGTATTCCATCGACATCGAAAATTACCAATTCAATTTTTTTTGCTTTATCGATGATATCTTCATGAACACTATTCATGATATCTTCATAAGATTTGTCAATCATTATTCTATACCTGCTCTAAGAATAGCATTTAAAGTAATAATTCCTGACAGTTGATTAGTGTTTGATCTTATGAGGAGGGATGTTATTTCATTCGTTTCGAGAATATTCAACGCTTCTGCTGCCAGTATATCACTACTAATCGTAAATGGTTTTTCTGTCATTACGTCCCTAATCTTTAGGTTATTGAAGTCGGAATACTTTTGTAGAGTTCTCCTTAGATCTCCATCTGTAAAAATCCCAACAATTTTTTTATTTCTATCCAATATTACTGCAATTCCATAGTTAAACTTAGTCATTATTTGGATAGTTTTGTGTAGATTTGATTTAACACTTACGGTTGGTAATCTTGTTTTGAACATAATATCGCTTACTTTTTTAAGTAGCCTTCTACCTAATGAGCCATTTGGGTGCGATCGCGCAAAATCTTTACTTGTGAACCCTCGACATTCTAGCAAAGTTAATGCTAGTGCATCTGACATGCTGATTGCTGTAATAACACTTGATGTTGGCGTTAAGTTCAGAGGACAAGCCTCTTTCTTAACACCACACTCAAGAATGAAGTCAGAAGATTTGGCCAGCTTAGATGATTTGTTTCCAGTAATTGAAACAATTTTAATTTTTAATACTTTAAGTAATGGTATTATACTCAGTAATTCTATTGTTTCCCCTGAATTTGAAAAAAAAATTATAATATCTTCTTTTTTTATGGCGCCGATGTCGCCATGCAGACAATCTGCTCCATGTATGTACATTGAGGGAGTTCCAGTGCTGGAGAGAGTCGCAGATGCTTTAGCTGCAATATGACCAGATTTACCTAGACCTATTGTCACTACTTTTCCTTTACATGATAATATTGCATCACATGCTTTATCAAAATGAGAATTGATTTTCCCAATCATATTTTTGAGTGAATCACTCTCTAATTTGATGATATTCTTTGCGATATCAATTTTATTTTTCTTCATGATTAATATATATACAAATTATACTGATAAATTAAAAACCCCGAAAAAAGGACTACTCCTAACAATCTACTTAAATACACATTATAATTCCTTGCCATGATAATAAGCAATATTGTTGTTGATATAATCATAGCTATATCTCTGAGAAACTCATTATATCCAATAAAACTCTGTGAGTTATAATCGACGAGCCCAACAAGACCGAGAACGAGAACTACATTGAAAATATTTGAACCCAAGATGTTGCCTATAATAAAGTCAATATTTTCTCTTCTAGCTGACTGAATTGAGGCAGCTAGCTCTGGGAGACTAGTACCAATAGCTGTTAAAGATAATCCTATTACATAATTCGGCACCCCAAAGAAAGTAGCAATCTTTACGGAGCTATCTAAGAATATTTGAGTACCGATTATTAACATTGTAATAGAGAGAAGGATGATTAGGAAATTACGAATTATATTAGTCGGAATTGTAGACTTACTCTCCTTGTTCTCGAGATTGATATATTTTTTGAGATAAAGTAAAAACAACAAAAATGTACTTATCAATATTACTGAATCAATAGGATTGATTTGTCCGTCAGCTAGTAATGGAACAAGTAGTAATGTAATTATTAAAAGATAAATAAAAAAAGCTTTTACATCTCTCGTAAAACTCCTAGATAAAGAATCATTACTCATTTTAATAAAAAAAAAGGTAACGGCAAAGACAAGTGCAATGTTTGCAATATTCGAGCCAAGGGCATTACCTATAGCTATATTTGATTTGTTGTCCAAGCTAGCTAGAAGCGCAATGAATATTTCTGGTGAAGATGTAGCCAGGCCAATAAATATTAAAGATGAAAAAAAGTGAGAAATATTTAGATCATAGGAAATATCTTCTGTATATTTAACTAGGACATTTGCACTGTATGTAATGAGGACTAATCCAAAAACAAATAAAACGTATGTTAGGTAGGACATAAATAAATTTAGTTGTCTATTCCATAAACATCAATCTCAAACTCTTCTTCATCCTCTCCATCGCTAACCAGCGATTCTCTTTTTTGTAAATATGACTCTCTAATAAAGATATATTTATCTTTTGCGGCCGTATCAAGTATCTTTGTCGCTCTAAGTAATTTTGCTCTAGTCTCTACTATGTTTATTAGTCTTAATGTTTGTCTCTCTTCATGGTGAAGTTGATCTATAGGTGATAATTCGTAATCAACAAAAGTTCCAGGCGCATCTCTGAACGAAGATGGTCCTAAGAAAGGTAAAACTAAGTAAGGTCCATTAGGCACTCCCCAAAAACCTAAAGTTTGTCCAAAATCCTCTTTATTCTTACTTAATCCAAAAGTTGTGGCTACGTCAAAAATACCTAGTACACCGATAGTGCTATTTACTACAAATCTGAGAGAGTCCTTTGCAGCCTGTTGAAATTTTAGCTGAAGCAAGTCATTTGCTATAGTGTTGATTTCACCCAAATTACTAAAAAAATTTGAAACACCTCTTTCCACTGGATCAGGGGTGACGTATTTATAACCTTTGGCGACCGGCTCTAGGATATTATCATCAACCATTTCGTTGAATTCGAAGATAACTCTATTAATAGGCTCTAATGGATCATTATCCTCATCTGCTTTGACATTACTAGCCATACTCAACATGAGGATAACTACGATGCTAAGCGCTATTCTCGTTAGTTTGAAGGAATCTCTTTTGATAAATTTCATTCTCTCAGCTGGAAATTTTCTATATAAGATATATTATACATAAAAGTATGGGATATTTTAAATACATAATCATTTTTTTAACTTTTGTTGTATCGCCTATTGTTGCAGATAATCATGGTCCTGATGATTTTCTAAAAGCAAGCGTTGCTGAGGTAATGAGTTTTATTACTGATAACAAGTCTGATTTGGACGAAGATGATGAGTACCTAATTTCAAAAATGAATGATATTATCATGCCTAAATTCGATATAGAGTTAATGTCGAGAATTGTGCTTGGGAAAAAAAACTGGAATAATATCAGCCCATCAGAGAAAAGTAATTTCATGGATGCATTCAAAAATTTGATGGTTAAGACATACATGAAATCTCTAACTGCCTTTGAAGGTGAAAAAATAAAATTTTTGCCATATACATTAGGCAAAAGAGATGATATTGCAAAAGTGAAATCCGTATACCTTCTTAATGAAGGCGAACTTCCAGTTAGCTATCGACTCAAAAAAACAGATTCAAAATGGAGAGTATACGACATAATCATAGATGGTGTCAGTTTACTAAAAAATTACAGATCTGATTTTAAGACTCATGTGAAAAATAAAGGAATATTGTCTTTAATTGATCAACTGAATGCAAATTAAATAGTTAAAAAGGCTTAATAGTAAGTATTAATCTTGGTAATAGCGTTAAAACCGCTATCATTGCTATCATCATTGCGAGACCAGTTAAGATTCCAAATATTATTGTCGGTATAAAGTTAGAAAGCACGAGGATTGAAAATCCAAAAATAATAGTAACACTCGTAAAGAAAATTGCTCTACCAATGCTGTTATGTGACGCTTTGAGTGCATCATCATAATTTTTCAGTTTTTCATACTCCTCCCTGAATCTATAGATATAATGTATACTGTTATCTACAGCTATTCCTACTGTGATTGCTGCAACAGTAATAGTCATCATATCCAGTGGTATGCCAATAAGGCCCATTAATCCTAGAACAAATGTTGCAGCAAGAAGATTTGGCGCTATTCCAATTAATGAGAGTGTAAATGATTTAAACAATATCAGGAACATAATTGAAATACCTAACATAACAAATCCTAGAGATAGTATTTGTGAGTCAAATAAACTCTGTAGCATGTTATTGTACAATATTAATATTCCAGTTACAGTGAACATAGATGGATCTAGATTTAACTTACTCTCAAGGTCTGTATTAATTCTATCTATTAGCTCTTTTCTTCGAAGATCTTTTTTGGAGTCTAATACTCTCATACTTATTCTCGCCTCATTACTTTCAATTGATATAAACGGCTTAACTGCTATCTCTTTGACTTTCTCGGGAGCTCTCTTGTACAATAGACCCATTTCAAGGCTACTTAGTTCCTTCCCATCATTGATTCTCTCAGCAACTCTTATTGTAGATGCTAAAGATAAGACTTTTCCTATCTCTGATTGTGAATCAAGATAATCATGAACTTGCTTAATTAGGTTAATTTTTTCAATAGTAAACCAATCTGCATCTGATTTCTCATCTTCGTCAAATAAATCATTATCAAAATCATCCAACTCACTTTGATAATTTTCTTCGGGAAATTTAAGAATAATATCTAGGGGTGTAGTGCCTCCTAATTTTTCATCAATTAACTTCATACCTTTGTAGATTTCAGTATCTGATTTAAAATAATTGATAAAACTATTCTCAACTCTTAGAAGTGATACACCATAAATACTTGTAAAGAGAGCTATAAGACTAATAAAATTAATTACACCACCACTACTTAACGTAAAATTGGCTAATATTTGAGTAAATTTGAACTCCCTTTGGCTACTTTCCATGATATTACTCTTTTCTGGGCCAATTAGTAACATCAGGCATGGAAGAAGAATAAATGTAACAAGGAATGTAACAGTCAGACCCATTACCATCATATACCCAAAATCAATTACTGGTTTTATATCACTTAGGATTAAAGATGCAAAAGCTACTATAGTTGTTAATGCTGTATATAAACATGGCCACACCATTTTCGATGTTGTGATTTTTATCAAGTCAAAATGATCATTAAAATTTTCCCTAAGCTGCCTATATCGAACTATAAGATGAATATTCATCGATAGGGTAAGAATTAGCATTAAAGAAATAAAATTTGATGATATAACTGTGACTTTCCACCCTAAAAATCCTAAAAGCCCCATCATTATTGAGACAGCGAAAATACAACTTAATACAGGCAAAATTACCCATCTAAATTTACGAAAAATTATTATCAAAGTTGCAAGAATAAAAATTAAGACACCTATTCCGAAGTTGACTAGATCATTTCTGACATATGTTATCATGTCGTCCACAATCATAGGTATTCCACCTATTTTTATCTCAAGGTCATAATTTTCCTCATAAGTAGCACGAAGATTTCTTATATTCTCAAGTAGTATACTTATGTCTTGGTCATATCTTACTTTTAGTACATCGTATTGATCTTGTATTTTAGATAATTGAATTTGATCGTCACTATTTAATTCACCCTGATTTTTTTTCATTATTAACTCTGCTTTTTCAAAAGCAAGATTTGATAATTCTTCATTCTTTTTGAGATTAACTTGTATGGCAGATGTTTTACGATCTTTGCTAATAATTAGATCTCTATAAACTGGACTTTCCAATATCTCTTTTTCGGCTTTTTTCTGATTAATACTATCAGATAAAATGTTGGGTACATTTTCAATCATCTCTGCAATAGGAAGATTTGAACTTTCAATTAAAGGAATATCTACGATTGAATTAATAGAAGAAACATTTCTCATACCTTTCAAGTCTTCTTTAATCAACCTTATAACTTCAATATTATCTCTATCGAATATGGTCTTATTCTTTGACGTTACTGTAAGTATTACAAAATCTTCAGTGGCATATTTTTTCATTACGTCTCTATAAATCATGAGATCCTTATCACTTTCAAGAATAAGTGAGTCGGCAGATGCATCTAACTTGAAGTCTTTGATATGATATGAAGAGAATAATAAGATAGCAGCTAAAATCAAAACTGAAAAAAGTGGAAATTTTACAATTTTAGAAAAATATATGCCTGAGATAAGATTTTTCATAGCTTTCTTCTCTGTAAGATTTTAGAATATCGAATCATGCAAGAATTTAAAAGATAAATATGGATAAATTGATTATTAAGGGGGCAAATACACTAGTAGGTGACGTTTCGATCTCGGGTGCAAAAAATGCTGTTCTACCTATGCTATGTGCCTCGGTAATGGCATCAAAGACGAACGTAACCATTAGAAACGTCCCCCATTTACATGATGTCACGACTACATTGAGATTATTGTCAGAAATGGGTTGCACTACATCTATGGATGAAATGATGAGTGTCGAGTTAGATCCATCCACGATCAACAATTTGTATGCACCTTATGACCTTGTAAAGACAATGAGGGCCTCAATTCTTGTTTTGGGTCCTCTACTATCCCGATTTGGTCATGCAAAAGTCTCTTTACCAGGTGGTTGTGCTATAGGTACAAGACCTGTCGGTATGCACTTAGATGCACTCGCTCAAATGGGAGCAGACATCTCCATTGAGAATGGGTACATAACTGCTCATTGTGATTCTCTCAAGGGATGTAAAATAAATTTTACTACAACTACTGTAACCGGAACAGAGAACATACTTATGGCATCTTGTTTAGCAAAAGGAACTACAATTATTTCAAATGCTGCTATGGAGCCTGAAGTAATTGATTTAGCAAATTTTCTTGTCCAAATGGGAGCAGATATATCTGGGCAAGGAACAAGCACAATAACTGTTAACGGTGTAGACGAATTAAATGGAATTTCTTACACTGCATTACCAGATAGGATTGAAACTGGGACGTTTCTCGTTGCTGCAGCCATAACAGGAGGAAAAATAACCCTTAAAAATGCTATCTATTCTCATGTTAAAATAATCGTTGAAATATTGCGTCAGGCAGGTGCAGAGATTACCCATACTGAAGATACTATAAGTATTGATATGAAACAACAGAGACCTAAACCAGTTAAAATTGAGACGGGCCCATATCCACACTTTCCTACAGACATGCAAGCTCAATTAACTGCTCTAAGCACGATTGCTACAGGAGTAAGCACCATCAAAGAAAATATTTTTGAAAATCGCTTTATGCACGTTCAAGAAATGACTAGAATGGGGGCAGATATCACTTTGGAGAGAAACTCTGCAATTGTGCGAGGAACTGATACTCTGGTAGGTGCTCAAGTAATGGCAACTGATTTGAGAGCTTCTGCGAGTTTAATTCTGGCCGGTTTAGCTGCCAATGGAATTACTGAAGTGGAGAGAATATATCATATAGACAGAGGATATGATTGTATAGAAGAAAAGTTAAGGCAACTTGGTGCTGATATTTTAAGAGTACCCATGTAGATAAAATTATGAAAAAGATATTTTTAGCAATTTCAAAAGGCAGAATCATGGAAGAAGCTTTAGCTTTACTCAAAAAAAATGAAATTGAGTGTAACATATCACCAAATGATTCCAGAAAACTCATCTTCAGAACTAATTATGAGAATTTACAAATAATAATAGTTAGAGCTAGTGATGTACCACTATATATTGAATCAGGTAAAGTTGATCTCGGGATAGTAGGAAAAGATACTTTATTAGAATCAAATGTAGATAATTATTTTTTTCTTAAAGATTTGAAGATTGCGTCATGCAAGTTAGTTGTTGCAGGGAAAAAGGATAAAAAACTTGCCAGCAATATGAAAATAGCAACAAAATATCCTAGTCTTACCCAAGATTTTTTCTTATCAAAAGGCATTCCATGTTCAGTATTAAAACTATATGGGTCAATGGAGTTAGCTGCGGTGTTAAACTTATCAGATGCGATTGTTGATTTAGTAGATACAGGAAAGACACTTAAAGAAAATGGATTAGAGGAAATATGTTTAATTGATAATATATCATCTCATCTAATAGTTAACAAAAGCTCATACAAACTGAAAAAAAATCAAATTGATAAACTTGTCAATAGGATATCTTAATAATGACAATTACACAGAAAACTGATGATTTGAAAATTGCCTCAATGAAAGAATTAATTGAGCCAATTGCTGTAATAAAAGAGATACCGATGTCAGACAAAGCAACTAAAACAGTTTTGAATGCACGTGAAGAAATTGTAAGAATTATCACAAAACAAGATAGAAGATTATTAGTCGTCGTTGGTCCTTGTTCCATTCATGATGTTGATGCAGCAATGGAATATGCAACTCGTTTACTGAAATTAAAAAATGAGGTGTCTAAAAATATTTTGATTGTGATGAGGGTTTATTTTGAAAAACCTAGAACTGTTATTGGCTGGAAAGGTCTCATCAATGACCCTGATCTTGATAACAGTTTTAACATTAATAAAGGAATTAAAATTGCAAGAAAACTATTGCTAGAACTAGCCGAGATGGGTATGCCGGCAGGTCATGAATATCTAGATTTGATAAGTCCTCAGTACATTGCTGATTTGATAAGTTGGGGCGCAATAGGCGCAAGAACAACTGAAAGCCAAAGCCACCGTGAGCTTGCCTCTGGTTTATCTTGTCCCGTAGGATTTAAGAATGGGACTGATGGTGGCATACAAATAGCTATAGACGCTATTAATGCTGCAAGTAAGGCCCATAATTTTTTGTCTGTTACCAAGGAAGGTAAGTCTGCAATTTTTGCTACCAAAGGAAATAGCGATTGTCATGTTATTCTGCGTGGTGGCAAAAATGCAAACTATAAATCTTCTGATGTAAAGAAGGTTAGCAAGGTACTCATAGATAATAAATTGCATAATTGTATTGTAATAGATGCAAGTCACTCTAATAGCCAAAAAGACTTCTCTAAACAAAAAATCGTGGTTTATGATGTGATAGAGCAATTAAAAAACGCTGAGATATCTATAGGAGGGATTATGCTTGAGAGTAATCTAGTAGAGGGCAAGCAAGACATAAAGACTAAATCAGAATTGATATATGGACAAAGTGTCACTGATGCATGTATAGGTTGGGAAGAGACAGAGACACTTATCAAGGATCTCAACGAAGCCATGGAATTAATGTAATAATGAAAAAAATTAAAACATTATATGTAAGTACAACAGAAAAAGAATTTAATCAAAAATTCAAAAAGCGATTGAGAATAAATGAGAGTGTAAATATAAAAGTAGAAAAAAAAGTTCTAAAAATAATAAATGATATTAAAAAGCAAGGCAATAAATCTCTACTAAAATGCATAAAAACTTTTGATAATATTTCTATTAAAGGTGCTAATAAGATAAAAATTTCTAAAAACGAAATTAAGAAATCATATACTCTAGTTTCAAAAACGGAAATTATGAGTTTGAAAAAAGCAATATCAAGGATTAAAAAATTCTCAAAAAGACAACTATCATCAAGCTGGAGTTATAATGAACAAGGTAGTTTATTAGGAGAGAAAGTTACTGCTATTGAATCTGTTGGTATTTATGTTCCAGGAGGAAAAGCTTCATATCCATCAACTGTTCTAATGAATGCGATACCTGCCAAGATTGCTGGCGTTGAAAAAATTATTATGTGTTCTCCTATTGAGAGAGTCGATAATCATGCATTAGCTATTGTTGCAGCTGATTTATGTGGAGTTGATGATATTTATAAGATGGGAGGGGCGCATGCTATTGCTGCAATGGCATATGGGACTGAGACCATTTCAGGCGTAGATAAGATTGTAGGGCCAGGGAATATATACGTTAGCACAGCAAAAAAAATTGTCTTTGGTGACGTAGGAATTGATAATGTAGCAGGGCCCTCAGAGGTAGTAATTATTGCTGATCAAAATAATAACCCTGATGTAGTTGCAATGGACCTTTTCTCTCAGGCAGAGCATGATGAACTGGCTCAACCAATATTAATTTCAAAAAGTGCTAGAGCATTAGATATGATAATGGCTTCTATGAATAGACTAATTAATGATATGACTAGAGAGGATATTATTCGTAAATCTTTCTCAAATAGGGGGATGCTTATAAAAACCAGAAGTGATTCTGAAACCGCAAACTTGATAAATAAAATAGCTCCAGAGCATTTAGAAATTATGAGTAAGACAGCTAGTAAGATTCTTAATAAAGTTAGAAATGCAGGAGCAATTTTTTTAGGTGAAAATAGCCCTGAAGTATTCGGAGACTATTGCGCAGGACCAAACCATGTTTTACCAACATCAGGTTCAGCACGTTTTTCTTCACCACTTGGTGTGTACGATTTTCAGAAAAGATCTAGTCTAATTAAGCTATCAAGAAAATTAGCTCATCAATTAAGCAATATAGCATTTTCTATTGCGACTGCAGAAGGACTTGATGCTCACGCTAAATCGGCAAAGTATAGAGATAAATCTAATTAGTAGGCATTTTTTGTACTTCAACATTTACAGTGTACCTATCACTATTTCTCTGAACTTCAAATTCAACTAAATCACCTGGTTGTGATTTACCAATTATCTTTTGCATTTCTTTTATTTTATCCACTTTAATACCATTTACTTTTTTGATGATGTCCCTAGTTTTGATTCCGGAATTCTGAGCTGGTCCGTTTTCATATAAAGCAGTAATCATAATTCCATTACCTCTAAAGTTAGGATCAGCAACGATACCTACAAAGCCCCTGATTACTTCTCCATATTCAAGAATTTGTGTCAAAACGTATTTTGCTATATCGATAGGTATTGCAAAGCCAATACCATCTGACCCACCACCTTTAGACACTATGCTTGTATTTATCCCTATTAATTCACCATTAGTATTCACAAGTGCGCCGCCTGAGTTGCCTGGATTGATTGCAGCATCTGTTTGTACATATCTCTGGTATGAGTAACCTTCTGGTGAAAGTTCTTTATCTGTTGCAGATACAATTCCAAGCGTGATAGTTTGACCGACTCCTAGTGGATTCCCAATTGCAAGCGATACATCACCAACCCTTACGTTGTTAATATTACCGAAAGTAATTGGGTTAAGACCTTTTTTAATTTTCAAAACAGCGAGGTCGGTAAAAGGGTCTATCCCTATAACTGCAGCCGAGTGATCATTGCCTGCGAAATCCCTTATGAGTATCTCATTTGAGCCTGCTATCACATGAAAATTTGTGAGGATGTGACCTTTTGAGGTTACAACAATACCAGAACCTTGACCTGTTGGGATTAAATCTCTCCTCTTCAGTCTTCTCTCATTTGGATCTATGAAAAAAATATTTTTATTTAGAGTTTTTTTTGTGTAGATGGAAACGACAGATTTATTTACTTTTCTAACAGTATCGTGATAGCTTATGTTTTTTGAATATGTTGAGGATTCAGTATTCACCTCATTAATGAGAATACTGTTATTAAACATTTTAGGACCTAATAAGTAAAGAAAACCACCTATTAAGATACCTGTGATTACATAATTTCTTAAATCTTTCACAAATTACCACCTATTTTTTCTATACCATTGCGTTATTATAGTACATGAAGTGATAATCTGTTATAAAAATACTCTATAACCCAGTTATTACTTGACTCTCCGCCTACTAGAGGCTATCCTAACTATATATTTTGTGGGTAACAATACTCATTACCCACATTACAAGTGGACATTTTTTATTACCCAATTTTTACCCACAAACTAGTGGCAGGGTATTAAAATAAAAAGCTAGTTGGCAGGGAGATATGAGTACGTTAACAGATAAAGATATTAAAGCCTTACAACCTAAAGATCATCACTACCGGGTTGCATTCGGAGATGGCCTTTTTCTTTGGGTATCAAGTTCAGGAAAAAAATCATGGCAGTATAGATATCATGTTTATCTCGACAACATACGCAAAGAAAAAATTTATACGATTGGAGATTTTCAGCAAATAAATCTTTCAAACGCGAGAGAAATACACTCATCACTCAGAAAGGAGGTCTTACAAGGTATTGACATTCAAGCTGTTAAAGTTGAGAAGAAAAAATCCTTCAACACTTCACTTGATCAAGATAACCAAACAGCAAGCGCTCAACCTACTACATCTAATAGAAGAAAATTTCTAACCAATATGACGCAAGTTATGGGAGGAGTTGGTGGAATCTTTGCTTTGATACCCTTTTTATCTTCTATGTCACCCAGTGAGCGAGCAAAGTCTGCGGGTGCGCCAATTGAAATTGATGTTTCATCACTTCAACCTGGCTCTTATAAAGTTGTAGAATGGAGAGGCAAACCTGTGTGGGTTGTGAGACGAACTAAAAAAATGATTGATGAAACACTTGAAGTTGATGATGTGCTCAGAGACCCTAAATCTATGGAAGAGCATCAACCTACGTATACAAAAAATAAATATAGATCCATTAATCCAGAATATCTCGTCTTATTGGGCGTTTGTACACACTTAGGTTGCTCACCATTGTACAAACCTAATCCTAAGTCTAAAGAGCTAGGCCTAGATTGGACAGGTGGTTTTTTCTGCCCTTGCCATGGATCAAAGTTTGATTTATCAGGAAGAGTTCACAAAGGTGTCCCAGCACCATACAACCTTGAGGTCCCCCCTTATTATTTTGCTTCTGATACAAGAATAATTGTTGGCGAAGATGGAGAGAATGCATAATGAGTAAATTTATTTCGTGGATAGATAGGAGATTACCTGTAAGTAATTTTGTGAGAAATCATTTATCTCAATATTACGCGCCAAAGAATTTTAACTTTTTTTATTTTTTTGGAGCATTAGCTATATTTGTTTTTATTCTTCAAATAGTTACTGGGATATTTCTGACGATTAACTATAAACCTGATGCTGATCAAGCATTTGCATCAGTTGAATATATCATGAGAGACGTTGAATGGGGATGGTTAATTAGATATATGCATTCAACTGGAGCATCTTTCTTTTTTATTATTATTTACTTGCACATGTTTCGTGCTATGTTGTATGGCTCATATAAAAATCCTAGAGAACTACTTTGGATATTTGGCATGTTAATTTTTGTGTTGCTAATGGCTGAAGCTTTTATGGGTTATTTGCTTCCATGGGGGCAAATGTCTTACTGGGGAGCTCAGGTAATAATCTCACTTTTTGGTGCTATTCCATTTATTGGTGAATCACTTGCACTTTGGATTAGAGGTGATTATGTTATTTCTGATGCCACTTTGAATAGGTTTTTCGCATTTCATGTGATTGCGCTCCCACTTTTACTATTTGCGCTTATTTATCTTCATTTAGCTGCACTGCATACCACTGGATCAAATAATCCTGATGGCATTGAAATTAAAGACAATAAAGATGATTCTGGCAAGCCTTTAGATGGAATCCCATTTCATCCTTACTATACAGTTAAAGATATTTTTGGATTGTCTGTATTTTTGGTGATTTTCACATTTGTTGTTTTCTTTTTACCAGAGTTTGGCGGTTATTTTCTAGAAAAAGATAATTTTGTCCCAGCAGACCCGCTAAAAACACCTGAGCACATCGTACCTGTCTGGTACTTCACACCTTTTTATGCAATTCTTCGTGCAATCCCAGATAAATTTGGTGGGGTTCTTGCAATGGGCTTAGCAATATTTGTGCTATTCCTTTTACCTTGGATAGATAGATGTAAAGTTAAATCTTTCAGGTATAGATCATCAACTTATAAATTATTGCTGGCTTCGTTTGTAATAAGTTTCATCGGATTGGGTGTTATAGGGATGAATCCAGCTACTCCAGTTTTAACATGGGTTGGAAGATTTTTTACTTTAGTATACTTCGGATTTTTTGTAGCTCTATATTTCTTAAGTCCTAGTGAGCAGACCAGCAAGGTACCTAAGCGGGTAGTCATGCATGAGTAGAATAATCATATCTATAATAGCTTTTTGCTTTGTAACAAACATTCATGCAGCTGGGAGCAACACACCTCTCAAAAAAGTTTTAGTTGATTTGAGTAATAAGCAATCTCTACAACGAGGTGCTCAAATTTTCATGAATAATTGCTCTGGCTGTCATACTTTAAAGTATCAAAGATATGTAAAATTTACCGATCACCTTGATCTTGATTCAAAAACAATTGAAAAAAACCTTATTTTTACCACAGATCTTAATGGGGAGAGGACCAAGATAGGATCTTTAATACTAAATGCAGTTAATGAAACTCACTCGAAAGAAGCTTTTGGTGTAATGCCCCCCGATCTAACTTTAACAGCTCGTTCACGAGGATCTGATTGGATATACACATTTCTACTATCATTCTACAAAGATGAAAGTAGACCATTTGGTGCAAATAATAAATTATACCCAAATGTTAATATGCCACACGTTTTATGGTATTTGGAGGGAGTTAAGGAGCCAACCGATCCAAATTTAACCGATTTCAAATATGTATCATTAGGGTCAATGTCACATGATGAGTACGAATCATCAATAACTGACTTAGTGAACTTCCTAACTTATGTATCAGAACCTGCGCAGTTAGATAGATATCGCATTGGTTTTTGGGTTATACTGTTCCTAATAATATTCTCAGCATTAGCGTATCTGCTTAAAGTTGAGTATTGGAAGGACGTAAAGTAATACATGACATCACTCGCTAACCGCAGATCTGCAATCTTATTGTTCTCATTACCCGATTGCCTACATAGTCACAGAACGAGACTAGTTATAAAAGAAAAGGAAATTTCTGCTGAGTTGCATGAAATTGATATGAGTAATATTTCAGAAGAGATTAAATCAATAAGTCCTTATGATGATTTTCCTACATTGGTTGATAGAGAGCTTGTCCTACAGAATTCTAGGGTGATCATAGAATATCTTGATGAGAGATTCCCTCACCCTCCACTTTTACCTGTTGACCCTGTAGCCAGAGCTAAATTTAGACTTGCTTTAGATAGAATTGAGCATCAGTGGTATCCAGAATTTAACGATTCCTATAACAACAGGACAATTGATGATTCATTTGTAGAGAAAATTAAATCATATTTTTTAGAGATCGTTCCATTAATATCGAGTGACTTTTTTATGAGCGAGGATTTTGGTTTAGTGGATTGTAGTTTAGCGCCTCTTTTATGGCGAATAAAATGTCTAGGTATTGAGCTAGATAAGAATAAAACTATTATTGAAAAATATTCGGAAAGAATTTTTAATAGAGAATCATTTCAAGCCAGTCTCAGTGAAACAGAAAAAGATATTTAAGATTTTCCTCTTATGTAAGCATCTAGACATTCACACATTGAATGAATAATAATCAAATGCATCTCTTGTATCCTACTAGTTCTATCGCATGGAATAATAATACTACAATCATCGTCATCTAATAGAGGAAAAGCTTTCCCGCCATCCTTGCCTGCAATCAGAATAGTCTTCATTTTTTTTGTCTTAGCAGAGTTAATAGCTTCTAAAATATTGTTAGAGTTTCCACTTGTCGTAAAAGCCATTAGTATGTCCTCTTTTTTTCCAAACGCATTTATCTGTTTTGCGAAAATATATTTATAGTCGTAGTCATTAGCTATTGAGGTTAATGTAGCTGTATCTGAATTTAGCGAGATAGCAGGCATTTCTTTTCTTTCAATTTCGAACCTATTGATAAACTCAGATGATATGTGTTGTGCATCTCCAGATGAACCACCATTCCCACACGAAAGAAGTTTTCCATCATTCTCTAGCATATCTATTAACATTCCCGTTGCTTTTTCAATATCACCTATGTTAGATTGAATTGTTTTGTCGATTATTTCTTTATTCTGAACGAAGTTTGAATTGATTATACTTAATTTATCCATAATCTATTTATAAATTGCTTATTGTGTTACATTATAGCCTACATCGGATAAACATTATACCTCAGTCTTATGTCAGGAAAATTATTTATTGTTGCTACTCCAATAGGAAATTTAGGCGATTTTACTTATCGTGCAATTGAGACAATTAAAACTTGTGATTATATCCTTGCTGAAAGTTCAGAGCGCACCAGCAAACTCTTAAATCAATATAATTTAAAGAAAAAAATTGTTACTTTTAATAAAGATAATGAAAATACAAAACTTAAAGCAATTATTGCTGACTTAGAGCGTGGCAAACAGATTGCTCTTGTCTCTGATGCGGGTACCCCATCAATATCAGATCCTGGTTTCGGACTACTAAAGTACCAAGACAAAAATTTCTCCGTTTCACCAATTCCAGGTTCTAGCTCTTTGACATCAGCTTTGTCTGTGTCACCCATACCAGTAAATACATTTTCTTTCTTAGGCTTTCTTCCAAAAAAAACTAATGATCTTGAAAAAAGATTGAACTATATTAAGAATCTGGGTATGCCCGTAATAATTTTTGAAAATAAAAATAGACTAAGTAGTTTACTTCATAAAGTTCAAAAAATTTGTGGCAAAGATACACTTATTTGTATTTTCCGGGAACTAACTAAATTACATGAAGAAATTATATTTGGAACTGTTTCTAAGCTTATAGAAAATTCTGAGAATATTAAATATTCAGGAGAGTTTACACTTATTATTAGTGTTTCTAACAAGGAATCGATAGAATTCAACAAACTTATCCCAAAGATACTAAAACTCAGTGAATCATATACCACAAAAGAGGTGGTCGATATTTTACACTTGTTTTGTGATCATCCTAAAAAAGAATTATATAATTTTGTATTAAATGTTAGACAGAAGGAGTAGAAAGAAGTAGTATATAGTTTTAGATGAAACCTAAAAATAAACAAATTAAGATGACTCATTTTGAGCATCTTTTTTTTTACTTGTGATAAAAAGTCTTGGAAAAACATGACGCACTATTACTACTTGATGACGGGACCTGTCTTCATGGTAGTTCAGCTGGTAGTAGTGGAGTAGCTGTAGGGGAGATTGTCTTTAATACAGCAATGACAGGCTACCAAGAAATATCCACAGATCCATCTTACCATAGCCAAATAATAACTTTTACTAATCCTCACATTGGTAATACTGGGATAAATAATGAGGATTTTGAATCGCAATCTATACATGCGTCTGGTTTGATTTTCAGAGATAAAGAAATCCAAGTGAGTAGCTGGAGAAGCCAGTCAAACCTGAAAGACTTTCTCCTTAAACATGGAGTAGTTGCTATTTCTGATATTGATACAAGGATGCTCACTCGAAAAATTAGACAAAATGGAGCTATGAATGGATGTATTTTAGCAGGCAAAATAAAAATAGAAGAAGCAAAAAGTCAGCTACATAATTTTGATGGCCTGGTTAATAAAGATTTAGCTATTAAAGTAACTACAAAAAAAGTGTACGAATGGAAAGATTCACTGCGAGACATATATAGCAAAAATGTAAAAACTACAAACCAAAATTATATAGTAGTTGTGTATGATTTTGGCGTGAAGCATAATATTTTGCGCATACTCAAGAACAAAGGTTGTAAAATTACTGTAGTTCCAGCTGATTATCCAATTGAAAAAGTACTAGACTTAAAGCCTGATGGAGTATTTCTTTCTAATGGACCTGGAGATCCCCAAGCATGTAACTACGCCATAGACAATATTAAGAGTCTATTGAATAAAAAAATTCCGATGTTTGGAATTTGTTTAGGGTTCCAATTACTAGCTTTATCCCTAGGAGCAAAAACAAAAAAAATGAAATTTGGCCACCATGGTGCGAATCATCCAGTAATAGACTTAAGCTCCAACAAGGTTCTTATAACGAGTCAGAATCATGGTTTTGAGGTAGATGTTGAAACACTACCAGACGATGTAACAATAACACACAAGTCATTATTTGATCAGTCATTACAAGGTTTTGAAAGTGCCTCGAACAATGCATACGGCTTTCAAGGGCATCCAGAAGCTAGCCCAGGTCCACATGATATTAAAAATGTATTCGATAAATTTTTTGAGCTAATGGGTGACAATAATGCCAGCTGATAAAGAATTGAAAAGTGTTCTAATAATAGGTGCAGGCCCTATCATTATAGGACAAGCATGCGAATTTGATTACTCAGGAGTCCAAGCATGTAAAGCTCTCAAAGAGGAGGGGTTAAGAGTCATACTCGTAAATTCTAACCCTGCTACAATCATGACTGACCCAGAAATGGCTGATAAAGTTTATATAGAACCAATTCATTGGAGAAATATCGAAAAAATAATCATTAAGGAGAAGCCTGACGCCATCTTGCCCACTATGGGAGGTCAAACCGCCTTAAACACTACTCTTGATTTAAATAGACACGAAATTCTCCAAAAACACAATGTCAAAATAATTGGTGCTAGCATAGCTTCTATAGACATGGCAGAGGATCGAGAATTATTTAAAAATGCAATGACTGAAATCGGCCTTGAGACACCTCATGCTTATATAGCGCATAGTTATGATGAGGCAAAAACTCATCAACAGGAAATTGGGTTTCCTATTCTCGTAAG
>MDTD01149823.1_pt1 | contig 21849 bp, 17 predicted proteins | sample 811221 | NCBI WGS metagenome assembly MDTD01 (sample SAMN05326646, study PRJNA326480) | marine metagenome | isolation source: seawater | place: Pacific Ocean: South West | collected 2011 | reverse complement strand
GCCCGCGGCGACATACGTCTTGGCCGCCTCGGGTGTCACCGGCACGCGCCGATCCTGCGAATCCATCCGCACGATCGCCGCGATCACGGGCCTCGCCCGCTGGGCAACCTCTTCCTGCGTCACGCCCGGTGTGTCCTGGTCTGCCATCCTGCACCCCGACTGAGGTGGAGCGGCAAACCCGCCCCGCCAACGCTTAGATTACGAGCGTTGGCCGGGGCGTGCATATTCCCAGACCGACAGCCAAACGAGCCGATCAGGCCATGCGTGAAATACCTTCGCCTGTCGGAGCCGGTTCAGCAGCCGGCGTTGTAGTTGGCCACCCAGGCGGAGAAGTCCGCCGGCGTGCAGGAGCCGTCACCGTTCTGGTCACACTCCGGCGCCAGCGCGTTGTACGCCGCGACCCAGGCCGAAAAGTCCGCCGGGCTCAGCGTGCCGTCGCCGTTCGTGTCGGCGAGGCAGTCCGCCGCGGCCTCGAACGTGATGCGGTCGATGTTGAACCGGTCGCCGTTGAACGACGCGCTCCGCAGTCGAAGCGTCTGCACACCCGCCTGGAGTGTGAGCGTGAATGGCACATCGATGTACGTCGTCCAGCCGCCCGTCGCGGGAACACCGACCGAGCCCGTCAGATCGGTGCCGTCACGCTCGATCAGGAACGCGCCGCCGCCCGGATCGGAAGCCACGCGCGCCACCGCGTTGTACACGCCGGGCGCCTGCACATCGACGGTGTACTCCATCCAGTCGGCCGGGCAGATGTACCCCACGTTGAACCCGCCGCCCGGCATCGACTCGATATCGACATCGACACCCGTGCGGAACGCGCCGCCCGTGTTGTCCAGGTCGCAATCGAAGTACGCATCGCCCGGGTAGCCCTCGTCGAACTCCTCGGCCTCAACCACGCCCGGGATCACCGCAGGCGTGCCGCCGTAGGGCGCCTGCACACGCTGATACACACGCACCCAGTCGATCTGGAACTGCTGCGGAAAGACGGAAGAACCATCGGGATAACCGGGCCAATTCCCGCCCACCGCGCAGTTGAGGAGCAGGTGGAACTCGTGATCGAACGGCGCGCGTTCGTTGTCCGGGGCGTTGCTCGACCACCAGCTGTTCCTGTTGAGCGAACGGTACAGGTTGCCGTCGACGTACCACCGCATCGCGTCGGGTTCCCACTCGATCGTGTAGGTGTGGAAGTCTGCCGAGAAATCGGTCCCCGGCGCGTACGTGCCGCCCGTGGACGTGTTCTCGGGCCACTGCCCGCCGAAGTGGATCGTCCCGTGCACGCGGTCGGCCTGGTTGACGCATTCCATGATGTCGATCTCGCCGCCCGAGGCCCAGCCGCCGTAGGGCGAGTTCGTGGGCAGCATCCAGAACGCGGGCCAGATGCCCTGCGTCGAGGGCAGCTTCATGCGTGCTTCAATCTTGCCGTACTTGATATCGAGGTTGTTCTGCGTGCGTATGCGCGCGGAAGTGTAGTTGTACCCCATGTACGACTGCTGCCGCGCGATGATATTGAGCTTGCCGTCGGCGACGTTGATGTTGGACGGGAGCGAGGTGTAGTACTGGCTCTCGTTGTTGCCCCAGCCGGCCAGCCCGTAGTTGTGGCCGTTGCCGATCATGTACTCCCAGATGTTCGTATCGAGCTGCGTCCCGTCGAACTCATCCGCGAAAACGAGCTGGAAGGGCGCCTGCGCCTGGACACAAGAACCAAACAGAATGCTAGCAAGCAATGCCGTGCTCTGGACCTTCATCTGGGGCTCCGTATGCGGGTGTACTCGACCGGAATCAGTGTAATCGTTTCATTGCGGCATCCGCAACAGGGTTCCCGGCATTCCGCGGCCTACCCGGATATCCCGCTCTGGAAGCCGTTTATCGGCCAGAAATCCACATTTACACAATTCGCTTGACAGCACCCTCATGTGTCCTTCACAATGTAACTGTTACATCAAACCCGTACTCACGGAGTGCACACACATGCATACCAGGCAGACCTGTCGCGAGCGTTCACAGTGTCGACAACGGCATACCGCTTTCACGCTCATCGAACTGCTCGTGGTCATTGCCATCATCGCGCTGCTCATCGGGATCCTCCTCCCGGCGCTCGGCAGCGCCAGAGACTCCGCCCGAGGCGCGATCTGCCTCACGAACCAACGACAACTCGCGACCGCAATCCTCACCTACTCACTCGACTACAAAGAACAGCTCCCCCCCAACATCTACGGCAGCCAGTACCGATTCGAATCCGACGGCAAGATCGGACTCCGCTGGTTCGACGACATCGTCCTCGGCTCCTACATCCCCAACTCCGACGACGACGACATCGACCTCAACAACACCAGCGAACGCCCCACCGTCGGCGGCGGCGTCATGGAATGCCCCAACCACCCGCAGGCCTCACGCTCATACGCCATGAACTACTGGGGCTCCTCAGCCGTTGAAGGCCTCCGCACCTCATTCACCTCGCAAGACTTCCGCTGGCTCAAGCCCGGCTCGCTCGACGCGATGGGCGGCTCGGGCCTCGAAGGGCCCGGCCGTGGGTTCGACGCCGCGGTCAACTACGCATCCGACGTCATGATCATCGGCGAGGCCTGGGGCCTCTACGGCAAGCCCGACGGCGAGACCGGCCAGATCGAGTACTACACGGGTGAAACCATCGGTCGACGCGCTCTGCCCGGCGAACGCTTCGGCTCCAAGGAATACGAAGCGCAGGGTTCCGGCTCTTCGCTCTTCCCGCAGTTCCAGTACAGCGCCGTCAACTGGGACACCACCGGATCCATCGAGTACGAACGCGACCCCGGCGCCTACATCCCCTGGTACCGCCACCCCCGCAGAAGCGACGACTACCAGGGCATCGAGGGCGGCTCATCCATGGCCTTCATGGACGGCAGCACACGCGTCATCAAGGCCGAGGACACCTTCGACACCGACACCGGTGCCAGCACGCTCAAGGTGCTCTGGAACCCCTTCGACAGCAGAGCCGAACGCGACATCCGCAACTGACCCCACACCGAAACCACAGAGAGACGAGTACCACTTGAAGCAGCGTCCGAACAAGAAGGCCTCCATCCGTGAACTCGCGCTCGAGCTTGGCGTCTCGACCGCGACGGTCTCCCGCGCGCTCAACAACAACCCCTCCGTCTCGGAAGAAACACGCACACGCGTCCTCGAGCTGGCCGACCAGGCCGGGTACATGCCCCGCGTCGGACAGCGGTTCCGCAACGTCGTCGGGCTCGTCTACCCCTCCAACCCCGTGACGCCCGAGTTCGGCAGCTTCGAATCCGCGCTGCTCACGGGCGTCATGAAGGGGCTCGACGCCGACCGCTATGACCTGGCCCTCATCGACATCCAGCGCGACCGCGCCAAGTCCGAGAGCTACACCCAGTTCTTCCGGCGCAAGGGCGTGCGAGGCGTGATCATCCGCCCCGTCAGCCCCGAGCCCACGATCGCAGACGCCATCGCCGACGAAGGCTTCCCATGCGTGATGGTCGCCGATCGCTCCGACCACCCGAACATCGGGTTCATCTGCAGCGACTCGGGCCGTGACAGCTTCCGCGCGGTCGATCACCTTGTACACCTGGGTCACCAGCGCATCGCCCTCGTCTGCCACGCGGTGCTCGACTCCGACCACCGCGACCGTGTCGAGGGCTACCGCAGGGCGCTCGCCGAGCACGGCATCGAGCGGGACGAATCCATCGAGCTCTTCCTCCCGGCGAGCATGGAGGGCGGCGCACAGGCGATCGACCGACTCCTCTCCCACGAGAACCCGCCCACCGCCATCTTCATCACCAACCCCGTGCCGACCGTCGGCGCGCTGCACCGCTGCCTCGAACTCGGCATCCGCGTGCCCGACGATCTGTCCATCGTCGGCTTCGACGACTCAGACGTGCGCTCACGCACCTTCCCGAAGTTCTCAGCCGTCTGCCAGAACGCCGAGCAGTTCGGCTACGACGCCGCCCGCTGGCTCACCCGCAGACTCGAGGGCACAGAGACGGGCGTCATCCGCGTCCACCGCCCGACCACGCTGCAGTTCAACCGCTCCACCGGCCCGGCGCCCGAACGCCCCATCCGGCTCGCGTCCAACCGCAGCGACGTCATCCGCGTCGAGTTCCCCAAGCGGAAGAAGAAACCCTGACCCATCCGCGGGGGCTTGGGATCCCCCCGGAGTATTTGAGTTGTGCACCATCAAGGAGAGACAGAGATGAACAAGATCGCAGCAATCACGCTCGCACTCGTCGCGAGCACAGCATCGGGACAAAACCTGCTCAACAACGCCGGCTTTGAAGACCCCCTCGGGTTCGACTTCAGCAACGTCACCAACTGGAACGGCTTCTTCGGCGGCCCCGCCGGCACGTTCCTCCAGGCCTTCAACGACACCGGCGCCGCCCCCCTCTCGGGCAGCAACGCGCTCGTCCTGACCATCCAGGGCGACGCCAACTTCCCCACGACGGGCTTCGACGCCTTCACGGGCCACGTCCAGCAGATCCCCGGCATCGCCGAGGGCGCCGAGTATGACCTCTCGATCTGGGCTCGCGCCAACGGCAACGTCAACAACGGCGCCGAGCTGCGCATCGAATGGTTCGACGCCGCCGACAACAACATCGGAAGCACCGGCAACCTGGAATTCCAGGACCTGCTCACCAACGACTACCAGCAGTTCTCAATCTCCGGGGTCGCCCCCGCCGGCACCGTCCGCGCCAACGCCGTCATCGCGGTCCAGAGCTTCCTGAACGACGGCGTCATCGCCGACATCAGCATCGCCGTCGACGACGCGTCCTTCGTTCTCGTTCCCGCGCCGGCCTCGGCCGCACTGCTCGGCTTCGGCGGGCTCTGCGCCACGCGCCGCCGCCGCTGATACCTCTACTCGCCCCGCGTGATCGAAAGAACGCGCAGGGCCTTGTCCGTTTATCACACACCCCGTGGGCACACGCCCCGTGGGCACACGCCCCGAACGATCGATCGTGAGGAGAACACCATGAAGATCCAGACCACAGCAGCGCTTGCGATCATGGCGATCGCTGGCTCCACCCAGGCACAGCTCTTGAACCCGAGCTTCGAAACACCCGGATTCCCAGACGTCTTTAACGCCTGGGGTCAGTTCGGCGGCAACATCAACCCCGACCTCGACGAGCTCATCCTCGACGGCGATGTCTCTGCCAAAATCTTCGGCAACTTCACCGGCGGCTTCAACAACTCCGGCATGTTCCAGACCATCACCGCAACCGTCAACCCGGGTGATATCTGGCAGGCATCCATCAACACCGCACACCTCTCGGGCGACGAACTCCAGGAAGGCGCCCTCGCATTCCTCAGCCTCGTCTACATCGATGCCAACGGCGTCAACCTCTACGACTACGCCGTCGACGCCCTCACACCCAGCGACCCCGCCGACACATTCATCCTCCGCACCGCAGCCGACGTCGCACCGCTCGGCGCCGCGCAGGTCCAGATCGTCATCGGACTCAACCAGTTCGCACCCACCGCAGACGTCAACGGCGACACCGTCATCGACGGCGGCGACCAGGCCGCCGGTGCCGCGCACTTCGACCTCGCAGGACTCACATTCCAGAGCGCCGGCAACCCCATCCCCTTCCGCAACGGCGGATTCGAAGAAGGCGTCTACGGCCGCGAATTCGAAAGCTGGACCGCCTTCGGCAACAGCATCGGCAACGTCGGTCAGAACTTCGATGTCGTCCGCGACGACGGCGATGCCGCGTGCTTCATCTACGGCCAGTTCAACGGCGTGCAGAACGACTCGGGCGTCTACCAGGGCGTCCCCGCCGCCGCCGGCGAGACCTGGGAAGCCTCCGTCAAGGTCCGCCCGAACCCGGGCGATGAGCCGGGCCTCGGCAACACCGCCACGCTCTCGCTGCTCTTCCTCGACGCATCGGGCAACGTCCTCGCCGACAACCCCGTCCTCGCGGCCGACCACACCACGAGCTCCTCGATGTTCCACGACGTCAGCGTCTCCGCGACCGCTCCCGCCGGCACAGCCGAGGCGCAGATCGTCCTCGTCTACTCCCAGGCCGAGCCCCTGAGCGACGTCAACGGCGACACCGTTATCGACGGCGGCGATCAGCCCACCGGCGCCATCATCTTCGACGGCGCCAACCTCGCCATCGCCGATTCCGCCGGCCCCTGCTGCGACCAGAACGGCGACATGGTCTGCTCGCCCGCCGACTTCTCCGCATGGGTTGCCAACTTCAACTCCGGCAACCTCGACGCCGACGTCAACCGCGACGGCGCCGTCTCACCCGCAGACTTCTCCGCGTGGGTCGCCGCATTCAACCTGGGCATCGCCTCGGGCGCGACCTGCAACTGAATCTGATATGGTCTGACTCCTGATTCGGGGTGCGTTGGATAACTCCGACGCACCCCTTTGCGCATGGAAGAGCGATTGAAGGCCACACCCGCACACAACCGGCGCTCGTTCATGTCGAGCCCATGGTCATACGCCTTCTCACCGGGCGTCATCGTGATGATCGCGCTCGCGCTCATCTCGGGCATCTGGATACTTGTTGACGGCTCGCGCGAACGCTCGGGCGAACTTTCCATGTGGACGTTCGCCGAGCCTCATTACGCCATCTACGTCCCAGCCGTCGAGGACTGGAACACAAGCGGCCACGTCCCCGTCGATATGCACCTGATCGGCAGACAGGTCATGGACCGCCGCCTGCTCGGAGGATTCCTCGGCTCAGTCCCCACCGCCGACGTCATCGAGGCCGAACGCTCGACCGCCAGCCTCGCCTTCGCCGGCCCGCTCGAAGCCGTCGGGTTCGTTGATATCACCGACCGCCTCGAAGCCGAGGGCCTGCTCGAAACGCTCAACCCGCCCTCGCTCAGCCCCTGGACCTACAACGGCCGCGTCTTCGGCATCCCGCACGACGTCCACCCCGTCATGCTCGGCTACCGCGCCGACATCGTCGAAGCCGCCGGCATCGACATGGACAGCATCGAGACCTGGGACGACCTCTTCGAAGCGCTCCGCCCGCTGCAATCCAAGGCGGGACAGAACGGGCTCGACGTCGACCGCTACATCATGAGCATCGCCGAGAGCGAGTCCGACATGCTCGAGACCCTGCTCCTCCAGGCCGGGGGCGGCGCGTTCACCGACACAGGCGAACTCGCCATCGACCGTGAAGTCAACGTCAGAACAGTCGCCAAGATGGTCAGCTGGATGATCGGCCCCGACCAGGTCGCCACGCACGTGCCCGAGTTCAGCCCGACGGGCGACCGCCTCAAGGTCGAGGGTCACGCCATCTGCTACCTCATGCCCGACTGGATGTGCAACGTCTGGCGCCGAAACGTCCCCACGCTTGAGGGCAAAATCAAAGTCATGCCCCTGCCGGCGTGGGAGCCCGGTGGCCGCCGCACCAGCGTCTGGGGCGGCTCCATGCTCGGCATCGCCAAGACCACCAAGGACATCGACGCCGCCTGGGACTTCGCCAAGCACCTCTACCTCTCCGAAGAACTCGCCCTCGAGCTCTACCGCGTCGGCGACATCATCACCCCCGTGCGCGAGCACTGGGACAACCCGCTCTTCGACGAGCCCGACCCCTACTTCTCTGGTCAGCGCAAGGGCCGCATGTACATCGACCTCGCGCCGGACGTGCCCATCAGGGCCGCCACGCCCTACTTCACCCAGGCCCGGGCCGCGTTGCAGAACGCCGTCAGCCGAACCCGCACCGAAGCCGAGCGCTCGGGCATCTATGACGCCAAGTCCATCGAGCCCATCGCCCGCCGACAGCTCGAACTCGCCCAGCGCGAGGTCGCAAGCCTCATCGCTCGCAACGCCTTCCACCGCGACAGCGTCGCCGGGGGAGGTGACCAGTGAGCACCAAAGCCAGATCAAACTCGGGCCTGGCGCCCTACATGCTCATCGCGCCTTTCATGGTGCTCTTTGTCGTCTTCACCCTCATCCCGCTCATCCAGGCCATCCCGCTGGCGACGAGCCACACCTTCGGCCCAAGCGCCACGCAGTACGTCGGCTTCGAGAAGTTCTCGCAGGCCCTGCACGACCCGCGGTTCTGGACCGCCATGCGCAACACGCTGCTCTTTACCGTCGGCTCCGTGTTCATCCAGCTCCCCGTCGCGCTCGGGCTGGCAATGCTGCTCAACAAGCCGGGCATCAAGGGCCGGGGCTTCTTCCGTCTGCTCTTCTTCTCGCCTCAGCTCGTCGGGCTCGTCTTCGTCGCCGTGCTCGCCTCGGTGATGTTCCAGAAGCAAAAAGGCCTCGTCAATTCGCTGCTCGCCGGTGCCGCCGACTGGCTCCGCGGCCTGCCCCTCCTCAACGCCGACGCCTGGCTCCCGACGCGCTCCGAGCTGCTCAGCATCCCCTGGCTCGAAACACTCGCCCTGCCCACGCTCATCATCACCGCGCTCTGGATGTACGCGGGGTTCAACATGGTCTACTTCCTCGCCGCTCTCCAGAACGTCCCGCGCGAGCTCGAAGAAGCCGCGATGATCGACGGCGCCGGCCCCTGGAAACGATTCACCAACGTCGTCCTCCCCTCCATCCGACCCGTGGCCATCTTCGTCGTCCTGCTCTCGGTCATCGGGAGCATCCAGGTCTTCGAGCTCGCCTACATCATGCTCCGTGACGGCGTGGGCGTGCAGGACAAGGGCCTCACCCTCGTCACCTACCTCTTCAAGAGCGGCTTCGAAACGGGCGATCTCGGCTACGCCACCGCCATCGGCTGGATGATCGCCATCATGCTCGCCGCAGCGGCCATCACGCAACGCGTCCTCCAACGCCGGGAGATGTCCGCATGAGCGCCGGCAGCCGAAAGTCCAAAGCGACCACCTTCTTCCTCACGCACGCGATGCTGCTCGTCGTCTCCGTCGTCGTGATCGTCCCCCTGCTCTACCTCCTCGTCAGCGCCTTCAAAACCGAGCAGGGATTCCTCGAACACCTCTTCCTCCCCACGGGCGACGGCTTCCTCGGCGTCGCATGGGACGAACTCACGATCCGACAGCTCCAGCGGCTCTTCACCAGCGAGGTCGGCATCGGCAGGGCACTGGCCAACTCGATCTTCCTCTCGGCGACCACAGCCGTCCTCGGCACGCTCATCTGCGCCGCCGCTGGATACGCCTCGGCCGCCCTCCGATTCCGGGGTCGCAAGTCCTTTGAGTGGCTCGTCCTGGCGGCCCTGATCATCCCGCCGCCTCTGCTCATCGCCCCCAGCTACCAGTGGCTCCACACCCTGGGCCTTCTCGACAGCTACGCGGGCCTGATCCTCCCGGCCATCGCCCCGGCCTTCGGTGTATACCTCTTCCGCCAGGCCACTCTCCAGAGCATCCCCAAGTCCATCGTCGAGGCCGCACGCATCGACGGCGCGGGCGATTTCCAGATCTTCGCCGTCATCGCACTGCCCATGCTCCGACCTATGGTGGGTGCGTTCATCATCATCACCTTCCTGGCGATGTGGAATAACTTCATCGGGCCGCAGATCGTCCTGCAGTCCGCCGAGAAACAACCGCTGTCCGTGGTCATCTATCAGACACAGACGGCATATTACAGCGACTACGGTCTCTTAATGGCGGGGACACTGGTCTCCGTCCTGCCAGTCATGATCCTGTTCCTTGTCCTGCAACGCGACTTCATCTCGGGCCTGGCCTCGGGCGCGGTGAAGGGTTGAACTGATACGGAGTGAGTATGTCGAATCACGCACGCACATTTCCCGCCGATTTCGTCTGGGGCGCCGCCGCAAGCAGCTACCAGATCGAAGGCGCCGCCGAACCTAGCCAGCGCGGACAGTGCATCTGGGATGAATTCGGACGCCGACCCGGCATGGTCCGCGGCGGCGACACCGGACGCGTCGCCTGCGAGCACGTCGACCGATACAAGGAAGACGTCCAGCTCATGAAAGCCATGGGCCTCAAGGCCTACCGCCTCTCCATCTGCTGGCCCCGCGTCCTGCCGAACGGCACAGGCAAGGTCAACGAACAAGGCCTCGCCTTCTACGACAACCTCATCGACGAACTCCTGGCCAACGACATCGAGCCCTGGGTCACCCTCTACCACTGGGATTACCCCGTCACGCTCCACCGCCGCGGCGGCTGGCTCAACCCCGCTAGCTCCGACTGGTTCGCCGAATACGCACGCGTCGTCGTCGATCGCCTCTCCGACCGCGTCACCAAGTGGTTCACCATCAACGAACCCCAGGTCTTCATCGGCATCGGCTGCGGCACGGGCGAGCACGCGCCGGGCATGAAGCTCTCACTCGACGACCAGCTCCGCATGAGCCACAACGTCCTCCTCGCCCACGGCAAGAGCGCCGTCATCATCCGCGAACACGCCAAGAAAGAGCCCATGATCGGCTGGGCACCCGTCGGGGTCTGCGGCATCCCCGCAACCGAATCCGTCGAAGACATCGACGCCGCCCGCCAGCACACCATCGGCACCGGCGAAAACCCCATCTGGAGCAACACCCTCTACAACGACCCCGTCTTCTTCGGCACCTACCCCGAACAGCTCGAAGGACGCATGGACAAAATACTCTACGCCGGCTGGCGCAACGACATGAAAACAGTCTGCCAGCCCCTCGACTACTACGGCGTCAACATCTACAGAGGCGACCTCGTCCGCGCCGGCCAGGACGGCAAACCAAGCATCATCCCCCCGGGCGTCGGCACCCCCCGCTCCGACTTCGGCTGGGAGATCACACCCGACGTCCTCCGATGGGGCACGCAGTACCTCTTCGAACGCTACCAGAAACCCATCATCATCACCGAGAACGGCATGTCCAACGCCGACTGGCTCGACGTCACCGGCCGTGTCCAGGACCCGCAGCGCATCGACTACATCGCAAGGCACCTCCGCGCCCTCCGCACAGCCATGGACGACGACATCCCCGTCATGGGATACTTCCACTGGTCGCTCATGGACAACTTCGAATGGGCCGAGGGATACCACCAGCGCTTCGGCCTCATCCACGTCGACTTCGTCACCCAGCAGCGCACGCTCAAAAGCTCCGCCTACTACTACCGCAAAGTCATCGAACCCGACGGCGCCTCCATCTGGGAGAACGCGAGCCACACCAGCGAAGGGGCCGAGCAGTGATCGCAAGACTCCTCCTCGCACTCACCTGCCTCGCCACCAGCGCCGCCGCGCAGACCGTCCGCGTCGAGCAATCGCCCGACACCGGCTTCTGGCAGATCCTCGTCGAAGACAAGCCCTACTTCGTCAACGGCGCCGGCGGCGACAACAACCTCGAACTCCTCGCATCCCTCGGCGGCAACACCATCCGAACCTGGGGAGCCGATCAGCTCGAACCACGCGTCTGGCCCGACGGCCGGGAAATGTCCCTCCTTGACAGAGCACACGAACTCGGACTCAAAGTCTGCGCCGGCTACTGGGTCGAACACCCAAGCCACGGCTTCAACTACGACGACCCCAAAGCCGTCGAAGCCCAGCTCGAAGAAGTCCGAGCCGTCGTCAACAAGTGGAAAGACCACCCCGCCCTGCTCATGTGGGGCGTGGGCAACGAGGTCGCCGGCCCCGATATGGCCCGCGTCTTCCGCGAACTCAACACCATCTCCAAAGAAATCAAGAAACTCGACCCCAACCACCCCACCTACACCGCGACCGCGGGCATCTGGCCCCGACACGCCGCACTCTTCCGCGAGCACTGCCCCGACATCGACGTCCTCGGCGTCAACGCCTACGCCGGTCTCCCTGCCGTCCCGCAGGAACTGCTGCGCCAGGGCTACGACGGTCCGTACCTCGTCACCGAGTACGGCCCCATCGGCCACTGGGAATGCGCCGTCACACCGTGGGGCGCCGAGATCGAGCAGCCCTCCGCCGACAAAGCACGCACCTACGCCGCCTTCCACCACTCGGCCATCACCAACCAGCCCGATCGCGCCCTCGGCGGACTCATCTTCCTCTGGGGCCAGAAGCAGGAACGCACCGACACCTGGTACAGCATGTTCCTCACCACGGGCGAGAAGACCGCAACCGTCGACGAACTCGCCAAGATCTGGACCGGCAGCTACCCCGAAAACCGCGCGCCGCTCGTTGAAGGCATCGATTCCAACCTCTTCTTCGCCACCGCCAAACCCGGCTCGAAGCACAGCGCCAAGGTCAACGTCACAGACCCCGAGAACGACAACCTCTCCTACGAATGGGTCGTCCGCCGAGAAAGCTCCGACAAAAGGCACGGCGGCGCGTTCGAACAAGCACCCGAAGACGTCCCCGGTGCCGCCCACCCCAGCAGCACCGGCGCATCCGCACGCATCACCGTCCCCGATGAACCCGGCGCGTACCGGCTCCACGTCTACGTCCGCGACGGCCAAGGCGGCGCAGGCACCGCCAACATCCCGTTCCAGGTCACCGAATAAGCCGTTCAGCGCCGGAGCAACCCGCCGACCGCCCCGCCAACCGCCCGCACGGCGAACACCTCGCCCGCTCGGCCCGTGCGCGATGCGTACGCCGCAGCAAGCTCACGCGACACTTCCTCCGCCCGGTCGCGCCGCGCCAGCACCACCGCGCACCCGCCCATGCCCCCGCCCGTCATCCGTGCGCCGTACACGCCATCGATCGACTGCGCACACATGGCCATCGCATCGAGCGCCTCGCCCGTAATGCGAAAGTCATCCCTCAGCGACGCGTGCGAAGCATGCATGATCGCGCCCGCCTCCGCCCACCGCCCCGCGCGAACCGCTTCCGCAAAGGTCTGCACCCGCGTGTTCTCCGTCACCACATGCCTCGCGCAGCGCATCACCTCATCACCACCACCCGGCTCATCAACGACATCACGCAGCGAATCCACACCCAGCCGACGAGCCGCCTCCGCGCACGCCGTGCGCCGATCCGCGTACGCGCTCCCCGCCAGCGTCCGCGACTGCCGCGTGTCCGCCACGAGCACCGCCACCTCTGACTCATCGATCTCCACACGCTCGCTGCTCAGCGACCGACAATCCAGCAGCATCGCCGAACCCGGATCCGCCCCCGCGATCACCGCCTGATCCATGATGCCGCAGGGCACGCCCGCGTACCCGTGCTCGACGCGTTGGCACAGCCCGGCCTTCTTCATCGCGCCAAGCGTTCGCCCCGCCAGTGTCTCGATCAGCGTCGCGATCCCCACACACAACGCCGCGCTGCTCGAAAGCCCGCTGCCCGTCGGCACGCTCGACTCGATCCACAGATCCAGCCCGCCCGCATTAAGCCCCGTTTCCCGGCAAAGCTCCACCACGCCCCGCACGTACCGCGTCCAGCCCGCATCCGTCTCATCTTCAGCAAGCGTGACGACCTCGCCGCTGCGCGCTGAGCCCACGCGGATCGCGCGATCCGTGCGCACAGCACCCGCCACCGCCGTGTACCGATCGATCGCCATCGGCAGCACGAAACCCTCGTTGTAATCCGTGTGATCCCCGATCAGGTTCACCCGCCCCGGGGCAGCCGCCACCGCTTCCGCTTCGCGTTCATAGCGCCTTTCGAACCCGCGGACAGCACGCTCCGCAAGCATCCCGCCCGCATCCCCGAACTGGCCCCGCAACTCCCGCATCGCCCCCACTCCCCTCGCGCCGCCCATTCACGCCCAGTTTCAACGTGCCCGCCGCCGGCCCGCCGATACTGGTTCCGGCCCACATGGACACCCCACCATCCAACCCGACCGCCCAGCCCTGGCGCGACCAACTCCACGAGATCATATTCGAGGCCGACACACCCAAGGGCAAAGCATTCGACGTCGCCCTGATCCTCACGATCTTCGCGTCCGTGGCCGTCGTCATCCTCAGCACCATGCCCTCGGCGCGCATCGAGCCCTACGACTCCGTCTACCCCATCCTCGAGTGGTGCTTCACCATCATCTTCACCGCCGAGTACATCCTCCGGCTGATCGTCGTCCGCAGACCCCTGCGCTACGCGCTCTCCTTCTTCGGAATCATCGACCTCCTCTCCATCCTCCCCGCCTTCGTCGGCATCTTCATCCCCGGCAGCGAACGCCTGCTCGTCGTCCGCACACTGAGGCTCCTCCGCATCTTCCGTATCTTCAAGCTCGCGCGGTACCTCTCCGAAGCCAACGCGCTCAAACGCGCACTCTACGACAGCCGGCACAAACTCGCCGTCTTCATGGCCACCATTCTCATCGTCGTCCTCATCACCAGCGCCGCCATGCACGTCGCCGAAACCACCGGCGACAACCCAAACCCAGACTTCGACTCCATGCCCAAAGCCATGTACTGGGCCGTCATCACCATGACCACCGTCGGCTACGGCGACGTCGTCCCCACCACCGCCTTCGGCAAGGTCATGACCACCGTCCTCGTCCTCGTCGGGTACTCCATGATCATCATCCCCACCGGCGTCCTCTCCGCAGAGATCACCAGCACCCGCACCAAACCCATCACCACCCGGGCGTGCCCCTCCTGCATGAAAGAAGGCCTCGATCTCGACGCCGTCTTCTGCAAACGCTGCGGCGAACGCCTCGACCCGTAACGCGTACAATCACGCCACATGGGCCACGACGACACCGCCAGCATCGACACGCACGGCCCCGAAGACCGGAGACACGCCGCCACACGCGCCGTGGGCGACCCCGTCACCACAGGCGACATGCTCGGCGTCTACAAACTCCTCGAACGCATCGGCGAAGGCGGCTTCGGCGCCGTCTACCTTGCCGAGCAGACCGAACCTGTCCGCAGACGCGTCGCCGTCAAACTCCTGAAATTCGGACAGGAAGCCGAGCACATCCTCGCACGCTTCAACGCCGAACGACAAACACTCGCGATGATGGACCACCCCAACATCGCAAAGATCCTCGACGCAGGCCAGAGCGACCGGGGCGTCTCCTACTTCGTCATGGAGTACGTCCAGGGCTCGCCCATCACCGACTACTGCGACGGCGCAAGACTCAACATCCGCGAGCGCATCAACCTCATCCGCGGCGTCTGCCACGCCGTCACCCACGCACACCAGAAGGGCATCATCCACCGCGACATCAAACCAAGCAACGTCCTCGTCACACTCAGCAACGACAAACCCCTGCCCAAGGTCATCGACTTCGGCATCGCCAAGGTCGTCGCCTCCTCCAATTCCGACGACAGCGCCGCCTACACACGAATCCACCAGATGCTCGGCACGCCCGCATACATGAGCCCCGAACAGGCCGGCGGCGCCGCGCACGCCATCGACACCCGCTCCGATGTCTACTCCATCGGCGCCATGCTCTACGAGCTCCTCGTCGGCGCGACTCCCCTCGACGGCAAACTCATCAGCGAGCTGCCCGTCCTCGAACTCCACAACAAAATCGCCACCGAGCAGGCCCCGCCGCTCATCACCCGGCTCGAACAGGTCGAACACCGATCCGACCAGATCGCCATGAGCCGAAGCACATCCATCGCAAACCTGCGAAACGCCGTCAAGGGCGATCTCAACTGGATCGTCCAGAAGTGCCTCGAGAAAGACCCCCTCCGCCGCTACCCCACCGTCTCAGCGCTCGAGGACGACCTCCGCCGCTACCTCGCCAACGAACCCGTCGTCGCGGGCCCGCCCTCGCAGCTCTACCTCTTCAAGAAGTTCCTCCGCCGCAGACGCGTCGAGGTCGCCGCCGCGCTGACCGTCGTCGTCGTCCTCGCCCTCGGTTTCTTCGGCACCGTCATCGGCTGGGCACGCGCCACCGAAGAATCCAAACGACTCCAGTTCACCATCGACTTCTTCTCAGAGTCCCTCGCAGACGCCTCCGCAAGCTCATCGCCCATCGCCATCTGGTCCGAGACTCCCAGCCTCACCCTCGGCGACGCGCTCGCGCAATCACAGAGCCTCATCGACAACACCTTCGACGACCAACCCGAGCTCGAAGCCACCATCAGACAGCTCATCGGACTCGCCCAGCTCCGCGGCGGGAAGTTCGAGGACGCGCAGCTCCAGCTCGCACGCTCACTCGAACTCCGCAAAGACCAGCTCGGGCCAGACAACCCAAAATCGCTCGAGCTGCTCCTGCCCATCGCCGAGGCCAAAAGCAAAGCAGGCGACGTCGCCGGCGCCATCACCGCAGCCACACACGCCTACGACCGGCACGCCTCCGTCTACGGCCCCGACTCCGAGATCACACGCGCCGCCGCGCTCTGGAACGCCCGGTGGTTCAACTCCGCATTCAGATTCGCCGACGCAGAGAACTACTTCGAAAATGCCATGCTCACCGTTGGCGGCACGCCCGACACCGACGACCCCATCACGCTCGCCGCCATGATCGAACGCGTCGCCGTCTCCGTCAGCGAGGGCGAACTCGCACGCGCCGAGTCTCACCTCCGAAGCGCCGAGCCCCGCATCAGCCAGCTCGCCGACTCCGACACCAAACTCCGCACCCTCTTCACGCGACAGTTCGGCATGCTCCTCGTCCTCCGGGGCAAGACCGACGAGGCCATCCGCTACCTCACCCCGCCGCCCAGCGCCGAACCCAAGAACGAAGACCGCGTCCAGACCCGCCTGCTCGCCTGGGCCGAGGGCCGCGCAGGCAATTTCGTCGACGCCAACGCCATGTTCAACCAGATCCTCGAGGTCGAACGCCAGAACCCCGGCACCCCCTTCCGCGAGATCTTCGCCAGACTCTTCTTCGCCGACATCCTCCTCGCCCAGGGCAACGCAAGCGCTGCCGCCACGCACGCCGATCTCGCGATCGAGAAGTACGACGCCTTCGAACTCCCCAACGACCCCGACCGACTCTGGGGCAGAGCACTGGCGGCCATGGCGCACACCGAACTCGGCGAACTCGACGTCGCCGAGTCACTCCTGAACGAAGCACTCCAGATCCAGCAACTCTTCCCCGAGCACAAGCTCCACGTCCCGACCGTCCTGCTCGCGCAGGCAAAGTTCGAGCTCGCCAGGGGCAACACCCAGACAGCCGACAACACCGCAAAGGAAGCGGCCAGGCTCGCGATCGAGATCTACGGCCCCGACCACAGCTTCACACGATCTATCCAGAACTGGCGCGACGCGCTCTAGCGACGACGACGCGTCGCAACAAGGCCCATCATGCCCATCAGCACACCCGTCGCGGGCGCCGGCACATAGAACTCGCCGTCCCACTCAAGAAGAAGCGTCGTCCCGTCGAAGCTCGTGTCGAACACGCCCGTGCCGAACTGCGGCTCCTGCAGACTGTTCGAAAGCCCCGAGAAGATCGAAGCGAATTGCATGATCAGCGTGTCACCCGTCGCGCGCTCGAGCACCACCGTGCCCGCCTCGAAAAACTCGCCCGGCGTGCTGCTGGGAAGCCAGGTGATCGAATAATCCTGAATCCCGACAATGTCCGTCGGCCCGTTGTACGTGCCAGAGATCACGCTCTGCGATACCCAGTCCGCACCCCCGCCGGAATTCACGACCGTTGAATCGATCTGCACGACACTCCCGGGCAGCCCGATCCACTGAAAGGTCCGGCTCGTCGCGTAGTTCCCGCCCGCGAGCGCAAACAGGTTGTCCGGCGACCCCGGATCACGGAACGCGTTCGAGCACAGGTTCGAGATGAGCGAGGCCGAGAGCGGATCAAACGACGAAGGCCGAGAGCTGAAATCGATCCGGGCCTGGCTCATGCCGTTCTGACCCAGATCCAGTGTGCCCGTGCCAGAGGCCTCAACCGTGCCGCCGTTCACCGTGCCGGAAAAAGAAGCTTCAAAGTCTCTCAACTGCCCCTGGGCACCCGCGGCGCAGGTTGCAACAAGGACCATCCCGAGAATACGCATAGGGTCGCTCCAAACAATGAACGCGCACAACGCCGGCAGGGTCACCGGCTCCCTCCAAAGAGAGCACCGATTCACACATCTGCCAGTCAAATAGGGGAAATATCCCGCCTATTTCGTCCGAAACAGGATTATCCCAGACGAATCGACGCCGCCGAGAGGTCATCCGCCAGCGGGCCCCCGGCAAACGCCCTCACAGCCCCGACAAGACTCGAAATCTCGTCCGCCGGGCTCGCAGAGCCATCCAGCACCCCGAGCACTCGCTCGATCCCGAACTGCTCGCCCTCGGCGTTCACCTGCTCGATCACGCCGTCGCTCACCAGGATCAGCCTCGCACCCGCGGGCACGCTCATCCGGATCGCCCGGTGCCCGGCCCCGTCCTGCACACCCAGCGGCACAGAGCCCTCAATCGTCAGCTGCTCAGCCGCCTTGCCCTCGCTCCGCAGGAACAAGTACCCATGACCCGCGTCGACCAGCTCGAGCTCGCGCGTCTGCGGATGCCAGCAACCGGCCACCAGCGTCACAAACTGCCCCGCGTCCGTCCGGCGCATCAGACTGTCGTTCGCCTCGTTGATCGCCTCTTCCAGCCCGACCCCAAGACCAAACAGCGTCCGGAGCTGCGTCTGCGTCGCGACCATCTGCATCCCAGCGCCCACGCCCTTGCCCGTCACATCGCCCAGAAAGAACGCCGCCCTCCCGTCCGACGTCACCAGGAAATCAAAGAGATCCCCCCCGACATACCGGCCGGGGATCGACTCGAAGACATACCCCGCACTGTTGTCACCGCCCTCTTTGGGCGGGAAGAGCAGCTCCTGCGCGTTCCGCGCCGATCGCAGATCCTGATCGAGCTGACGCCGCCGATCTTCCATCTCCGCCGACAGAATCCGCTCGATCGCCAGCCCCGCGATTCCCACCAGCGCCTGGCAGAACGCGGCCGTGTCCTTCTCGATCCGGTCCTCCCCGCCGCGCGAATCCACGTACAGGTAGCAATCGACCTGCCCGCCCGCGCTGACCGCCGCGCACAACGCCGTCTGGATATCCAGTTCGATCAGCGAGTGCGAACGCGTGTCCGGGGCCGCCCCGCTCATCAGCTGCGCCACCTGCCCCGCCGAGGCCTCGCTGATCAGCGTCTGGCTCAGTCTCAGCTCGCCCGGCACATTGCTCGACGCGATCACATCGAAGTCATCATCGCCCAGAGGCCGGACGACATAGACACGCTGACATCCCTTCAGGTCGCGCATCGCCGACACCATCGCCTCAGCGACCTCGCCCCTGGTCGTGGTCACCGAGAACGACCGAGCCGCCGCCAGCAGCTTGTCCAGCTTGATCTGCGCCAGACCCTGCAGCGCATGATGCTCCAGACTCTTGACCCGGGCATCGCGGTCCACGATCGTCTGCATCATCGTCGCGCTGCGCTCGCCGGCGACCATGAACCGCCAATTCCCGAGCGAAACAACATCACCCTGGCGGATCTCGACCTCTTCCTCCGCGTCGAGCCGGACACCGTTGACAAACGTCCCGTGTCGGCTGCCAAGATCCTGGATGTACACCCCGCTCCCGCGCACATGCACACGAGCGTGACGACGCGAGATCCCCGGATCGCCCACCCGCCAGTCGGCCTCGTCCGAACGCCCGATCAGCGCCGATCGCTCCACCCCCGAAAGCGGATAGGGTGTCACCACACCGCCGGTGTCAGGGTCGATGGGCCTAAATGTCCAGTTCGTGTGATTGCCCTGCATCGTGCTAGAGCTTAGTAGATATCGCCTCCGCCGGGCTCTGGGCCAGTAGCTCCTCGGAAAGCCCCTCGACCGCCGTCCGGATCACCTCGACCGCCCGCGCGTACTCCTCGAGCGAGAGCCGCTCCACGGGCGTGTGATCGAGCGAGCTGTCACCCGGCCCGTACGCCGCGATCGGGCATTGCCAGATCGGCCCGACCACGTTGAAGTCCGCCGTGCCCGTCTTGAGCTTGGGCCTTGGCCGCCCACCCGCCTCGCGGATCGCAAGCGTGAGCGCCCGCGCGACCGGATCGTTCCGATCGCTCTTGATCGCCACCTCCATCCCCTCGAATTGAAGCCGCACGCGCCCCTCGCCCAGGATCCGCATCGTGCGGACCAGGTCCTCGGGCTGCACCCCGATCGGGAGGCGGAACCCCGCGCTCAGAGCCGCGGTCTCGTGGAGCCCGTCGTCCTCCGAAGACCAGCTCCGTATGTTCGCCTGCACCTGATCGAACGCCCGTTCGCGCCCCATGTTGAAACGCGCGACCCGTCCGAGCACCTCGCCCCACCAGGCGTGCAGCTCGTCGGTCGCTGACGATTGTGGGCCGGCTGTGTGCGCGCAGCTTCGTGTACACGTTGCGCGCACGAGCAGCCGGCCCTTGTACCCGAGGGTGACACCGTCCCACCCGCTCGGCTCACCGATAACGCACGCGCTCGGGCGGTATTGCTGCGCCAGATGACGCGCCCCGGGCGAGCCGGCGGTCTCCTCCCCCACCGCACCCGCCACGGTCACGCGCACATCATCTGGCAGTTCCGCTCGCGAGGCCCCCACCAGCATCGCCGCCAGCGGCCCCTTGGCGTCCACACTCCCCCTGCCGTGCAGCACCCCCGACTCCACACGAACGGGGATGTCACCCGGCACCGTGTCGATATGCCCGAGCAGCACGATGTGCACCGGCGCATCGATCGGCCCCCGGTGCGCCAAAGCGTTGCCCGCCTCGTCGATCTCCGCGACATATCCAAGTTCGTGCGCATGACGGACGAACACCTCCGCCGCTCGGCGCTCAGAACCCGACACACTGGGCGTCGCGACAAGATCAAACAGCACCTGTTCCGCTTCATTCATGACGCCACCGCCCCGCATGCAAAGACCGTGCCCTGACCGGCCCGTGCCCGCGCGATCGCGCCCTCGCCGCCGGCCGAGCCGATGACGACACGGCTGACACCCCCGGACAAGGCCTCCTCCGCCGCCAAGACCTTGTTCTTCATCCGCCCCTTGGCCGCCGACCGCGCGTGTTCCAGATCCTCGCGCTCGACCGACTCGATGAGCGAATCCTGATCCGCCGGATCACGCAGGAGCCCGGGGACATTCGAGAGCAGGAGCAATTCCTCCGCCCCGAGCGCCCCGGCCGTCGCGGCCGCGGCCCGGTCGGCATCGACGTTGATCGCGATGCCATCCTCCGTCACCGCGGGGGGTGTCAAAACAACCACCCGCCCGGCATCCATGAGCAGATTCAGGAACGCCGCGTCCACGCGCTCAACCCTGCCCGAGAGGTCGTCGCGGATGATGAACGTCCGACCGTCCTCGACCGCGCGGATGGCCTCCTTGCGCGAGCCGATCCAGAGCCCCGCGTCGATCCCGCTGAGCCCGATTGCGTCGACGCCTTCTCGGCGCAGGCTTTCGACCACGGCCTTGTTCACCTTGCCGCAGTAGACCATCTCGAAGATCTCGAGCGTGCGTCGATCGGTGCGCCGCGACTGCCTGCCGCCCGGGCTGGTGATGGTCTGGGTCGGGTGCCCGAGCGCCTCGGCGAGCACGTTGGTCTCGTGCGATCCGCCGTGGACGACGACAACCCGGTGGCCCTCGCGCACGAGGCTTGCGATCTCTGGGCTCAGAGCCGTGGGCTCGATGCCTTCGCCGCCGCCGATCTTGATGACAATGGTGGACATGGTGACTCTCTCTTCTTGCGTGAGTGCGCTGATTACGCGGGGTGCAAACCGGGGAAGGTGAGGCCCAGAGTTTCTTCGAGCCCGAGCGCGACGTTCATCGCCTGGATCGCCGAGCCGGCAGCCCCCTTGACGAGGTTGTCAATCGCCGAGATCGCCACGATGCGCCCGGAGCGCTCGTCGACCGCGAATCCGACGTCGGCGTGGTTCGACCCGACGAGCACACGCGGGTCGGGGAAGCGGTTGGGTCCGGAGCGCTCGGCCACGATGCGGACAAAGGGTTCATCGCCGAACGCGCCGCGGTAGAGCTTCCAGAGTTCCTTCTGTTCGACGGGTCTTGTCGGCTCGATGTGGGCGGTGCAGAGCACGCCGCGGACCATGTCGATCGCGGTGATGGTCGCGTCGATGTCGATCTCGCCGAACGCCTGCTCAACCTCGGCCAAGTGGCGGTGCCCAAAGGGGCTGTAGGTGCGGGCCGTGCGCGCACGGACCGGGTGATGCGACCCGGCGCTCGCCTCGG